>OLPZ01002560.1_pt1 | contig 10296 bp, 5 predicted proteins | sample 1672711 | NCBI WGS metagenome assembly OLPZ01 (sample SAMEA3136716, study PRJEB25190) | human gut metagenome | reverse complement strand
GCCGCGGAACCGCCCGAGGGCGACGTGCAGGCGCTCCGGCTGCCGCAGGACCTTGCGGGGGAGAAGATGCCGTCGAGGAAACGGGGCGCCGCGTCCCCCCTCGCCGCCTCTCGTGGCGCGCGGTTTCTCCCTCGGTGCGTTCTGTGACATGAGCGTCTCCCTCGGCCACGCTCATGGCATATCCCGCCCTCCGCTGCCGCGGGACCTCGCAAGGGGGAAGCTTTCGGGCCCGAATCCGTCGCCCTTACCCCCATACGCGGCGAAAAACGTCACCCTCGCCGCCTCTCGTGGCATGGAACTTCCCCCTTACTGCATTCCATGGCATGCACCTTCTCCTTTGCCGCCTCTCGTGGCGTGCAGTGTCTCCCTCGAGGCGCTCCGCGGCATGCCCTGGTGCCCGCTGCCACGGGGCCCTGCAAGGGCGACGCTTCCGGGGCCGAATCCGTCTCCCTCGGCCCCTCCCGTGACATGTCGGCGCGCAAAGTGCCGCGGAACCGCCCGAGGGAGACGTGCAGGCGTGCCCGCTGCCGCGAGATCCCACGAGGGGGACACTTTCGGCCCCCGGGTCCGTCACCCTCGGCGCCTCCCGCGGCCCGTCTGCCCTCATCTCCCCACTCTCTCCATACGCAGCCTCTTGATGGTCTCGCAGCTCAACGCTACAATGCTCTCAAATAATCGACACCGCGTTGAAAAATGTGCGTCGTGTCGAAAAGCGAGAGAAAGGGACCTATGGCCACGGCCGTACTCCGAAAGACAACCCAGAAGGCGCCCGCCGCTGGCAAGGACCGCCGCATCGTGCGCACGAAGCGCGCTCTGCGTCAGGCGCTCATCGAGCTCACCGAAGAAGGAGGGTTCGACGGCTTCACAGTCAACGACCTGTGCGACCGCGCCGACATCAACCGCGGCACCTTCTACAACCACTATCACGACAAAGACGAGCTGCTGCGCGCGCTCGAAGACGAGTTCTTCGAGGGCCTCGAGCAGTTCCAGGCCCGCCTGTCGGCACTTACGCTGGCGTCCGTCGTCAAAGTGAGCGTCACCAAGGAGCCGCTTCCGCTGCTCGTCGACCTGTTCGAGTATCTGCGCGAGCAGGGTGATTTTCTCCATGCTGTCGCCGGCGCAGGCGGGGACGCGAGCTTTGGGCCGCGCGTATGCGACATGGTGTGCGCGAACTTCATCCAATCGATCTTGCACGAGCGCTACCGCAACAGCGACGACGCGTTCGTGGGCTACTACATCGCGTTCTACGCGAACGCCTACATGGGCGTCATCAACCGCTGGATCGAGACCGGCATGAAAGAGAGCTCCGAGCAGATGGCGCGCATCGCGATGCGCCTGCTGTTCATCAAGCCCGGCGAGTCAATCAAACTGTAACGCCTTTCCATCGAGATAGAGAGCGAAGAAAACCATGGACACGAAGAACAAACCGCTGCGTATCGGCGTCGACGTCGGCTCCACCACCGTAAAGCTGCTCGTCCTCGACGAGACCGATGCCATTGTCTACTCCGTCTACCGCCGCCACCACTCCGACATCCGCGCGACCATCATCGGCATCGTCGACGAGGCGCTCCAGCAAGTCGGCGACCGTCCGGCGACCATCACCATCACCGGGTCGGGCGGTCTGCTGCTGGCCAACTGGCTCGGCGTGCCGTTCATCCAGGAGGTCATCGCCAACAAGACCGCCATCGAGCGCATCATCCCGCGCACCGACGTCGCCATCGAGCTCGGCGGCGAGGACGCGAAGATCATCTACTTCGACGGCGGCATCGAGCAGCGCATGAACGGCACCTGCGCGGGCGGCACCGGCGCGTTCATCGACCAGATGGCGACCCTGCTCGACACGGATGCATCAGGCTTGAACGAGCTCGCCCGCAAGCACACCATCATCTACCCGATCGCCTCGCGCTGCGGCGTCTTTGCCAAGACCGATGTTCAGCCGCTGCTCAACGAGGGAGCGAAGAAGGAAGACATTGCCGCCTCCGTCTTCCAGGCCGTCGTCATGCAGACCATCTCCGGCCTCGCATGCGGCCGTCCCATCCGCGGCAACGTCGCCTTCCTCGGCGGCCCGCTGCACTACCTCTCCGAGCTGCGCCAGCGCTTCATCGAGACGCTGGGCCTCACCGACGAGACCACCATCGTGCCCGACCACTCGCACCTGTTCGTGGCGCAGGGCGCAGCGCTCGCCTCTGAGGACAACAACGACACGGTCACGCTCGCCGAGCTCAAGGAACGCATGGCAAATCTCGGCAATATCCAGGGTTCCGAGGTCGAGCGACTCGACCCGCTGTTTGCCAACGAGAGCGAATACAAGCTGTTCAAGGAGCGTCACGCACAGTCGACCGTTCCCAAGGCGAGCCTCGCCGACTACCGTGGGCGCGCGTACCTCGGCATCGACGCCGGTTCCACGACGCTCAAGTCCGTCTTGGTGGGCGAAGACGGCGAGATCCTCTACAGCTTCTACGCCAACAACAAAGGCGACGTCCTCGGCACGGCGCGCAAGATGCTCGGCGAGCTCGAGGCGCAGATTCCGCGTGACGAGCAGGGCAATCCGCTCGTGACCATCGGCCACACGACGACGACCGGCTACGGCGAGGCGCTGCTGCTTGAGGCCATCCAGGCCGACAGCGGCGAGATCGAGACCGTCGCCCACCTGCGCGGTGCGCAGGAGCTGCGCCCTGACGTCGACTTCATCCTCGACATCGGCGGCCAGGACATGAAGTGCATGCGCGTCAAGAACGGCGTCATCGAGCACATCATGCTCAACGAGGCGTGTTCCGCCGGCTGCGGCTCGTTCATCGAGGCGTTTGCGACCTCGCTCAACCTCGACATCAAGGACTTCGCCGCCGAGGCTCTCAAGTCTGACGCGCCGGTCGACCTCGGCAGCCGCTGCACCGTCTTCATGAACTCCCGCGTCAAGCAGGCGCAGAAGGAGGGCGCGACCGTCGCCGACATCTCCGCCGGCCTGTCGTATTCGGTCATCAAGAACGCCCTGTTCAAGGTCATCAAGCTGCGCGACGCAAGCGAGCTCGGCACCCATGCGGTCGTCCAGGGCGGCACGTTTCTGAACGATGCGGTCCTGCGCGCGTTCGAGCTGCTCGCGGGCCATGATGCGATTCGTCCCGATATCGCGGGCAACATGGGCGCATGGGGTGCTGCGCTGCTGGCGCGCGACCGTGCGACCGAGGCGGGCTCTACGCTTCTGACCTGTGCGCAAATCGACCAGCTCGAGATCAAGCACAGCACGGCGCGCTGCGGCCTGTGCGAGAACAACTGCCTGCTCACCATCAACGACTTTGGCAAGGACCCCGAGACCGGCAAGCGCCGCCGCTTCATCACGGGCAACCGCTGCGAGCGCGGCGCCGGCGTCAAGCGCGACAAGAACAAGGTGCCCAACCTGTTCGAGTTCAAGAACGACCTGCTGTTCGACCGCGAATCGCTGCCGGTCGAGAAGGCCAAGTACGGCACGGTCGGCATCCCGCGCGCGCTCAACATGTACGAGAACTACCCGTTCTGGCACAGCTTCTTCACGCAGCTCGGCTACCGTGTCGAGCTATCCGAGCCGTCAACGAAGGCGACCTTCAAAAAGGGCATCGAGTCGATGCCGTCCGAAAATGCGTGCTATCCGGCCAAGCTTTCGCATGGGCACATCATGGACCTGCTCGAGCGCGACGTCGACTTCATCTGGATGCCGTGCATCCGCTGGGAGCGCCAGGAAGACGCGGGCGCGAACAACCACTACAACTGCCCGATCGTCATGAGCTATTCCGAGGCGCTCAAGCTCAACATCGACGAGCTGCGCACGAGCCGCACGGACTTCCTCAACCCGTTCATCCCCTACGATGACAAAGAGGCGCTCAAGAAGCGTCTGTTCGAGCACCTGGTCAAAGAGCGCAAAAAGCAGCACCCCGAGCTCGCGTACCCATCGAAGAAGGAAATCGACGACGCCGTCGACCGCGCGTGGCAGGCGGACCTCGATTTCAAGAACCAGATGCGCGCGCAGGGCGAGAAGACCCTCCAGTGGATCGAGGAGCACAACGCCCACGGCATCGTCTTGGCGGGGCGCCCCTACCACATCGACAACGAGATCAACCACGCCATCCCCGAGCTCATCACGAGCTTTGGCATGGCCGTGCTCACCGAGGATTCCATCGCGCACCTGGGCGATCTGCAGCGCAACCTTCGCGTATACGACCAGTGGATGTTCCACACCCGCCTCTACAATGCGGCAAAGGTCGTCACGCAGCGCACCGACCTCGACCTCGTGCAGCTGAACTCCTTCGGGTGCGGCCTGGACGCGCTGACCACCGACGAGGTACAGGAGATTATCGAGGGGTCGGGCAAGGTCTACACCGTGCTCAAGATCGACGAGGTCTCCAACCTGGGCGCGGCGCGCATCCGCATCCGCTCGCTTCTGGCAGCGCTCAAGCAGAAGGCGGACGGCACGCCGCAAGGCGAAGACGCCGCACGCCGCGAGATTTTGGACACCGCGTGCCAGTCGTGCGAGAGCAACCCGACCTTCGAGTTTGAGCCCAACCGTGTGGCGGCGTCGACCGAGTTCCCGCGCGTCGAGTACACGAAGGAAATGCAGGAATCGGGTGAGTACACCATCCTCGCGCCCCAGATGTCGCCGATCCACTTCGAGCTGCTCGTGCCGATCTTCCACCACTACGGCTACAACCTCGAGCTTCTGCCGTCCGTTGACCCGGGCGCGGTCGATGCGGGCCTGAAGTACGTCAACAACGACATCTGCTACCCGTCCATCCTGGTCACGGGCCAGATCATGGAAGCGGCGACGTCCGGGCGCTACGACATGGACAAGACCGCCTTCATCATCACCCAGACCGGCGGCGGGTGCCGCGCAACCAACTACATCAGCCTCATCCGAAAGGGCCTGCACGACGCCGGCCTGGACCAGGTGCCGGTCATCAGCCTCGCGTTCAACGACACGGGCGAGAGCAATTCCGGCTTCTCGGTTACGCCGCAGATGCTCAAGACCGCCGTCCCGGCGCTGCTCGTGGGCGATCTGCTTATGATGTGCCTGTACCGCGTGCGCCCGTACGAGGCCGAGCCCGGCAGCGCGAACAAGCTGTTCCGCAAGTGGATGGACTGGATGAAAGAGAACGAGTGCGGGCTTTCGCTGCGCGAGGCCAAGAAGGTCTACGCGAAGATCGTCCGCGACTTCGACACGCTCCCGTGCGTGAACTTCGGCAGCAAGCCGCGCGTCGGCGTGGTCGGCGAGATCTTGGTCAAGTTCCACCCGACCGCCAACAACCAGATCGTGGACACGATCGAGCGCGAGGGCTGTGAGGCGGTCGTGCCAGGCCTGGTCGACTTCTTCTTGTTCGGCATCTTGAACCCGGCGTTCAGGCACCAGGAGCTCACGCCCGACCTCAAGAAGTACCTGACCGCGACGGGCGTCGTGAAGGCGCTCGAGAAGCTGCGCGACCCGATCCGCCGCGAGCTGGCAAAGTCCAGCCGCTTCGAGCCGTTCGAGCGCATCGAGGAGATTGCCGAGGGCGCGAGCCAGATTCTCGACCTGTGCAACATGATGGGCGAGGGCTGGCTGCTCACGGGCGAGATGGTCGAGCTCATCAACGAGGGCGCACCCAACATCGTGTGCACGCAGCCGTTCGCGTGCCTGCCCAACCACGTCGTGGGCAAGGCCGTCATCAAGGAGATGCGCCGCCGCTACCCGCAGTCCAACATCGTCGCCGTCGACTACGATCCGGGTGCGTCCGAGGTCAACCAGCTCAACCGCATCAAGCTGATGATTGCGGTCGCCTTCTCCAACCAGAAGGAGCAGCAGCGCAAGGCAGATGAGCGGCAGCGCGAGGCGGAACCGGCGCTGGTGTAGAAGCGGCGTCGTGACAAACCGATGAGGCTCTGGCCGTATACGTGACAGGCCGGCGAGGCTTTGGCCGTTTTTGGCCAGGGGCTTGCCGGCTTGTCGTGTGTTTGGCAAATAGCTTGCCGGCTTGTCGCCGCACCCAGCTGAAAAAGCGATGGAACGCGCGCTTCCTTCCCGCTACTATCGGTGAAGGCGATTTCCATGCGCCGCGCGAGGACAGAAGGGGAGACACATGCGCAAAGTTGCAGTGATCGGAGGAGGAGCTTCGGGGCTTGCCGCTGCCATCTCGGCGGCGCGCGAGGGCGCCGAGGTGACCATTTACGAGCAAAAGGATCGAGTCGGCCAGAAGATTCTCGCCACAGGCAACGGACGCTGCAACCTCACCAACACGGCGATTGTCCCCGAGGACTACAACGCCCCGTACTTCGTGACGGGCATCTTGAGCAAGTACGGCCCGCAGGAGATTCGCAACTGGTTTGCGCACCTGGGGCTTCTCACCTTCGAGGAACGCGAGGGGCGCGTCTACCCGCTCACCAACACCGCGACGAGCGTGCTCGACGTGCTCAGGCTCGCCGTCGAGCGCCTTGGCGTCACGGTCGAGTGCAACCATCCCATCTCCAGCTTGGATGAAGTCGATGCGGACCGCTACATCGTCGCAACGGGCGGCGGCAGCGACCTGCTCGGGCAAAGCGGGCACGTCATCGAGTCGTTCCATCCCATCTTGTGCTCGCTGGCAACCGACAGAAAGCCGATTCGCGGGCTGTCGGGGATCCGCGCGCGTGTGCAGGTCAACGTGTATGCGATCGGCACGACGGCGGGCGAGCCTTTCGCAAGCGAATACGGCGAGGTACTCTTTCGCGATTACGGCCTGTCGGGCGTCGTCATCTTCAACATGTCGCGCTACGCGCAGCCGCAGGACCTGATCTCGCTCGACTTTCTGCCAGGGCTCAACGAAGACGAGACGCTCTCGCTGCTCGAGCAGCACCTGGACATCCTCGTGGGCGAATCGCGTACGGGGCAGGTGCCCAGCTACCAGGAGCTGCTGTGCGGCATGTTCCAGTCGCGCGTTGCCGACGCCATCTTGCGCATGGCGGGCGTGAAGCCATCCGCGCAGGTAGAGCGCGACATGCTCGCAAAGGTGGCGATGGTCTGCAACGACTTCCGCATCGAGGTCGCGGGCGTGGGCGACGCAAAGCACGCGCAGGTCACGCGCGGAGGCGCGGCGATATCGGAGTTCGATGCGGACACGCTCGAGTCGCTGGTGACCCCGGGCGTCTATGCGTGCGGCGAGGCGCTCGACGTCGACGCGAAGTGTGGCGGCTACAACCTCCACTGGGCGTGGGCGAGCGGTATCGTCGCAGGTCAATCGGCTGCATCTGGAGAGTAGGAGACGTACGGTGGAAGTCGAGTACAAGTGGGACCTGACGGATGCGGGCGGGCTTGCGGCGCTCGATGCGGCAGAGAAACTCTCGCCGTATATCCGCGGCTCCAAAGACATCGCCATGCATGCGACCTACTACGACACGGTCGACGGCGACGTGCGTGCCCTGCGCGGCGGCCTGCGCAGGCGCGAGGAAAACGGCCTCAGTGTCTGCTCGCTCAAGCTCGAGGTAGAGGTGAGCGACGGCAAGGCGACGCGCGAGGAATACGAGGTCGCCTGCGACGATATCCGGCAGGCGCTGGAGCTGCTCCCCGAGGCGGGTGCCCCCCGCGACGTTTGCGAGAAGCTCGCGGGAAAGGAGCTCAAGGTCAACTGCGAGACCGAGTTCGACCGCCGTGCGTTCAGCCTCGCGGTGGGCGCGCAGGGCGCAGCAGACGCGTTTGAGGCGGAGCTCGCCTTTGACGAGGGGGTCTTGCGCCGCGAGGGGCGCGAGCAGGAATTCCGCGAGATGGAGCTCGAGCACAAGGGCGGCTCGCTCGACGCGTTCAACGACTTTGCCCTCGACATCCAGGACACGGCGCACCTCACGCCGCAACCGCTCTCCAAGCTCGCCCGCGCCATGTCCCTCTAACTGGTACAAATGGCACGAGGGACCGTGGGTATCGTGCCACTTTGGTACGAAGGGACACCCCGTCCGTCCACTCGCCAGCCCCACCGTTCCCGTGGAGCATATTCTCATGCGCCGATGCTTCTGGCGGCGATAGTGCTATCGTGCATTCACAAGTCTGACCACAACGTCCGCGAGGGGGCCGCTATGCCTTGGAACAAAGAAATGCCCGCAAATCCTGTCGTCGCCGTTGCCGGTGCCACCGGCGTCGTCGGCCGTGAGATGCTCAAGGTTCTCGAGCAGAGGGATTTCCCGGCGTCCAAGGTCAAGGCTCTGGCCTCTGCGCGCTCCGCGGGCACCACGCTCCCGTTCAAAGGCGGCGAGCTCATCGTCGAGGAGATGACGCCGGAAAGCTTCGAGGGCGTCGACATCGCCCTGTTCAGCGCGGGCGCGGGCGTCTCCAGGCAGTTCCGCCAGGCAGTCGTCGACGCCGGCTGCGTCATGATCGACAACTCCAGCGCGTTTCGCCAGGAAAAAGACGTCCCGCTGGTCGTCCCCGAGGTCAACGCGCACGACCTCGCGTGGCATTCCGGCGTGATCGCCAACCCCAACTGCTCCACCATCGAGATGGTCGTCCCGCTCAAGGCGCTGGCAGACGCTGCCGGCGGCATCAAGCGCATCGTCGTGAGCACGTATCAGGCCGCATCCGGCGCCGGCATGAAGGCGATGAACGAGCTCTACAACCAGACCAAGCAGTTCCTCGCGGGCGAGCCGCTGACGATCGAGGCGTTCTCCGACCAGATCGCCTTCAACGTCATCCCGCACATCGACGTGCCGGTCGAGGACGATTACTACAAAGAAGAGTGGAAGATGGTCGTCGAGACCAAGAAGATCTTCGGCGACGACAGCATCGAGGTCGCCCCGACCTGCGTGCGCGTCCCAGTGCTGCGCTGCCATGCCGAGTCCGTGAACGTCGAGTTCAACGGGCCGATCAGCCCGGAGAAGGCCAAGGAAGTCCTGGCGGCCACGGAGGGCGTCACGCTCGAGGACGACTGCGCGAACTTCGTCTACCCAATGCCCGGCCTCAAGCAGGGCACCGACGACGTGTACGTCGGCCGCGTGCGCATCGACCGCACCGTCGAGAACGGCCTCGCGATGTGGTTCGTCATGGACCAGATCCGCAAGGGCGCCGCGCTCAACGCCGTGCAGATCGCAGAACGCCTCCTGCCGTAGAGGCTCGCCTCCCGGCAGCCGGCCATCCACGCACCAAAAGGGGCGGGTTCCCTGTCGCTGCGACAGAGGTCCCGCCCCTTCGTCATGGAACGGGGAGGAAAAAGTTCATAGGAAAATACTTCTATTGCGGCTACAATGTGGCGACGCAAGCAGCAATGCGAGTCAAGATATTCGAGGTGCAATGGGAGTACAGCAATCCAAGCGGACCAAAATCGTCTGCACGATGGGTCCGGCCTCCGACAGCGAACTCACGCTCAGGAACCTGATCGCCGAGGGCATGGACATCGCCCGCCTCAACTTCAGCCACGGTAGCCAAAACGAGCACCTCGCGCGCATCAACCGCATCAAGAAGGTGCGCCGCGAGCTCAACGCCCCGACTGCAATCATGCTCGACCTGCGCGGCCCGCGCATCCGCACTGGTGCTCTCGTCGACGGCACGCCCGTGCGTCTGCAGGCAGGCAAGCAGATCACGCTCACGGAAGCCCCGGTCGCGGGCACGAGCCGCCTTGTGCAGCAGACGTGCGCCGGCCTCGCGGGCTACATGCGCCCGGGTACCTCCATCCTCATAGACAACGGCCTCATCGAGCTGGCGGTCGACGAGACACGCGGGAGCGACATCGTCTGCACGGTGCAGAACAGCGGTATCCTGCGCGAGCACAAGGGCATGAACTTCCCCGGCACGCAGATCGACCTGCCCATCATGTCAGAGCACGATGAGCGCGACCTTTTGTTCGGCATCGAGCAGGGCGTCGACTTCGTGGCTGTCCCCGCCGTGCGAGACGCCGCGGACCTCGCCGTCGTGCGCGCGTTTCTCGACGGAAACGGCGGCGCCGGCATCGGGCTCATCGCCAAGATCGAGAACGAACGCGCCGTCGACAACATCGCCGCGATCGTCGATGCCTGCCACGGCGTCGTCATCGCGCGTGGTGACCTCGGCGTCGAGATGGACACCGAGCGCGTGCCCCATATCCAAAAGCAAATCGTGCGCCTGTGCAACGAGCGGCGCGTGCCCGTTATCGTCGCAGGCCAGATGCTCGAATCCATGATCGGCGAGCCGCGTGCGACGCGCTCTGACGTGGCCGACGTCGCAAGCGCCGTCTACGATGGCGTCGACGCGCTCATGCTGTCGAGCGAGACCGCGCTCGGCAAGTACCCGGGCACGACCGTGCGCATGATGGTGCGCATCGCGGCGCAGACCGAGCGCTACCTGGCTGGCTCTGCCGCCAA
>OLPZ01002556.1_pt1 | contig 10302 bp, 9 predicted proteins | sample 1672711 | NCBI WGS metagenome assembly OLPZ01 (sample SAMEA3136716, study PRJEB25190) | human gut metagenome | reverse complement strand
TACGCCTCAACGCCCGCCGCCTTAAGCTCGTCAAGCGCCCGCGCCATGCGCGCCTCGTTGCGCCCGCCGATCAAGACGGGGCCGTCCGCTCCCAGCGCTTTGGCGGTGGCGAGCCCCATCCCAGAGGTCCCACCCGTCACCACTCGAACTGTTCTCATGATGCTCCTCCTATTCTTCCGAGGTCTCTTGGGCAGGGGACTTGAGCAGGAACGTGATGAAGAACAGCACGATCCACGCGACGAGGGCGATGATCATGCAGATCCTCATGCCGCCGGCGCCAAAGATGCCGAGCGCCAGGGTGAAGACCGCCATGCCGATGCCCGCGCCCAGGTTCTGCCCGAGCTGGATCACGGAGTTGCCGATCGTGCGCAGGTCCTTGCTCAGCATGATCTGAGGCGCTGCGGACTGCGTCGCCTGCTGCTGCGAGGTGAACACGCCCGCGAGGAACATCAGGATGTAGATGACCCAGACGGGCACACCGGGCACGAGCGCGAACACGAAGCCCGCCATGACCAGCACGCGGAACACGTTGCCGAAGATCATCACGTTCTTGGCGGTGCCCGCCTTGGCGATGGCCTTGCCGAATACCGGCCCCAAGAACAGGCCGAGCACGGCCATGAGCGCCGCCGCAACGCCCGCTGCGAGCGCAGGCCCGATTGCCACGCAGATGGGATCGTTTGCCAGCGTGCGCATGATGAAGCCGGCGATGAAGAACGAGATGGTCATCGCGCCGAAGTTATGCAGGAAGTTGGCCGCAGCAAGCACCATGGTGTTGCGGTCCTTGAGCGCGTCGGTCGGGACGATAGCATCGTTGCCCTTCTTCTTGATGACCACGCACAAGACGATAAACGCGATGACGGAGATCACGAGCAGCACGGTGTTGAGCGGCGTGCCGAACTTGACGTAGTTGCCGCCCATGGACAGCGCGATGATCAGGCACCCGAGGAAGATGGCGATGATGACGCTGCCCAGAAAGTCGAACTTGCCACCCTTGCGGGCAAGGTCTGCGACGTCTTCCTTGGAAACCTTCACGCCGCCGAACACGACGACTGCAAAGCCCGCGGCAAGAATCGCGAACAGAATCCAGCACCACACGCGCCAGCCGATGCGGTCGATAACCAGACCGCCCAAAAACGGCCCCACGAGCATGGCGATGGACATCATCGTGCCCACAAGGCCCAGGTAGAAGCCAGCACGCTTGCGGTCGTAGACGTCGCGGATCATCGTGAAGCCGACGGCGAACACGCCTGCGCTCACGAGGCCCCAAAAGACGTTCGCGACGATGATGACCGGCATGGACGGCGCAAGCGCGCGGACAAGCAGAACGAGCGCGCCGATGCCGAGCGAGCCGCCGCACAGCCAGCGCTTCATCGCAGGATTGCGAGCGGCGATAAAGCCGAAGATCGGCATGGCGATGACTCCCAAGATTCCGCTCACGCCCTGTGCCAGGCCGTAGATTTCCATGCCGCCGATATCAGCTGCCGCCGCGGGAAACAGCGTCGAGTTAGACGTCGAGACAAGCAGATTTGCCAAGACGCCGCAGTAGACGCCTATGACGGTCATGAGCTTCTTGTTATTCGGGGCGTCAAGAAACACGTTCCCCGATGTCCTCTCCACAGACATTGGAACCCCCTCGTATTCTCATTGCATTGGATGCGTGGGCCCGCATGCTCCGGCACGCGGGCCCACGCGAAAAGAGTCGCTCTCGCGCCTAGGCGAGCTCCCCGCCATCGATGACGAGATGCTGCCCGTTCATGAACGAAGACGCATCGGAGGCAAGGTACAGGACCGCATTTGCACAGTCATCGACCGTGCCGTACCTGCCCAGCGGAATCCGCGCGATCACGGAATTGATGTAGGACTCGACCTCGGTGGCGCGATGCGTCATGTCGGTGTCGATGAAGCCCGGATACAGCGCGTTCACGCGCACTCCCTTCGGGCCGAGGAGCTTGCCCCACTTCTGCGTGAGCGCGCGAACGGCGCCCTTCGTGGCGGTGTAGGCCGTGGAGCCCGCCGCATGCCACGATGCCAGCGACCCAACCGGGATGATGGCTCCGACGCCGTTTTTGGCGCATTCCTCCCAGCCGTGCTTCACCATGAAGAACACGCTGTCCAGGTTGACGGCGAGCATATGGCGCCAGTTCTCGGTATCGAACGCGTCTTCCATGCTCCGCTCGGACAGCCCGGAGATCCCCGTCGCCAGCACCATGATGTCGAGCCTGCCAAATTCGGCGACGCACTTCTCCACCGCGGCCTTGCAGGTCTCTTCCTGCGAGACATCGCCCGCATAATACGACGCCACTCCGCCTGCCGCCTCTATCTCCGCGCAGGCGTCTTTCAGCTTCTCCTCGCGCCGCGCAACTAGAAACACCTTTGCCCCGTGGGCGGCGAGAATCTTCGCCGACTGGTTGCCGATGCCATGGGAACTGGCTCCCGTGATGAGGGCGACGCGGCCGGAAAGGTCATAAGGGTTATCAGTTGTCATAAGTTTCCTCGCTTTCGCGTTAGTCCGTACCTGCTGCTGCAGCTTGCCACAGGGGCGCTACTTGCCCATGAGCTCGGCGACCGAGCGCAGCGGACGCGTCCCATCCCACTTCTCGTGCTGCATCTTGATGCCCTGATACAGCTGATCGAGCGGCGGGTTCACCTCGACGTAGACACCCAGCTCCTCGACGGTGTCCAGATACACGACGGGAAGCCCCTGCCCCGAGACCATTTCCATGGCTACCTCGACGCCCTCCGCCTTGAACTCCTCGATCGTCTTTGCCAGGTCGTCGGTCCACAGGCAGATGTGGTGCAGCCCAAAGCCGCCCGCCTCGGTGTAGACGCTCGGCTCGTCGTTGGCGGGCTCGATCAGCTCGACCTGTACGTCGTTCATGTGGCCCAGCGCGCAGCGCGTGAGCGATTTGCAATCGGCGCCGTGCAGCTGCAGCTTTGCGGGCTCGTTGACGCCCATGTCGAAAAACGGTCCCGCGCCGAGATGCTTCGCCATAAACGCGGCGGTCTCCTCGATGCTTTTCACGTAGAAGCCAAGTTGGCGTACTCCGTACTTGCTCAATAGCGTTTCGTACATAGTTCCTCCTCGCTGACTGGCCTTGCAGGCTGCTCTGCGTCAGGGTCCTGGCGCAGAGCCCATCACGTTCACCCATGCGCCGTCGCGATACTGCTCTGCGGGCAGCAGGTTGATGTGGCCGGCATGCGAGCCGCTGCCCCAGTACCTGATGCTGCCCTCGCAGACGGGGCCGAACCTCATCCACCCGCCGCCGGGAAGCTCGTAGTAGCCGTTCCCGTCGGCATCGAAGAGCTCGTTCGCCCCGTAGTCGACGCGCACGATCCACACCGGGGCGAGCCGGGGGTTGCCCCCTCCCCGACTCGTCTCTCCCGCGTGGGACTCGCTAGATGGGCACATGCCCCATGCCCCTATGCCAGGGGGATGTCGCCGAGTCCCCTGTCCTCGTCGACCGTGCTCACGTTGAGGACCTTCTCCTTGCCCGCGCCGGTGATGGTGACCGTCCAGTCGTCATCGGGCAGGCCGTCGATCCAGAAATCGCCCCAGCTGTTCGTGGTGTCGGTGTAGGTCTGCTCGCCGTTCGTGACGACGACCTGCGCGCCCTCGATGATCTCTTCGTCGGCGGGCGTGAACACCGTGCCGGCGATGAACTTCTTGGGAAGCCCCTTGTAGTAGACGTGCGGCTTGGTGCCGTACTCGGGGTGCAGGACCTCGGCGCCCTCGAGGTCGAGCTCGTCGAGCTCGCCGAACTCGATGACGTGGACGGGGCAGTTGTCGACGCAGCGCGGCACGCGAATCGGCGAGCCCTCGTCGTCCAGCAGGTGCGCGCAGCCCGTGCACTTCTGCGGCAGCTCGAGCTCCTCGTTCCAGAAGATCTTGCCGTAGGGGCATGCGTCGACGAGCTGACGCTGGCCTTTCGCCTTCTCGGGGTCGATGATGACCAGGCCGTCGTCGCGGCGATACACCGCAGCGTCCTTTGCCGCGGCGATACACGGCGCGTTCTCGCAGTGCTGGCAGGGTGTGGGGATGTAGCTCACCTTGACCTGCGGGCGCTGTCCGCGCTCCTTCTGGTCGACCTTCATCCAGAACTGTCCCGATTCGGGCTGCTCCTGGGCGTAGGGCATCCAGCAGTTACCGCAGTGCTCGTCCTTGCAGCCGATCTGGCAGGCGTGGCAGCCTACGCATTTATCTGCATGAATCAGAAAGCCTTTCATGGTATCTCAGCCTTTCTCCTATGCCTCGACAACCCAGGCGTCGCGCGTAATGCCCTCGCCCGGATCGTAAGCGCGTTCGAATGCTTCGGGGTATTCGCTCTTCCAGCCGTCGTATTCCTCTTGGCTGAGCTTTTCCGCCTCGACCAGGTACCCGGTGACCACGAACCCCTTGCAGTTCTTGGAAACGGTCTCTTCGGGGCTGATCAGGTTGATGGCACCGCCGCGGTCGATGTGCGGCGCAATCGGGTCGACGCGCGAGCCCTTCGCAACAACGACCGAACCGGGCATGACGCGCTCCGAGATGCGAGCGCCGGTGAGGACGATGCCGCGGTCGTTGAAGAGCTTGACGATGTCCCCGTCCTCGATCTCACGCGCATCGGCGTCTTCGGGGCTGATCCACAGCGGCTCGTACAGATAGCCGTCGGGGCCCTTCACCTTGGTGGTCTCAATCTCGCGGTACCAGGCGATGTCATCGCCCTGCACGTGCACGCGGAAGCGTGCCGGATTTGCCGTGACGAGCAGCGGGTACTTCTTGCAGCGCTCGCCCCACAGACTCTCGTCGTGCGTCCAGCCTTCCTCAGCGGGGCCGCCAACGATCCACTTGGCCATCGGCTGGCGCTCCTTGTCGTCGGGGAAGTGATCCGCAAGTGCCTGGGAGTAGAACTCCAGCTTGCCAGACGGCGTGTCGAGCGGGTACTTCTCGGGATCTTCGTAGAAGCCGCGCATGCCGGGCAGCTCGTCGCGCCAGTTCTCCTCCAGCTTGGGATAGTAGAGCCCCTTCTCGACCAGCGTGTCCCAGTCGACCTCGGTCGGCAGCTGCGAGGTATTGAAGCCGTATTCGAGCCACTGCTGAGTAGACATGCCGTAGTCGAGCTTCTCGCGCATGCCAAAGCGGTCGAGAACCTCGAGGGCGATCTCCCAGTCGGACTTGGACTCGCCCACGCGATCGCACGCATGCGGCGTGTAGCCCGCATAGCGCATGCCGACGGTCATGCTGGCGCCCATAGTGTCGTCGTCCTCGAGGCACGTGGTGACGGGCAAGACCAGGTCGCAGAACAGCGAATCGTTCTCGAGCCACTGGTGGTTGGTGACGAAGAACTCGACCTGGGGGCTGCGGATGGCGTCCTGGAACTCGAAGCCGCCGTTCCAGCAGTTCATGTTGCAGGGCTTCTCGGACCACAGCATGTGGATCGGAGAGATCTTCGGCTCCTCGGTGGGGACCTCTGTGCCCGCGCGCTTCGCCATGGCCTGCGCCATCATGAGCGCGGCCTGCGGGTTACCCGGGTACGTGAACTTCTTGAACTGCTCTTCGGTGTCGACGTAGACGATGCAGGGGCTACCGTACCATTCGACATGGCCGTTGCGGATCGCCTCGGCGATGGCGGTGCGGGGCAACGACTGCCCGGACGGATAGAACATGCGGCAGTGGTTGAGCATCGAGAACGGGCGAGTCGAAGACTGCGCGAGCTTCTCCTTGCCCATATTGGTCGCCTCGAGGTGCAGCTGCTGCACGCCCGGCTTGCCAAGGCCCTGCATGGCAAGCAGGTACGCCTGGGTGCGACCCGGCTCGTGCGAGTACGGTGTCTTGATGGATCCCGAGCTGTAGTGCACGTGCGAAGCGCGCTTCTTGCACAGGTTGCGCGCGTATGCCTTGATGGTGTGCTCGGGGACGCCGCAGCGTTCAGACGCCCACTTTGGGGTCTTGGGAACGCCGTCTTCCTTGCCCAAGACGTAGTCGACGAGCTTGTCGAACCCGATGGAATGGGTGTCGATGTACTCCTTATCGTAGATGCCCTCGGTGATCATCACGTACATGGCGCCAAAGTCGAGCGCGACATCGGTGTTGGGCAGGATCGGGATCCACTTGAAGGTCTTGTGGCAGACCGCGGTGTAGTTGCAGAACGGATCGACCGACACGAACTCCTTGCCCAGGTCCTCCCAGTACTTGAGCACCCTGGAGAAGAACATGGACGCGTAGTTCTGCGTCAACTCCCAGTCGCCGGCGTCGAACACCAGCAGGTCGGAGTTCTCCGAGACGTCCTTCATGACGTTGTAGTTGCTGTAGTTGTTCTGCGGCGGGGCAATCAAGCCGCCGCCATGGTTGAAGCCCGAGCCCCAGAAGTGCTTCGCACCCCAATACCACCCCTCGACCGAGTCGGGGGTGCGGGTCTCGCGTGTATAGCCGCCCAGGAAGTTCATCACGGTCGCGTGCATGCCGCCACCCGCGTGCAGGTCCTTGGACTCGCGGTGCCCGTCTTCGCCCACGCACAGCACGGTGTAGGGGCCGTACTTGTCGATCAGGCGCTTGAGCTCGGACTCCATGATGTCGAGCGCCTCGTCCCAGCTGATCTCAACGAACTTGGACTTGCCGCGGTTTTCCGCGTGGATCTTCTCCGGGTCGCCACCGGGTTCCCAGTCGATGCGCTTCAGCGGCTTGCGCACACGATTTTTGGAGTACACGCGCTCCTTGTACGCAAGTGCCATGTAGTTGGGCGCCGCCTTCATCTCCGGACGCAGCTTCTTGCCGTCGACGTCGAGCTCCCACATGGAATCGGCCAGTTCCTCGGGTGTGTATTTCTCGTCGATGTGCAAAGGACGAATGCGCACGATTTTCCCGTCCTTGGTGTCGACTGCCGTTGGCTCACCGCCCGTACCGCCGCTTGCGATGCTCTGCACCGTCGTGGTGTAGCCATCCCTCTCACTCATGCTCCCGCTCCTTTCCTCGAACCATCTTGGAAAAACAGGCTCCGAGACATTGCAGGAGAGCCGGTGCTCCCCATCGTCTCCTGCTTATGGTTCAAAGGTACCGAGCGGCCGATCCGGGGCCAATTCTCGAGTCGGGCAAGCTATGACCCTGCTTGGACCGATAGTGCGTTTGTGAGTATGGACAGGCAACAGAGTGGGCGCTGTGTCACCCATCCTCAGAACTGATTGAGCCAGTACTCGTTCAGCATCTTCTTGTAGAGCGCGGCGAGCTCTTTGGGCTCGAGGGGAAACCCGTCGAAGATCCACTTCTGGACGAGCATGGCCTGAGACGCCGCGAAGAAGTACGACACGTACTCCGCCTCATAGCCTTTCGTCGAGGAAAACTCTGCGATGATTTCGCTGTTGAGCGCCTCGAGCGAGTGCGTGACGACGCGGATGAACGTGTCGTCGACCCCTTTCATCGGGCGGACGAGCGCCTGGTAGAACTCCTTGTCGTCCCAGATACGGGTATAGATGTTCTCCATCAGCACGTTCGTGAGCTGGCGTCTCTGCTCGACCGACAACAGCCTGTTCATCTCCTGTATCGGCACGACGACATCTTCGACGAAGATCGACTCGAGGACCGCCTCCTTGTCCTGGAACGTGCTGTAGAACGTCTTCCTGGACAGATGCGCCTTGCGGCACAGCTCGGTCACCGTGATCTTCGAATACGGCATAGTCATGATCAGCTGCCGGAACGTACGGTCAAACGCCTCTTTCGCACCCATGACTCCCCCAATCAACGGCGCGCATGCGGCCATGTCTGCCGCATCGGATGGATTGTTGACTTTGGTACAGACTAGCAGCTCGTGCAGACGTTTCCATGCGCATGATCGTGATGATGAGCGCCAAGCGATTCTCGCAAGCGGTCGCACCCGCATCCGGTCGCCTCGGATTCCTGGTCGAGCGCCGTGCTTCCTTCGACGTCGACGAGCTCTATCTCGAAGCGCAGGTCATGACCCGCGAGCTCCGGGTTGCAGTCGAACACGATCGTCTCGTCGCCCACCGCCACAACGCGTGCCCTGCCCGTGCCGCCCGCCATATCGAACTCGATGTACTCGCCCACGGGCAGCTCGTCAGCATGAGGAAAGCCCGCCTTGGCGACGGTGATGACCGCTGATTCGTCGAAGGATCCGTATGCCTGCTCGCAAGGGATATCAATCGTCTTGCGCTGACCGCGGTGCATGTCGACGAGCGCCTGCTCGAACGCCGGCAACAAACCGCTTTGCCCGATTGTGACGGAAACAGAATCCGGGGAGAGCCACGTGTTCACGAACTCCGTCCCGTCCTCAAGAAACCCGGCGTAGTTAATCTCGACCTTCTGTCCAAATTGAAGCATGCGAATCCTCCCCGTCTAGCGTCACCCTGCATTAACTGTATCGGGAATAAACCCGTCCATGCACCGCTCGATTTGCTGGTGCTGTCGCGTATGGGGTTGCAATTGCTGGATTTTGTTACCCACGGGGTGCGGGTGTGGTGCGGGGCGAGACGCGGGATGGCACGGCGGGCGCCCCATGGTCGGTTTCGCGCCGCCGCGTGCCGCCGGTGGGTGTTTGGCACGCCGACCCGCTGATGGCCACCCGCCACGGCGCGGAATCGACCATACGCGTCCCGCGGTACCACCGGTGACGACGCCGTGCATCCCCGTATTACCGGTAAATACGGCCCTCGGCACCCTTGTACGGATGTGAATCGAGCTCATACGCGGGAATCTGCGCTTTGCCCCGCTCGAGTTCTGCGACGAGGCGTTCCTTGTCCTCGGGTAACTCCCCCAATACGGGCACGGGGTTGCTCACGTGCAGCCCAAAGAAGGTGCAGTTTTCGAGCTCGAGTCCTTTGAGAAACGCGATTTCCTCGTCGAGATACTCCCCCAGCGTGCACTCGGCAAAATCTCCCGCCGCCACAAGTCCTTCGAGGCGGCTTCCGGCATCGACGTGCAGCGGAGAAACGAAGATGAGCGTCGGACGGCCCGCGTTGACGAGCGCAGCGTTGGCGGCGGCGTGCTCCGCGATACGCTCGGGACCGGCTGCCGCATTGATGATGTTGACGTTGAAGGCGATGCCGGCAGCATGCAGGCGCGCCATCGCCTCGAGGGCCTCGGCGACCGTGTAGCCCTTGTTCATGTATGCGAGCACGTCGTCGAGCCCCGACTCGAGCCCGATATTGAGCTCGGAATACCCGCAAGCTGCCAGACGCGCAAGGTCGGCATCGGTTTTTGATCGGATGTTCATGACCGAGGCGTAGGCGCCGATAGATTGCACCGAAGGAAGATGGCGGTGGATGGCGTCTGCCACCCAAACGAGCTTGTCGGCATCAAGCGCGAAGGCGTCGCCGTTGACGAGGAAGACGCGCGTCGGCTCCCAGCCGCTTGCCCGCACTTCCTGCAGGTCCGCCTCGATCTCCTCGCGCGGCGAGACGGCAAACGGCGTGTCGAGGTACATGCTGCAAAACGTGCAGGCGTTGTGGCTGCAACCGGTCGTGACCTGCAGCAAAAGCGAGCTTGCCTCATAAGGCGGGCGGTACGTGGGTCCCGTGTAATGCATGGGGTTCGTCCTTCCTGCGTGTCAAATTTCGACAAGGGTACCACGACGAACCGCCAATGGCCGCTTGGCACGCCATCCCGCCAATGGCCATCCGCCATGGCGCGAAAACAACCATACGCGTCCCGCGGTGTCACCGAACCCGCCGCCACACACGCGTGCAAACAAAAAGGCCAGATTCCCGAAGGAACCTGGCCTCGACTTGCGAATGGTGCCGACGCAGAGACTCGAACTCTGGACCCCCGCTTTACGAGAGCGGTGCTCTACCAACTGAGCTACATCGGCAGTCGCGCGTCATCCTCTGCCCAAACGCAGACGCTACGCGCGAGAACGTAGTATAGCGGATATCACCCGCACGCCACAAGAAAAGTTTTGCGACTTTCGTGAATCAGTCGCGCACCCGCAAACCCTATGCGTAGATGGCGCGGGCCTTCTCGACGAACGCGCGCAGGGCGTTGCCGCGGTGGCTGATCGCGTCCTTTTGCTCAGGCGCCGCCTCGGCAGTGGTCAGGCCACCCAGGTCGTCGCTGATGAACAGCGGGTCATACCCAAAGCCGTTCTCGCCGCGACGCTCGTGCCCGATGACGCCTTCGCAGGTGCCACGCGCGACAACCTCCGTGCCATCGGTGTCCACGAACACGATCGTGGACACGAAGCGCGCCGTGCGCTTGTCGTCCGGCACGTCCGCGAGCTCGCCGAGCAGCTTGTCGTTGTTCTCCTCGTCGGTCGCATCCTCGCCCGCGTAGCGGCTCGAGTACACCCCGGGGCGCCCGTCGAGCGCGTCCACCTCGAG
>OLPZ01002553.1_pt1 | contig 10308 bp, 8 predicted proteins | sample 1672711 | NCBI WGS metagenome assembly OLPZ01 (sample SAMEA3136716, study PRJEB25190) | human gut metagenome | reverse complement strand
ATCAGCGCCAGCTTGCGCGCCCGGGCGTTGGGGGTGTAGGCCGTCAGGTCTTGCCCGTCCAGCAGCACCGCGCCGCCCTGCGCCGCCAGCTGCCCGGCCAGCGTTTTTAAAAGGGTGGATTTGCCCGCGCCGTTCGGACCGATGAGCGCCAGAATTTTGCCGCGCTCGGCGTGCAGGGCAATGTCCCGCAGCAGCGGTGCACCGTAGCCGACGGCGAGATTTTGCGTTTCACAACAGCTCATACCGTGCCCTCCCCGCTGTGGCGGCGCACAAGCAGCCAGATGACCACCGGCGCACCGAACACCGCTGTGACCGAGCTGATGGACAGCTCTGTGGGTGCAAACAGGCTGCGGGCGATCAGGTCGCACAGCAGGCAGAATGCCGCGCCGCCCAGTGCGCAGCCCGGCAGCACCCGCAGCGGTTTTGCACTGCCCAGCGTATGTTTTACCAGATGCGGCACCGCAATGCCGACGAAGGAGATCGGTCCGGCAAATGCCGTGACGCAGGCCGCCAGCAGGCTTGACAGCAGCACAAGCACCACGGAAAACGCCCGCACCGGCACGCCGACGCTGGCGGCGTAGCTTTCGCCCAGCTGGTAGGCGGCCATCGGCTTGGAGAGCAAAAACGCGGCGGCCAGGCAGGGCAGAACGATGGCCGCCGCCGTGGCGACATTGCCCCAGGTCATGCCGGAGAAGCTGCCCATCGACCAGTTGTGCAGGTTGACGATGTTGGAATCCTGCGCGAAGGCGACGACAATATCGGTGACGGCCGAGCAAATGTAGCCGATCATGACGCCGCAGATAACCAAAATGCTCATCTGCTGCACGCGGCGCGCCACGGCCAGCACAAACAGCATGGCCGCCATGGCCCCGGCAAACGCCGCCAGAATCAGCGTCAGTGAGCCGGTGAGCAGACCGCGGTTCAAAAAGACGACCATCGTCAGCGCCACGGCCAGCTTGGCCCCGCTGGAAATGCCCATGACGAACGGCCCGGCAATCGGGTTGGCAAAAAACGTTTGCAGCAGATACCCGGCCACCGAGAGCGCCGCCCCCAGCAGCACGACCATGACGGCGCGCGGCAGACGCAGCTGCAGCAGGATGTTGGCCGCCAGCGCGTTTGTGCGGCGGCCCAGCAGGGCCGCCGCGATGTCCGCCGGGGAGAGCGCAATGCTGCCCCAGAACAGGTTGAGCGCAAACAGCGCCAGCAGGGCCGCCGCCATGGCGAGATATGCAATTGTCATGCGTTTGGAGGTGTGCATGCGTGGTTCCCTTTGCGGCGGGCGGCAATGGTGCGGGCGGATATGGAATCCGCCCCTACGGATGCGCCACGGTTATGTGCGCCCGTTTTTGCCGCCGCGTTAAATTTTCAGTGCAGCTTCGTCAAAAATGTCAATTCACTGTCGTCCGGGTCATCCTCGGTGAACACCCTGTTCATATCCAGGATCAGCTCCGGCAGCTCCATGCTCTGCTGGAAAAGGCTCTGCGACGTACACCAGACGCTGCCGCTTTGTACGGCCTTGAAGTCCGCCAGCATCGGACATTTGGCGAGCAGCTCATCCACTGTGCGCAGCTCGCCCTCAATCGTGCTATTGTAGAACAGCACATCGGCGTCACGCGCCCCGGCGTAGAAATCCTCGAGCGAGATATTGACAGTCGCCAGATTGTTGCCGCTGTCGGTCAGGTCGGCAAAGACGTAGCTGCCGCCCGCCAGCCCGATCATCTTGGCGACGTAATCGCCGCCCTTGCGCACCGTGGCGAGATTGTTTGAGGTGATGGAGAAGAACGCCGCAGTCTTGCCGGTGGGTTCCTCGTCCAGCAGCGGTGCAATGCGCTGCACAGCGTTGTCAAAAACGCGCTCGGCCTCCTCGGTTCTGCCCAGCAGGATGCCGTACAGCTTGACCCATTCCATCCGGGCCAGCGGGTCGCTCTCGTAGCTAGAGCGCTCGACGAGGACCGGCACGCCGAATTTTTCGAGCTGCTCTTTCACCTCGGGCGTGTGGTAGATCATTGTGTTCTCGATGGCAAGGCCGCAGTCGGCGGACAGGATCGTCTCGTAATCGGGCGCGCTGTACTTGCCCGCGTAGGCGATCTCGCCCTGCTCCATGGCGGTGCGGGCTGCGTCGAGGTACCAGTTTTCGGCCTGCGTGCCGGACAGCGCCACAGCCCCCAGCCCGCCAATGCTGATGATAGGATCCATCGCGGACGACGACACAAGGTAGATATTTTGGATAGGCTGCTGCAAAACGGTGATGTCTGCGTCCAGATTGGCGGGCGCAGCGGCCCCCTCCGGCACGACGAGATAGCGGCTGCCGTCAATCGTGATGAGGTCATAGCCGCCCGCACACACATCCACCGTGAACTGCTTCGCATATTCCAGCGGATAGCGGTTTTCTATCGTCAATGCGTCCGTTTGCGCGGAAGCCTGGGATGCAGCCGCGCACCCTGCCAGCAGCAGGGCGGGCAGGGCAAAAGCTGCCGCGCGCCTCATTCGGCGGCGGCCAGCGTCGCGCTGTCAAAGGTCAGGGTATAGTCGATCTCGTGCGGGGTGCTCATGGCGACGGTGTCCGCCGTGACGGCCAGCGCGGTATCCAGCGCAGCAACGGGGATCTCAAACGTCGAGTTGCCGTCGGTGTTGACGGGCAGGTACTTTTCGCCGTCGACGAGCATATAGTCATAGTTCGGGCTGCTCCAGACGATGGTCGCGGTCATAATGCCGTCGGCCACAGTCAGCGCGGCGGGGCTTTCGACGGTGGCGCGCCCGCTGCCGCCCTCCAGCGTCACAGCGCAGGTGTAGCTGCCGTCGGCGGGGATCTCGACGGCTGCCGCAGCCGCATCCTCTGCCGCAGGCTCGGCATCGGAGACGCTGACCGTATGGTCATACCAGGTGCCCTTGGTGCCGAGGATGGCCAGCTGGAAATCGGCATCGACAGCCGCAACGGGGATGTCAAAGCCGTATACTTCGTCGCTGGTGCCGTCGGAGTAGGTCACCGTGTCAACGGTAGGCTGCAGCCAGTCGCTCTCGTGGGCGGGGGCGTCGGCGGCCATGCCCGGATACAGGTTGACGATCTTCTGGGACTGCAGACTGACGTGGAAGGTCATCGTGCCGTTTTCCACCGTCAGCGTGCCCATGCCGTCCACGGCTTCGTTGGCGTGGAACATGCTGCTGTCGGTGTTGAACTTAGCGGTGTATACGCCGTCCGGCAGCGCGGCAGCGGGGGCCTGGGCTTCCGTGACGGCAGGGGCCGGGGCCGGGGTGGCGGCAGGGGCGGTTTCTTCCGTGGAGACCGCCTCGGACGTGCTCTCGGCGGTGGACGCTGCGGACGCACCGCAGCCCGCCAGCAGCAGAGCAGCGAGAGTCAGGGATGCGAGTTGGAGCTTTTTCATGCTTTCCTTACCTCATTCTATATATATTTATCAGGCATTAGCGGGAGGCAGCGCGGGCGGATATGGAATCCGCCCCTACGGCGTGGCAGGGCATCGCATCGGACGCAGGTCGGGCACGCCCGGCCCCTGCCGTGCTTTCCCAAAAACCAAAAAACTGCCCGGAGCTTACCCTCCGGGCAGAATGGGTCTTTCTCAGCCGTTCAGGGAATCGATGGCGGCCCCGGCATGGTCAACGTAGAGCTGCTGGATGTCGCTGATCTCGCCCAGACCTGCGATCTGGGTGTCGACGCTCTCAAAGCAGTCGGCGGCGTTGAACTGGCTCAGCCAGGAATCGTCATCGGCACCGGCCATGTCGTTGTTGGCGTGGTCACCGGCGACGACCATCAGCGGGCGCAGGATGACCTTGGTGTAACCGGCCTCCTTGACCTTCTCGATGACAGCGTCGCAGGCGGTGTCCTCCGGCTCGCCCTCGACAGTGCCGATGAACACATTGTCATAGCCCAAGGTCTGCATGGTGGTCTGCATCTGGCTGTAACTGATCTTGGCGGTGTGGGACGTGCCGTGGCCCATGAACACAAAGGCGGTGCCGTCAGCAGCGGCAGCAGCGGCATCGTCATACCCGGCGACCTTGACAGCCTCGGCGGTGATGGCAGCGGCAACAGCCTCCTTGTCGGCGTTGATGACGGTGGCATCCTCGCCAACCTCGCCCAGCAGCGGCTCGGCGATGGCAACGCTTTCGAACTTGTCCTTGTACTGCTCAACGGCCTCGCACATCTCGTCATACTCGGCGCCGTGCATCAGATGGGTGGGCTGGACGACCAGGTTCTTAACGCCGTTGGCAACGGCGCGATCCAAAGCCTGGCCCATGTTGTCGATTTTCTCGCCGTCGCGGGCCTGCACATGGTTGATGATGATCTGCGCGGTGAAGGCGCGGCGCACGCTCCAATCGGGGTAAGCGGCCTGTAAGGCATCCTCGATGCCCTTGATGTCAGCGGCGCGGCTGCCGTTGAAGGAGGTTCCGAAGCTGACGACCAGCAGCTCGTTCTCGCCGATCTCATCCTCGTTGCGGGGGTCGTCGTTGCCGGCGTCGCCGGTGTCACGGCCGAAATACTCGGGGTCGGCATTTTCGCCCTCGACCATTTCCTTCTGGGTGTCGGTCAGGGCGTCCCAGGCAGCCTTGGCGGCCTCGCACTGGGCGTCGGTGTCGTCGGTGCGCTCCTGCACATAGATGGCGTCGATTAAATCAGCGCAGTTTTTCGCGGCCACTTCGTCGGCATCTCCCTCATCTGCGGTTTCCTCGCTGCTTACGGCTTCGCTCTCGCTGGCAGCGGTGCTCTCAGCCGTGCTCTCGGTGGTAGCGGCGGTGCTGCCGCAGCCAGCCAGCAGTGCGGTGGTCAGGGCCAGGGCTGCCAGCACGGCAGCAGGCTTTTTGTGGTTGATTTTTCGCATGTGTTTGCTTCCTTTCCTGTTGAAAACGTTGCATGGCACGGAAAGGCACAGCAAAACACACCTATCAAAAAACGAGGCCTTTTTGCGTGCAGAATGGCAACACAAAAAGACCCCGTACTTTCAGCAGGCTCTTTGCGGTACAACCAATTCCTCGTGATTTGGAGCTGTGCGCCCCCGTACCCGGCAGCAGGCAGGTTTCCTGGCTGAAAGATCAACACCCACCGCCGCCTTCCCGGGCTGATGCCCAGTGACCGGTGCAAACGCACCCTGGCGGCAGGTTCCCTTATCACAGTGACGAGATCGTGCGGGATTTGCACCCGCTTCCCTTTTACCCTTTTCTGTGCGGCGGAACCGCGCAAAAAGGCACCTGCTGTCGTATTCAGTTTTACGGTGTAGAGTATAACACAATGCGAGCAGAAACGCAAGGGGCTGTTTGCCACAAGTTTTTCACCGTTCGCCCGTTGGAGATCGCGCCGCCGCTGCTCACGCCCGGAGAGCGGTGCACAGTCTCGCTGGCGGTGGGCTGCACCTTCCCCGCCGGGCTGCCCCAGGCCGTGGAGAGCGGGCAGACAATGTATATAACGCCCTAAAAACAGCGCAGCCCCCGCAGAAAGGTCAACCTTCTGCGGGGGCTGCGTATTTTAGTCAGCTGTTAAGCTGCGCTCAAATCAGGCCCATCAGGCTGGGCAGGCCCAGGGACAGCGCGGGAATGTAGGTGACAGCCAGCAGGGCGGCCACCAGTGCCACAAAGTAGGGAATGAGCTTGGACGTGACCTGCTCGATGGAGACATGGCCGATGCCGCAGCCGACAAACAGAACCGAGCCGACCGGCGGGGTGATGTTGCCCAGGCACATATTGAAGATCAGCATAACGCCGAACTGGATCTCCGTCATGCCAAAGCTGGTGGCGATGGGCAGGAAGATCGGGGTGAAAATCAGGATGGCCGGGGTGATGTCCATGAACATACCGATGACCAGCAGAATAATATTCATCAGCAGGAAGATGATGTACTTGTTGTCGGTCAGGCTCATCAAACCGTTGGAGATAGCCGCCGGGATGCCGGAGTAGGCCATGACAAAGGACATAGCGGAAGAAGCAGAGATCAGGAACAGGATGATGCCGCTCGTTTTGGCGGAGTTGAGCAGGATATTCAGGAAGCCCTTGAAGTCGATGCTCTTATAGATGATGGAGAGGATCAGGCAGTACAGAACCGCGATGCCTGCGCCCTCGGTGGCGGTAAAGACACCGGAGACGATGCCGCCGATGACGATGACGATGAGCAGCAGGGACGGAACCGCGTCCCAGACGGTTTTCAGCACGCTCTGACTCTTGTCAAAGCCGGTGGCCTTCATGCCGGCCTTCTTTGCGCCGATGAACGCGACGACCATGCAGCACAGACCCATCAGGATGCCGGGGATATAACCGGCCATGAACAGGGTGGAGATGGAGACACCGCCCGCGACGGTGGAGTAAACGATGAAAGCGGAGGTCGGGGGAATCAGCAGGCCCGTGGGGGCCGAGGCAATGTTGGCAGCGGCAGAGTAGGCAGGGTCGTAGCCGTTTTCCTCCTCAATAGGGCTGATGCAACCGCCCATGGCGGACGCAGCGGCGACGGAGGAGCCGGACAGCGCACCAAACAGCATATTGCCCAGAATATTGGCCTGCGCCATAGAGCCGGGAATTTTGCCGACGAACAGCTGGGCAAAGTTGACCAGGCGCTTGGCAATACCGCCGTTGTTCATGATGTTGCCGGCCAGAATGAACAGGGGCACAGCAAGCAGTGAGAAGCTCTCCACGCCGGAGTTCATCTTCTGCATCGTGATAAAGGTGATCTGGTCCCAGGACAGGGTGGACATGGCGGTCACGATAGACGACGCCACAATGCTGATGGAGATAGGCACGCCGAGGAACAGCAGCACGCCGAACACGGCGAACAGGATAACGGTGGTCATGGTGATACTCATTTGTCTGCACCCTCCTTGGATTCAACTTTTTCGCCGGTGACGTCCTCATAGATGTTGATGATCTGCGCCAGGACGATGAACACGCCGGAAATCGGGGCGATGGAGTAAACCAGGCTGCGGGGAATACCCAGCAGGGCCGAGAACTCGCGGCTGGCAGAGACAGCCAGCTTAAAGCCGCCGATAGTGAATACGAAGATGGCCATCAGCAGAATCAGACCATCAATGACCACCAGCAGGGCGGTGTGCGCCTTGCCGGTGAATTTGTCGCGGATGAGGGTCAGGGACATGTGCTCCCGGGTGGAGAAGGCGTAGGCCGCGCCGATGAAGCCGGTCCAGATCAGGCTGTAGCGGACAAGCTCCTCGGTGAAAGCCACGGGGCTGTTGAGGATATAACGGGAGAAGACCTGAATCAGAACCAGCACCGTCATAAAGGTAAGCAGTACGGCGCAGGCAATGCTCAAAATTTTGTCCATCCAGAATTTGATGGCAGCAAAGGTGTTTTTCATGGCTTACTCCTCCCCTCTTGCGGCTTCGATGGTATCCAGCAGCGTCTTGACGCCGGGATACTGCTCCCCGTAGGCTTCGATCATGGGCTGGGTTGCCTCGCGGAAGGCTTCCTTGTCGACGTCATAGACGAACTCAACGCCCATCGTCTCCTGTGCTTCCTTGACGGCCTCCTCCACAGCGGTGTCCCACATGACCTTGTGGGCATCGGTGGAATCGTGGGCGGCCTCCAGAATGATTTCCTGATCCTCGGGGCTGATGGTCTCCCAGACCTTCTCACTCATGATGAGGACGTCGGGGATCATGGCGTGCTGGTCCACCGAGTAGACCTTGCAGACCTCGCCGTGCTTGCCGGTGGTCAGGGCGGTCTCGTTGTTCTCGGTGCCGTCAATGATGCCTGTCTGCAGCGAGGTGTAAACGTCACCGTAGGACATGGCGACGGGAATGCCGCCCAGATAGCTCATCATGTCGGTCTGGCTCTTCATATCCTGCACGCGGATCTTCAGGCCCTTCAGGTCGGCGGGCGTGCGGATGGCGCGGTCCTTCGTGTAGAAGGAGCGTGCGCCGGAGGTGTAATAGGTCAGCGTGACAAAGCCGTCGTCACCGGTGGAGAGGAAGAAGTCCTGCATCTCCTGCGAGTCCATGACATGGTAGAAGTCATCGGTATCATTGAAGATATAGGGCAGGCCGAAGGTGTTGAAGGCATCGTTGTAGGTAGCAAGACCGGGTGCGGAGACCTTGGTCATGGCGATAACACCGGCCTGCAGCTGTTCAAGGTTCTCGTTTTCGCTGCCGAGCTGGCCGTTGGGGAAGATCTTGACCTGGATGCGGCCATCGGTCTTTTCAGCGACCTCGTCCGCGAACTGGGTCATGGCGATGTGGACAGTGTGGGTCTCGGACAGGCCGTGGGCCAGAGTCAGCACCAGCGGATTCTCGGCGCTGTAGCCGGTGGAGTCGGCGGTGGTGCCGGACGCGCCGCAGCCGGTCATAACACCCAGACTGAGCGCAGCCGCAGCAGCCAATGCTGCGAATTTTTTGAACATGGTATTTCTCCTTCTTGTATGTATGCCGTTTTCCCCTTGGCCCCCTCTGAGAGGGGGCTGCCGCCGCAGCGGCTGGGGGAGAGAACCGTGCCATTACCCGAAATATTTCGGGCTGCGGCAAGGTTCAACCCCTCCGCCCCTACGGGGCACCTCCCCTGCCAGGGGAGGCAAGAAGCTGGGTTACATCCCGATCAAATCAAACTGTTCGAACGAGACAAGTACCTCGTGATCCTTCTTGGGGTTGGGGTACTTGATCTGGACGCTCTTGAGGCGCTGGCTGTAGTACCAGCCGCTCTCGGCCTCCTCAAACTTGCGGCGGTGCAGGAAGTGCGGCAGCTCTTTGCCGTCCACCTGCACATAGAACGGGGACTTCTCGCGGTGGATCATATCGAGGTACATGCTCTCGACGGCGGTCTCGTAGCTGCCCTCATTCGTGAAGGTCACGACGGTCTTGACGCCTGCCTTGACGGCGATCTTCGTCTTGAGATACGCGCCCTTGCGGTAATCGTTCGTGTGGCCGTCATCCTCGTACAGCGTGAACTCGGAATCCACATCGGGGGCCATCAGGATGTCCAGCGCGGTGGTTTTTTCGGTCATCAGGTTGTGCAGCTTGTTGCCGCTCATCGGGAGAATGGCACCGCTGCGCACAAACAGCGGGATGCTGGCAATATCAACCGGCACCTCAATCGTCTGGCCGGGGGCGTATTCCTCGCGGGTGTAGAAGTCGTAGAACCGCTCATTTTCGTTCTCGGTCACGGGCAGGTAGACCGGGCGGACGGTCTGGCCCTTTTCAACGACGTTCGCAACCAGCAGAGAATCACCGAACATGAAGTCCACACCCTCATCGTAGGTGGCCGGGTCGTTCTGGAAAACGCTGAACGTCGGCTGCCAGATGGGCAGGCCGTTCTCATGCGCGCGCTCCATCAGGGAATACAGCGTCGGGCTGAGCTTATAGCGGAAGTCAATCGCGTCCTTGATGTACTGCTTTTTGTCGCTGTACATCCACGGCTCGGTGACGGTGTTGTCGGTGTTCGTGGAGTGGATGGAGAAGCGCGGCTGGAAGATGCCGTTCTGCACCCAGCGCACGAACAGCTCGCCCTCCGGCGCGGGGCCGAAGAAGCCGCCGATGTCGCAGCCGTGGTTGGACACGCCGCAGAGCGCCATGCCCAAAATCGTGGCGATGTTGTATTTCAGGGTATCCCAGTGGGTCAGGTTGTCACCGGCCCATACCTGCGCATAGCGCTGGATGCCCGCATGACCGGAACGGCAGACCGAGAACGGGCGGCAGTCGGGGTCATACTCCTCGATGGCCTCGTTGGACAGCTGGCACATCAGGTTGCTCATGATAGGCTTCATCGTGCCAATCGTGCTGCCCTTGCCCTCAAAGTAAACCTTTGCGTCCTTGTCAACGAGGGAGTCATACTCGCAGTTGTCGTTCCAGATGGAACGGCAGCCGTATTTCAGCAGCGCGTCCTTGATGTACTGCTTCCAGTGCAGGCGGGTGGATTCCTTCGTGTAGTCCACAAACAGGCCGGGGCCGCCCCACCAGGTACCGACAGCCAGACCGTCAAGACCTGCATTGTCGTCGGAGGCGGGCAGGAACATGCCCTTCTCCTTCATCTCGTTCAGCAGCGGATGGACGAGCAGCATACCGGGCTTGATGTTGGGCGAGACAACGATGCCGCGCTTTTCCATCTGGGCGAACCAGTCTGCCGGGTCCTTGAAGCGCTTGTGGTTCCATGTGAAGGTGCAGCGCTTGATGCCCTCGGCGGTCTCAACGGCGCAGTAGCCGCTGGACAGCTGGAAGCCGTCGGCAGGGATGCCTTCCTCGCGGGTCGTGTCGATGAAGTCCAGCACGGCATCGTCGCTGTTCTCGGGCAGCTCGGGGTAGTACATCGAGCTGCCGAGGTAGCCCAGCGCGGCCTTCGGCAGCATGACGCTCTTGCCGGTCAGGTCGGTGTAGC
>OLPZ01002552.1_pt1 | contig 10319 bp, 8 predicted proteins | sample 1672711 | NCBI WGS metagenome assembly OLPZ01 (sample SAMEA3136716, study PRJEB25190) | human gut metagenome | reverse complement strand
ATACGGAAACAACAAGATCCGTATTGCCGATATTGATAATGGACAATGAGGTGGCATCTGGGAAATTCTTCGCCGGAAGAGAGACTGTTTCCACTCCATTAGACGTACAGGCCTCCCTAGTGGTTAGGGTGTGTGGCTGTCCATCTTTGTAGAGGACAAACGAATAAGGAGCCTGTTCCTTCTGTTTGCACATGGAAACGACATAATACATATTGTTTTCGTCGACTTTTTGGGCAAATGGAATAGCACCATCGCCGTGCACGGATTTCGCCCCCAGCTTGTTTACTAGAACCAGTTTGTCTGAGTTATTGAGATCATCGACGGCGACACGGTCCAGAGCGTCTACAGTAAATGCTTTATATGCCTGTTCTGCGGCATCATCATGCTCGCTACTGCTCTGTACGGAGCTATCACCGGAACTTTCATGTACGGCTTTCGTGCAGCCAACGCATGACCACAACAACAAGGTGGACAACAAGCAACAGACGCTTCTTCGCATCACTTGATTCATAAGGCACCTCCATTGGTCTCTCCGACAAGAACAGCTAAGGTTTCCTGCAATAACAAGAATATGACATTGGCACATGGAATGCCACGCATCGCTGTCGCACGAATGGTCAACATTCAGCGGAAACACTGGACTGGATGCGGATTGTAATGGAAGAGTTTTATGCGTAATTCGGAAACGCTGGAGGAGCTGCGCCGCCGCCACAACATGCACACCCTGTCCGGTAATTGGCGCGGGCGATACGAATCGCTACTCGAGCTGTTCGGAGAGCTCCATCCACTCCATTTCGAGGGATTCGGACTCGTCCGTGACGGCCTGCAACTGCTCGTTGAGCTTGCCTAGACCTTCGTAGTCGCTGGGGTCGTGCGCGGCCATCTGCTGTTCAAGGTCGGCTTTCTGATCCTCAAGTTTGGCGAGTTTGCGCTCGATTGCCGATACGCGCTTGGAGGCTTCATGGAAGGCCTTGCCGGAAAGCTTTGGTGCAGAGGCAGTTGCGGATTCACCCGCTGAATTGTCTGCATTGCCTTCAGTTGCACCAGCTCCCGCGGAACCGGCAGCTCCAGCGGAACCGCTCTTCTTGCCTTTGCCGGCACCTGCCTTTTCGTCCGTGAACGGATCCTTGCCGTTCTTGATGGCTTCAGTCATGTCCAGATAATCCTGCACGCCACCGGGTAGATGGCGCACTTTGCCGCCGATCAGCGCGAACTGCTGGTCGGTGACACGTTCGAGCAGGTAACGATCGTGCGAAACGACGATCAGAGTTCCCGGCCAAGTGTCGAGCAGATCCTCCATCACAGCGAGCATGTCGGTGTCCAGATCGTTGCCGGGCTCATCCATGATGAGCACGTTCGGCTCGTCCAGTAGAATCAGCAGCAACTGCATACGGCGCTTCTGACCGCCCGATAGGTCTTTGATCGGCGTCATCAGCTGCGCCGACTCGAAACCGAGACGCTCCATCATCTGCCCCGGCGTCGTTTCCTTGCCGTCCACGATATAGCTCGGCTTGTAACGACTCAACACTTCCTTGATCTTGTATTTACCGAGCTTCTCCAATTCGTCGAGACGCTGCGAAAGCACCGCGAATTTCACGGTTTTGCCGATATTCACATGACCTACAGTAGGGGTGATTGTTCCGTCAAGAATCTTCAATAACGTCGATTTTCCGGCACCGTTCGCGCCGACGATGCCGAAACGATCTCCAGGCCCAATCAGCCATGTCACGTCATCAAGAATCTTACGACCGGTAACAGTAATTTTTTGCGCTGCAGAAGTAATTTCTTCTGCAGAATCATCAGTGTTATTTTCTTGTGATCCCTGAATTTCTTGCGATTCTTTCGCAGCTGCAGCAACTTGCGCCGCTGCAACACCGGCATCCACCAATCGCGGATCAGTCAGATCATCGACGGCAACTTCCACGGAACCATGCGCTTGCGGCTCGGCGTACATGGCCGGCACCACATCGACGCGTGATGCCGACGCTTCCATTTCGGCAACGTCAGGATCGATATCAGCCTCGCCTTGCACATGTTCGAAAATCTGCGTCACGTCGATCAGGTCAACCACCTGCTTGCCTAGGCGGGATGTGGCCATTTGCTTCAATTCCAGAGTATTGCGTACCGGAGGCACGTCGGCGATGAGCTCACGCGCGGCCTTCACATGGAATTTCTGTTTGGTGGAACGGGCGCGGGCACCGCGGGTAAGCCAGGCAAGTTCCTTACGAGCCAGATTACGACGCTTCGTTTCGCGTACGTCGGCTTGGCGATCGCGTTCCACACGCTGCAGCATGTATGCGGAATAGCCGCCTTCAAACGGCTCGATTTCGCCGTCATGCACCTCCCACATGGATTCGCACACTTCGTCGAGGAACCAACGGTCGTGGGTGACGAGCAGTAGTGCGCCGGATCCGGCCGGCCAACGATTCTTTAAATGTTCCGCCAGCCAGTGAATGGTCACCACATCCAAATGGTTCGTGGGCTCGTCGAGAGCGAGAATATCCCAATCCTTGAGCAACAGGCGTGCCAAATCGGCGCGGCGACGCTGACCGCCGGAAAGCGAACCGATTTTCGCTTCCAAGCTAATGCCGCCAAGCAATGCTTCGACGATTTCGCGTGACTTGGTTTCCGCAGCCCATTCGTAGTCTTCACGGCCTTCGAGCGCAGCTTCGCGCACGGTGGCGTTGTCGTCGAGCGGGTCACGCTGGTCGAGCATGCCGAACGTGAGGCCGCCGCGCATGGTCACGCGGCCGGAATCCGGCTCCTGCGTGCCTCTGAACAAATGCAACAACGTGGACTTGCCGTCGCCGTTCTTACCGACGATGCCGATGCGGGCGCCTTCAAAAACACCCTGCGTTACATCATTGAAAATATTCTTGGTCGCAAAAGCAAGCGAAACGTGTTCAAGTCCCAAATCATAAGTCGGCATAAGTCACCAATGTAGCGGGAACATCTCCCAAATCTGCAGGCAATGCCGCAACTTGCGAATCACCACCAGCGCTACGCAGCAATCGGAACCGCACGCAACTCGGCAATCAGCCTTGCTGTGCCTAAAGCAAACTCTGCTCATACGAATTACAACGAGCGGCAAAGCTCGAAAACACCTGATCCGCAAGCGGCTGCAACTGCGGATTATATTCGGCGAACGCCTCGCGCAACTGCGATTTCGACCCGCCGGCAGCCTTTAGATCCTTGACCATGCTTGACTCGTCAAGCCACTCCTCCAACATGGTAGGAGTAACCTCCAAGTGGAACTGCATGCCCAGAGCGGAACCAAAACGGAACGCCTGCACCTTGGTCTTCGCGGATCGCGCCAATGGCTGCGCGCCCTCCGGCAACGACACCACATCGTTATGCCAGTGCAGCACATCCACGGTTTTGTTCCACATCGAGAAATAATCATGCTTGTCGATGCATTTAATCGGCGCAAAACCGATTTCCGGCGCCTCTCCCGACTTCAGCTTCGCTCCCAGCGCGGTGGCGATGATCTGATGCCCTAGGCACACGCCCAACACCGGCTTGCCAACGCTGATCGCAGCCCGCGCAAGCTTGGCCTCGGCCTTTAATCCCGGATACTTGTCGTAGTCGAGCGCGCCCATCGGGCCACCCATAATCACCACGCCGGAAACCTCGCCAAAATCAGGCAAATCCGGTTTCTTCTGCTTGGCAACATTGATGATTTGATACTGCAGTCCCAAATCATCCAAACTGTCTAAAATGCGTCCCGGTCTCTCCCACGGAACGTGTTGCAAAATCAGCACCTGCGATTGCGTCATACGTTCTATTGTTGCATCACCTACGTAAACGATGTTCACAAATCCAACAAAATACGTTTTGCCGTTCATTTTCGTCTCGCATGCATGTCCGATTCTGGCAATACTCTCGTGGTTATGACGAACACGCAAGAACCGCAGAATATCAACATTTCTAGCGTCGTAACCGCAGTTGACGCAGTGGCGAGCGCTGCTGCCGATCTGAAGCTGTACGACACCGCATCACACGCCGTGTCGAATTTCACGCCGATCAAGCCCGGTCAGGTCGGCATGTACGTGTGTGGCGCCACCGTGCAAAGCTCGCCGCATATCGGCCATATTCGTGCGGCTGTCACGTTTGACGTGGTGCGTCGCTGGTTCGAGCGTTTGGGCTACAAGGTCACGTTCGTGCGCAACGTCACCGATATCGACGACAAGATTCTCGATAAGGCTGCGGCCGCCGGTCAGCAGTGGTGGGAACGTGCATACATTTACGAGCGTGAGTTCACCGAGGCTTACAACACGTTGGGTGTTGAGCCGCCTACGTATGAGCCGCGTGCGACCGGCCACATGATCGACATGATCGATCTGATCAAGCAGATCATCGACAATGGCCACGGCTACGTGGTGACTGACGAGAACGGCAATCCGACCGGCAACGTGTATTTCGACGTTGCCAGCTGGCCGCACTATGGCGAGTTGACGCATCAGAAGCAGACCGCAGTGGCTGATGCCGCTTCCGAAGTGGCCGATGCCATGGGTCCGTCTGTCGACAATGCGGGCAACGACAAGTACAATCCGGTTGATCCTGCGGACATGTCAGAAGACAAGCATGATCCGCGTGATTTCGCATTGTGGAAGGCTCCGAAGGATTCCGATCCGCTTGACGCACGTTGGAATACTCCGTTCGGCACGGGTCGCCCGGGTTGGCATATTGAATGCTCGGCGATGAGCCACCGCTATTTGAAGGATATGTTCGACATTCATGGCGGCGGGCTGGACTTGCGTTTCCCGCACCATGAGAACGAAATGGCGCAGACTCGTGCCGCCGGTTACGATTCGGCGGCTCGTTGGATGCATTCCGCATGGGTTACCGCCAAGGGTGAGAAGATGTCGAAGTCGCTGGGCAACGGCTTGTCCGTGCCGGCGGTTTTGGCGGAAAATTCCGCTTGGGTGGTGCGTTACGCGCTTGGTTCCGTGCAGTATCGCTCCATGCTGGAATGGTCGGATCAGACGTTGCCCGAGGCTCAGTCCGCGTACGATCGTGTGTCGAATTTCATTGAACGTGCCGGTGCCGCCGTTGGCGGGCAGCCGCCTCGCGAAGAGATCGTTTCGATTTCTGCCGATGCTCTGCCGGCTGATTTCGTTGCCGCAATGAACGACGATATTAATGTTTCCGGTGCTTCCGCTGCGATTTTCACGGCGATTCGTTCCGGCAACACGTTGCTTTCGAAGCTTGCCGATCGTGTTGATTCGGATGTTGCGAAGGATGAAGTTCGCGCTGTTTTGGTGAATGTGCGTGCGATGCTCGATACGCTTGGCTTGGATCCGCTGGCGGAGCCGTGGGTAAGCGAAGGTGCGGCCGGCGGCGCCGGATCCGGTGCCGATTCCGCTGAGCACACTGCGCTTGACCGTTTGGTTTCCGAACAGTTGGAGGAACGTGCCGAAGCCCGCAAGGCCAAGGATTTCGCCCGCGCCGATGCCATCCGTGACGCCTTGGGCGCAGCCGGAATCACTATCGAAGACACCCCCCAGGGCCCCACCTGGACCCTCAAATAATCCCCCATCTCTTCTGAAAAAACGTTGGCCGGTCTACCCCAGACCGGCCAATTTCATATCAGAAACATAAAAGTCATTCCTAAATCTATCTTTACTTCCGAATCTCATCGGCACGATCTTCGATATCTTCAAAAAAGAGTTCCTGAGCACCCGCAGATTCCACGCCGTAGTATTGATGAACAATCTCATCAATACCCATCCAATTTTTCAGCCGCAAAGCATTAAACAGCACTGCCGCATCATCAAGGTCTTTCTGCGATCTACGATCAGACATCGCTTTCATCGCCAAAAGATATTTCTTCGAAGCAAACGTAACTTTCAAACCATTAGCATCGCTATACACTTCCGGATTGTCATCCCCTATGGGCGGCATAACATCATGGATTTGCATATTAAGCCAGTTATTTGGCACATTATTACGATTCCCGACAACTTCCGCCGCGCTTTGAATTTCAGAAAAAGGACGGAACATGGAATCGACATCTTGTGTAGTTCGCAATTCCGGAACGTAGTAGACCATCGCGGTCCCGCCATAAATGGCGATAGTTCCTTCGATTCCGCGAGTATGACACTCTTCAATCAGCTCATCAAGAAGCTGCATCAGTTTTTGTCTGGTCATTTCCATAGCAGCTCACCTCGCGGAATGATTACGTTGTACCACGCAAAGAACTCATCCGGAGGCGTGGCGGACCGATAAATCTTTCGCAACGGGGTCCACTCGGCATCAAGTTTCAGCGATTGAGGGGATACGTCCCCTTTACTCCAGTGCTGATAGTCATAGAGCCCAGCCATAAAGGCCTGCCAACGCACGTCCATCCCCTTAGTGACTTTCTTAAAATCAGCAGGCTCATCATCAGGAAATTCCATCAGATTGCGCATTCCGGCTGAAACACGGGTCCATTGCTCTTCCGTTCCCGAATACTGCTGAATCGACTGCATGAGATCACTCATTGCAGGGCCGATTACGCGAACAGTCACACGCTCCAAAGGGGAAAGCGTCAGCTCATATCCCAAAGTACGCGCCGCAGCATCAACCTTATTGAAAGTGGGAACGGTTTTGCCACTCAACGTTCTCGAAACAACGGATTCAGCCATGTTCGAAGCACGCGAAAAATCCGCCGCGTTCAGACCGGCGTTCTTCATAAGCTCTCGTAACAGTTCATCGGCTTGCATATATGCAAGTCTACACTATTGGCAACCCGAACGCCAATGCGAAATTTCCCGCGGGACGGCTAGACTGAGGAACATTATGGCAGCATTTAGTTCTTTGACAGATAGGCTCTCGAATGCGTTCAAGCATCTGAAGAGCAAAGGCAAGCTTTCCGAGGCTGATATCGATGGTACGATCCGCGAAATCCGCCGCGCGCTGCTCGACGCCGATGTGGCGCTCGACGTGGTGCGTTCCTTCACCGGTCGAATTCGCGAGCGTGCGCTCGGCACCGAGGTTTCCCAGGCTCTGAATCCGGCCCAGCAGGTCGTGAAGATCGTCAACGAAGAGTTGACGGCCGTGCTTGGCGCTGGCGTTGATCGCCCGCTGAATTTTGCGAAGAATCCGCCGACCATCATCATGCTCGCCGGTCTTCAGGGTGCTGGTAAAACCACCCTCGCAGGCAAACTCGGCTACTGGCTGAAGGATTCCGGCCACACTCCGCTGTTGGTTGCGGCCGATTTGCAGCGTCCGAACGCAGTGACGCAGCTACAGGTGGTTGGCGAACGTGCAGGCGTGCCCGTGTACGCTCCGGAAAAGGGTGTGCAGTCCGATGGTGGCGAAGCCGTTGCTTCACCGGGCCTGACCACCGGCGATCCGGTGAAGGTGGCGCGTGACGCTGTTGCGCTGGCCAAGCAGAAGCTGTACGACACGGTCATCATCGATACCGCAGGCCGTCTCGGCGTTGACGAAGAGCTGATGAAGCAGGCTCGCGATATTCGCGACGCCGTGCAGCCGAACGAAATCCTGTTCGTGATCGACGCGATGATCGGTCAGGATGCCGTGCAGACGGCGAAGGCGTTCGACGAAGGCGTGGACTTCACCGGCGTGGTGCTTTCCAAGCTTGATGGCGATGCTCGTGGCGGTGCCGCGCTTTCCGTCGCATCCGTTACCGGCAAGCCGATTCTGTTCGCTTCGACGGGCGAAGGATTGAAGGATTTCGAAGTCTTCCACCCGGATCGCATGGCTTCCCGCATCCTCGACATGGGCGATATCCTCACCCTGATCGAGCAGGCGCAGAAGCAGTTCGATGAGGAGGAGGCCCGTAAGGCCGCCGTGAAGATTTCCGACGGCTCCTTCGGTCTTGACGATTTCCTCGACCAGCTGCAGCAGGTGCGCAAGCTCGGCCCGATGAAGAATCTGCTCGGCATGATTCCTGGCATGGCCACGCACCGTAAGGAACTTGAACAGTTCGACGAGAGGGAGATCGACCGTACCGAAGCCATCATCCGTTCGATGACTCCGGCGGAGCGACGCGATCCTTCGATTATCGACGGTTCTCGTCGCGCCCGTATCGCCTACGGTTCCGGCGTGACCGTCTCGCAGGTCAATGCGTTGCTGCAACGTTTCGAGCAGGCCGCGAAGATGATGCGCCGCATGAGCAACAAAGCCGGTGCCGGCATGCCCGGTTTCGGCGGCCCGTCCATGGGTGGCGGCAAAGGCAAGGGCAAGAAGGGCAAGAAGAAGGGTTCCAAGTCCGGCAATCCGATGAAGCGCGAGGCTGAGGAGAAAGCATTGCGGGACAAGCTCGCCGGCAAGAACTCCGGCGGCAAGTCGAGTGGCTCCGCTTTCGCCAAGAAACCGCAGAATCCGGCGCTTCCGGCTGGTTTGCAAGATGTGATGGGCGATTCGGGCACGGAGTTGCCGCCGAACTTCGGCGGCGGTTTGTCCGGTCTGCTGCACTGACCCGTTCCGTCTGCAGGATCGCCCGCCTGCGGACCTATCCGCTATGGGGGATCGTCCGCTCACGAGCCATCCACCCCTACTGGGAACCACCCACCTACGGAACCACCCACCTACGGATCGGTTCACTCGCCAACAGAGGGCATCGGAAGCCAATCCGATGCCCTCTTCGCGTATGCCTTCTCATTCTCCTCACTCTGCCGACGCTCACAGCACCTCACCGTCGGTAGTTTGGGAGAATATCCAATCTGCCGACGCTTAGGGCACTTCACCGTCGGTAGATTGCGGTGCTGCCTCAATCTGCCGACGCTCAAGGTGCTGTAAGCGTCGGTAGATTGAGGATGCCGGATTATTTGAGAGTCAGGGTGGCGGCCAGCGCCAGATGATCGCTACCTTCGACGGTGAAGGACCGCACGTCGGAGGCATCCAGCCCTGACGTGAACAATACATGGTCAAGAATGATGCGCGGCCACGGCAACCATGAGGGGAACGTGGCACGACGACCTTTCGCCTCGACCAACGCGGCATCCTTGAATCCCAGCCGCATTAGCTTTCTGAAACTCGGATGATCGGTACCGGAGTTCAGATCGCCCATCACCACGGTGATATCACCTTGATTCTGCGTAGTAGCGAAGGCACCCAATCCGATAATGCCAGCAGACCAGTCGCGGCAGCCGCGCATCGGCGATTTCGGATGCGCCGACGCAAAGGTGATGCTCCGCATCGAATCAATCGGAAAGCATAGTCCCGGCACATCGGCGGCCGGAATCACCACCGTGACCGGTGAAGCGTCACTTGGTTCCACACGAATCCAGACGCCGTTGAACCCGCCATTGTCCGATTCCTTCACCTCGCCCAGCTGACGATAAGGCAACAGATCGGCAAGGCCTGCCGCATCCAGCTCGGCGATCAGGTTCTCCGTAAGTTCCTGCAACGCAAGTACGGCTATGTCATATCGTTTGACGGCTTCCACAATCGCGGCAGCATTTGCACGACCGAATCGGCAGTTCAGCGTCATCACGCGGAACTGACCATGCCGGGCGTTCTCCGCTCCAGTCTCGGTCTCCTCAGTATTGTTTTCACGCGATGTTTCACGCTTTTCCGCAAGCTTGTCGGCAATCATCTGCGCAGTGTTGTGCGTCTGCAGATTGTTGATCCAATACTGTTCCTTACGCAGCAGCGATGCAAGGCAGACGGCCAGCGCAGTGCAGCCGAGAGCGATTTCATGCAGCGCGAACCCAGCAATCGAAATGGTCAGCGTCGGAATCCACATGAACGGAATCAGCGCAATCAGATACGGCAACGGTAGATGGCCGTCCCATCCGGCAGGCATTTCACCGAGCGCAATCCACACGATGCAGACCAGCAACACAATCCAAAGCGCGATAATCATCGAGGCAACTCCCTTTGCAAACCGTTCGTTGCAAGATCGAATACGTAGATTCCCCAGTGTATCCAATTTGGCTGATTCCGGAAGTTCGGACAACCAGACCCGCCCAAACACCTCACGGTTGTCCGATTCTCCAGAATCGGACAACCCGGCAAGTCGTTTCCCAATCCACCGACGCTAAAGGCACGCCACCGTCGACAGTTTGGAAAACTTCACAATCTACCGACGGCAAGGCGCTGCCAGAATCGGTAGATTGAGTGATCTTCACAATCCGCCGACACTGAGACGCTGTCACCGTCGATAGATTGGGTGGCGCCATAATCCGCCGACGCTAAGGGCACGCCACCGTCGGTAGATTGGGAAAGCAGGAGGATTGCCGACGCGCGATGCCGGCGCGTCCAGACCCCACAGTTATAATTACCCAGTTATTCGCGCGCGCGAAGCCCTCTAACTATCGCGTGACGTGAGGAACACGTGGGTTTCGGATTCCGTGCCCCACACAGAACAC
>OLPZ01002551.1_pt1 | contig 10324 bp, 15 predicted proteins | sample 1672711 | NCBI WGS metagenome assembly OLPZ01 (sample SAMEA3136716, study PRJEB25190) | human gut metagenome | reverse complement strand
TACGAAGCCTCCACAAAAGTGCCTCTTCATTATCGTCAATGCAGCAAATCCTTTCTACGCCTGCTGTCTCTGATGTAAATTCTGTCTTTCTCAGACTTTCCACATATGTTTCGTCCGGTTTCCTGCAAAAAAGAGGTGAAAGTATATTTACCAGCACCACGATCAGCAGGAAAAGGCAAAATATTTTTCCTGTTCTTTTTAGTATTTTTTTCATTCGATACCGTAACCTCCTTTGACCAGACCGGAACCCAGATATTTGACTTATTCCTCTTCTTTCGACAATACAGTGAGTATAGAGTATAACATAATCAGAAGCTATAGTGCATCTTTTGATACGAAAAGCGTTAAAATCTTTTCACAAACCCTTTTCTTTTTCTTGCAATGTCTTATATGTTTCCGACTTATAAAAATTCAATGTCATCAACTCTTTCCAACAGGGAGGGATTTCAATGTTATCAGGATGGTTTGTATAAAGTGTGATGACTGGTTATAAAGAGAGTTTATCTGCATCTTGCACAGCAGTCTTCTCTCCTGCATGAAGATATTTACCAGCTTGACCCTGTGTTCTTCAAGCGCTATCAGCAGCATAAAATACTTTTACGCCCTTGTGGAACTTTCTCCGCAAGGGCGTAAATATTTCATTTCTATCTATTTCCCAGACACCTTTATTTTTCACTTTCCCGTAAAACATAAAAAACACCGTCCCCGCGGCAATCGCTTTGTCCGCAAAAACAGTGTTCTTAGTGCGCCTTCAGGGGTTCGAACCCTGGACACCCTGATTAAGAGGAATCAGCGTTGTTATTTTGGTATTGTTAAATCTATTATTATCTCCCCTATTTCACCAATCTTTTGTTTTATTGCCTGAAAAGCTGTCAATAATGTTTCCGGATCATTAATGATCAATATGTAAATAATTTCAATTGCAAGTGCCAGCAGAACTCCGATCAGGATACATTTGACAGCACTCGGTTCCCTGTGTTGTCTTTTTCGTAATTCATGTTCTACCATCTTTTCATGGTTGTCTTTCCATTTGTTGTAGTTATAAATTTGTTCCGCTTCTCTCTGGGCATTTTCAATCTTTGCTCTTTGTACGGTTTCATCCAGGAAGTGCTTTGAATTTTTGTTATTCATAGTGATTTTTTATCCAATCTGTGAATCTGATAATTTTGTTTCCTGTGGCATATAAGGTTGAAGACTCAGCTTTACAATCTCCTGTGTTCTTGCATCAGCTTTCTTATAAGCTTGAATTATTTCACTTTCTTCTTTTGTTAAATTCTCATCTGCATCTTTTCCAAACAATATATAGTCTGCTGAAACTGCGAATATTTCGCAAATAGTTTTAATCTGGTCTATCGTTGGTTTTGATTTATTATTCTTCCAATCTGTTAACGGACTTTTCTTTAATCCCAGTTTTTCGCCTATTTCCTTACCTGTTATATGGTTTTCTTTACATAAAAAATTGATTCGTTCGTAGGTGGACATTTTCCCTCCTTACACTTTTGCGATATTTTCGCATTTAGTTCTTGACATTGCGATATTTTCGCATTATAATCAAAACTGTAAAAAGTGATACCTTTATTACTTTGTTAATATTCAATTTTACCATTACAAGCTGTATTTTTCAACGAGTTTTGTTCTAAATTACCAGTAATGTAATTATGTCCAAACAGTGTAAGACTATAAATTATCAGGAGGTGCTTCAATGTTATTGGGATGGTTAGTATATCAGGAAAGAAAAGACCTTCCACAGGACTTAGCCCGTCAGTTAAAGGCAGCCTTTACATCAGAGATCGATGCAAGGCAGTACGCTTCACTGATGAGAAATGTAAGTGTGATGGCTGGTTATAAAGATACCTATGTAGTAAAGAAATCTGACATTGATGTAAGTCGTGTATGAGGTGCTCCTATGGCAAAGAAAAATAACCTCAAATCCGTCCGCCTGTCTGATCAGGTGATGGACTATGTGATCAACTTCGAATGGGACGGCTTCAACCAGAAGTTCGAGAACCTTGTCCTGTTCTGTATGGAACAGGAAGAAACCAAAAAACAAAAGATTGCCTTTTTAGACCAGCAGATCGTTAAACAGTATAAGAAACTGGATACTCTCCGGCAGCTTACGTCTGAGATCGGGGATGTCCGCAGGGCTCTCACACATCTGGAACGGCAGACTAATGATCTGTCTGACCTTATGGATGAACTGCTGGAAGATAAAGACGAGGATCAGGAACTTCCCTTCCCCTGATTTCTGTACAGTAAGTCAGTCAAGGGTGAGCGGAGCTCATTCATCTTGACCCTTGACGGACTGGACACAGCCAGTACAGAGAATCAGACAGGAAGGATGGGAAGCCTGCAGGGTGAGCATCCTTCTTGATTACCCTCATGTACTCCTGTCCTGAGTCCTTTCCCTTATCAGGGATATGTCACACCGGGACAGACAAATCCAGCTTTTTCAGCGGCCGCTGTCCCTAGCATTCAGGAGACAAAAGTCAAGGTCTCCGCAGGAGCCCGAAGGGTTTAACCTTTACTTTTGGCTCTGTTGAACGGGCGGCAGCCTATCCCCGGTACGACAGGGAAATCCGGCTTTTTACTTCAATCTGCCGGGACTCTCCTGCATACCGGGGACAGACAATTATAGATTTTCCCTCCTTCCGTCTCTGTGTTATTCCGGCAGTATGTACGGACTGACCTTTAAAACGTCTTTTCCTTGGCTCGCATGAGTCAGGAAGGAAAAGGTGTTTTAATGGGAGGGACGGGACACTCTGGACAGGGAAATCCAGCTTTTACAGCGTCCATTATGTTTATCATTCAGGAGACAAAAGTCAAGGTCTCCGCAGGAGCCCGGAGGGTTTAACCTTTACTTTTGGCTTTGTTGGACGTGCAGTACCCTATCCCCGGTACGACAGGGAAATTCGGCTTTTTACTTCGATCTGCCGGAACTCTCCTGCATACCAGGGACAGACAATTATCTTGACCCTCCCCCTTTGTGCAGCATAACGCTGTGGAGGGTTTACATAAATCATTGAAACATTAACTATCTCTTTCCCCCGGACTTCCGGGGACGGTAACAGCCCCATTGTGGGATTACATATTAACCAATGCCTTTCCTGCTCTTATACAGGTCTGGCAGAATTTTTCAAAGGAGGTTCATGATTATGAACAAAATGAAGATCTTAGTAACTTATGCAGGTGTCTGGAAAATGGATAACGGAAGCTCTGGTATGACACTGAACTATTTCATGTACGGTGAGAACGGTGAGCAGATGATCTCCCGGGTGGATGCTACAGGCGGACCTGTCGGACAGCAGAGGGCGAAATGTTCCCTTGACCCATCCATGAGACAGAAGATCACATTTGTACCTGGTATCTATGATGCAACAATGGGAATGAAGATCGGAAGTGACGGCAAACCTGTCTTGACTGTGGAAGATCTTGATTTCTGCAGCCGTGTACAGATCCTGCCGGAACAGCCTGAAAAGAAATAGGAAGGTGACTGAATGGCATGGCGGATATATTCACAGACGGTCCTGTTTTTGAAGAGGATCAGGGAACAGTTCCGGAACCTGTTGCACCAGCCCCGGCAGTACAGCCGGCTGCTACACCGGTACCAGTACCGGATCAGCAGGACACTGTGGCTGATCAAACTGACACTTCTGGCAGTTCCCCTGATACTGCAGGGCAGGAACCTGCTCAGGGAGTGGAAGAAGTTCCGGACACTGGTACAGTAGACTATACTGCATTACTTGAGCAGCTGATCCAACAGAATGAAAAGCAGCAGGAATTAATGGAGACTCTGGTCAAGGAAAATAAGAAGCTTGAACAGGATATAAAGAATATCCAGAATGCTATGCCTGCCATGATGTGTATGCTCGGGGTGATCATCGGGGTTCTCCTGTTACATATACTTGCTTCTTATATCCGACCATAGGAGAACATGATGGAAGAAGAATTATTAACAACTCCGGAAGCAGAGACAGAGGACACGGTTGAGATAACAGACGGTGAACCAAAAGTCTCGGAAGCTCCCCAGCAGACAGAAAGCTTAACGCTTGCTGTTGAGGATTACAACATGATAGCGGTGAAATCAATCCCGATCGGAGCCCTGAGCGGCGCCATCTTCATGATAATAGGGTTTGCGTATCTTGGGATTGTTCACATATTTAAAAAAGTTTAAGGAAAGGTGGTTTTTTACTATGAAATTCATGAATCTGAAAAAGAAAATTGCCCCTGCATTAATGGGCGGAGCTCTTGCAGTTGCTACTGCTGTTCCTGCATTTGCAGCTGAAGCTGGTACTGGTCTTTCTTCTGTTGAGACAGCACTGACAACATCCTTTACCAGCGTTGGAAGTTCTATGACAAGCCTTGTCGGAAAGATCCTTCCGATTGCACTTCCAATTATGGGAGCTCTTCTCCTTGTTGGATTTGGTATCAAAGCATTTAAGAAAGTTGCAAATAAAGCCTGACGGTTTTCAGAACGGATTACTTACTTGGTGTAAGGTGAGGGAGGGAGACACCTTCCTCACCTTTTTTATGTAAATGTATCTCATAAATAACGCAGCATGAGCCGGATCCGGATTACTGCAGCAAAGAAACGAGATACAGGAAAGGGGGAAACTTGAAAAGGATAAAGAAAAAATTTGTGGCTGTGATACTGGCAGTCAATATGCTGGTGATCGGAATCTTTGGATCATACCAGACAGCTCAGGCTGCGGAAATTGTGGCGGGTTACGGTGCGGCACAGATTTTGGAAAGTATATTGTTGTCGTTTGGTATATCAATCTTTACTGCTGACATGATAAAAAATGGATCCAGCGCAACATGGTGGGACACTGACGGATCAGCAGCGTTAAAACCATATTATGATGATCTGGAACAGGCATATGAAGAACAGAGATTTAAAGTAATCAATGGTGGTGGCGGTCAGAATCCTGAACCCTCTCCAACACCAGCACCAGGAAGCACTCCTATCCCATTTCCAACAACTGTTCCGGTACCAGGTGACATTCCGACCTTTAAAGAACTGGTTGCTCCTGCAATTGCTGGCACTGCAGCAGTCATCAATATGACACAAGGAGCTTGGGAATGTATGGGTAAGGCGGTTTCCAGCCTTTGGAATAAGATGGTTGGTTATGTTTCACCTGAAAGTCTAGATTCTTCTCTTCCTAGTGTTTATGCAAATTATATTGCATCAGGAGGTTATCCTTATTATGCATATTGTAAAAAACTTGATATTTTTTATTTATTTGGAAAAGGTTCTTACATATGTAAAACAGGAGGTTTTGATATTTCAAATGGATATATTGAATATCAGTATGGAAAGGAAGTAAAGCGGGGTTTTGGTTTTTTTGGATTAGATACTAAACTTTTTACAATTAATAACATGCCTGTTCTTTCTGACTCTGAAGCTGCTGAATATAATAAACGTTTTCAAAAGAGAATATATGGGTTCATCCAGATTTGCAGGATACTTATAAAAATAACGGTAAGTTGGAATATCCTCAGCAAGCTCCTCGACCTTTGCAGATTCCTTCTGGTGAGCAGTTAGCTGATACTGTAAAGAAATTAAATCCGGAAATCAATCCAAATTATTCTCCGGAAATAGCACCCAGTTATATTCAGGAATTGATTCAGCAGCTGCAGAAGCATCCAGATCCGAATCCAAATCCTGATCCAAACCCTAATCCAAACCCTAATCCGAATCCTGACCCGAACCCCGACCCGAACCCTGATCCGAACCCTGATCCTGAAGTGACACCTAAACCAGATGAAGATACTTCTAATGATATTGATCCTAAGAATTATACAGCTGATCTGAAAAAGATTTTTCCGTTCTGTATCCCTTTTGATCTGGTTCATCTGATCCAGGCATTTGAAGCAGAGCCGGAAGCTCCGGTGTTTGAGTTTCCTTTAGATCTGGAATTAGAAAATCCCTGGACCGGTAAGAAGATCCTTGATTATCATCATGTGTTCAAGCTTGATATGTCAGACTATGAACCTGTGATCAAGATCTTCCGGATCTTTGAGATCATATTTTTTATAATCGGATTGCTGATGATAACCCGACAACAGATGATTAAGGGGTGATGATTTTATGATTAAGTTTATGAAAGAGATCCTGGACAAGCTGCTGTCTGTGATCCTGTCCCTGCTTCCGCTCTCTCCCTTTGCGGATGCCATTGATAACCTGTCACAGCTTCCCTATCTTGGCTATCTGAACTATTTTGTCCCGGTGGGGACTTGCCTCAAGATTGGGACAGCCTGGCTTGCTGCTATCGCACTCTTCTATCTGTACAGTGTGTTAGCCCGTTGGATTAAATTGATTGAGTGATTGAGGTGATCGTATGATTTTCTTATACTCCGGGACTCCCGGATCTGGGAAGAGTCTGCACGTGGCAGAACGGTTGTATCATCTGCTCCGTGCTGGTCGCCCGACTGTGTGCAACTTCCCCATTAACTTAAACCGTATTCCTAAGAAAAAGCGTGAGCTGTTCTGTTACAAGAGTAATTTTGAGATTACCCCGGACTTCCTGATCGAGTTCTCCCAGAAACATTTCCAGGGCAAAAAAGTAAAAGAGGGTTCCCTGCTCCTGGTCATTGATGAGTGTCAGCTGATGTTTAATGCCAGGGATTGGAGCAAGTCCGGACGTGATAAATGGCTGTCATTTTTTACGCTGCACAGACATTATGGCTATGACATTATCCTGGTCGCCCAGTTCGACCGGATGATTGACCGCCAGATCCGGAGTCTGATCGAGTATGAATACATTCACAGGAAGGTAAGTAACTTTGGTCTGCGTGGAATGTTCCTTTGTGCGGTCATGCTGTCCCCGAAGCTTTTTATTAGTGTAAAAGTCTGGTACCCGATGAAAGAGAAGGTAAGCAGTGAGTTTTTCAAGTGCAAGCGGAAATATTACTCGCTATATGATACTTATCTGATGCTGGATGCCCCGGAGTGATGTATCTCATTTCCTCCGGATCTGCCAGGCTTGCTGCAGAAATTTTGAGATACATTTCAGGAAACGTCTGGCAGTCCCAGAGCCGGTGGCTGTCCAGAAACTCCGTCAGCCCTGCTGTGTGGGAAGACGGGGGTCGGGGGGACCCGTCTGACCGCGCGGCAGCGCTGCCGGAGTTCCGTTACTGCCCCCTGCCACGGGCCTGTAATACGTGGTCTGAAAATACATACAAAATTCATGCGAAACCCTTGTAAATACTGGCGAAAATGGCAATTTTAAAATTTCCCCAAACTGCCATCTGGGGAAAAACTTTAGCAAACTAAAGTGAGGTGTAAAATGGACATTAAGAAACACTTAAATTCAACAAAAATATACCAGGAATTTGATGATGAAAACCAAAAATACTGGTTTGACTTCAAACAAAAGAAATTCCTGCATAACATTGATACCTTTTATTATTCTGTGAAATTAGTGGAGGACTTTACAAATGACTCATCTGATGATTCCGTTCTCAGGTTTCGTAAATTCTTTGAGCAGAAGAAATCAATCCTTGACTCCAGGTATGGACAACTTGTACAGATCTTCTTTCCTGGGTTTGACTGTAGCCTTAATCTGTGCGCTGGCTCTTACGCTGGTTTTTTCAGTATTCGTCTGGAATGCCCGGAATGGTTTGATATTTTCATTGCTCCTTCTGTTCCTCATGGTTCTGATGGTGGTTTCTCAGTTACGTCTGAGATCGTTGTACAACTCCGATCTTATATGCTGTGGATGTATGGAGTTCATGAAGCCTTTGAACGCTCTTATGAATATGTGAAACAGATCTGTGATTATTTCGGCTTACATATCGCTTACTGTCAGGAAAATAGGATTGACTACTGTTGGCATAGCAACTACTTAAGTAATCCAGAAAAGTTCTTTTCACCGGAGAGCTTCTACAAGATGAGGGTGGACAGGTTCAAAGATGCCCTGATACATACCGCAAAAGTCGGATCAGAAGGATATGAGATTGATTATGTATCAATGGGAAAACGTTCTGACAAGGTATTTATCCGTATCTACCTGAAAAGTAAAGAGGTCATTGAAAAGAATTATAAACCATGGTTCTTTAAGGTATGGCTGTTCAATGGTCTGATCAACCGTTATGACCTGTACTGTTATGAAGAATGTTATAAAAAGCATTCCTGGCAATACCTGGATACTGCCAGACTGAAATATTACAGTGAATATGGTTCTGATCCGGAACTTCGGAAACAGTGCAGGGATGTTGTGGAAGGTAATGTAACCATGTCCTCGGATATGCTGCATAAACTTGCAGATGCATTAACACCGAAGATCAACCTGATCATGAACGTGGAATACCAGACAATGAGAAAGCATACCAAGACTTATGAACTGGTACCGTTCCGGGATAACAGTGCAAGGGAAACGTCCAAAAGGATTTATGATTACCTGGATAACCGGAAGATCATAGCTGACTATCTGACCTTTTATGTGTTCCGCCTGGTCAAACCGGAAGGGGATTCCAATAAATCAAGACGTGATCTGTGTGCTTTCTGGACTGCTCTACGGAGCTGCAGGATGATAGATGTAAATGTCAGACCAAAAGATGTGAAGCTGATCCGGCAGTACTGCAGGCAGCTCAACAGTGACATAATGAAAAAGCGTGTGATCAATGCTGCGGTAACTCTCGGTATCTATACCAGGGGGATCAACAATGATAACGTGGTGCAGGATTGTGTTGAAGCACTTTGCCAGCTGAATGATAATGATATTCATGATGCAAACCGCTACAAACAGAAAAAAGCCCGCCAATTCAATAGCAGTGAACTGGCGGACACTTATGTAAGTAGTGTTACTCATGAGTATCAGATAGTCAATATCAATACTGGTGAAGTATCTACGGACATAATACCATAAGCACCTTGAAATTACAATAAAATTTAGGAGGTCATTATGAGATTAGTTAAATATGAAAGCTATATTGTTACTGTAAAATCTGCTTCCTGTCTTCCAGCAGGAGAATATCTGTTATATTTCCAGAATGTGTTTGTTTTTGAAGAAACCTGCAGTTGTGGTCTGGCTATTCTTAATTTTTCTGGAAGCCTTGATGATTCAAGTGTATTCTTTAATTTTTATGCTGATGATGAGATAGCAATCCGTAAATATGAGTAGTGTATCTCAAAAGTCATGCTGCAGCGTTCTGATCAGCTACATCTGCAGAAAAAAATGAGATACAAAGGAGGTACTTATGAGTATATCATTAGATCAGGCTTATCAGATCTTCATGGCTGACCGGGAGACTTCCTGTGCTGATAAGACTTTAATTTACTACAGAGAAAACTTAACAGGCTTTTTTACATATGTATCAGAATGTTTTAACAGGCCTGTTTCTGAGATCAGCTGTGATGAAGTTACAAGGGAACTCTTCCGGAATTATATCTGTTACCTGCGGAAGCGTCCGAAGTTCCAGAACCATCCTTTCCTGGAACCGTCCCAGGAACTGCTTTCGTCTACCAGCATCCGGACATATGCCAGGTCAATCAAGGTATTTGCCAATTTCTGCAAGGATAACGAATACTGTGATGACTTTACTTACAAGGTGAAGCTTCCCAAAGATGACTCCGGCGAGATCATACCGCTTTATCAGTCAGAAGTTCAGCAGATCGACAAGCTGTTTAACCTGAAAACCGAGTTCGGATTGAGAAACTGGTGTATTGTTCACCTGATGCTGGATGCCGGACTCCGCTCATCCGAAGTGATTAACCTGCGGTTCTGTGATCTTATGTTTGATAAAAATATTATCCAGGTATATAAATCCAAAGGCTCTAAGACAAGACTTGTGATTCTCTGCCCCCGGCTGAAAGTAAACCTGATGAAGTATTGTGTGATCCATCGCAAGTATACAGCTCTTTCCCCTATGTCCTATGTGTTTTTGCAGATGAGACAGCAGGAAGCAATTAACTCCAATGTGATCAAGCAGCTTTTTGCCCGGATAAAAAAGAAATCCGGCATAGATCGGCTTCATCCCCATCTTTGTCGGCATACTTTTGCAACGTCATATATTAAAGGCGGCGGTAACATCGAGATGCTTCGCCTGCTTCTTGGGCATACGGATTATAAGGTAACCAGGGTTTATCTGCATCTTGCACAGCAGTCTTCCCTTCTGCATGAAGATATTTACCAGCTTGACCCTATGTTCTTTAAGCGGTATCAATAGCATAAAATACTTTTACACCCCTGTGGAACTTTCTCCGCAGGGGCGTAAATACTTTATTTCTATCTATTTCCCAGACACCTTTATTTTTCACTTTCCCGTAAAACATAAAAAACACCGTCCCCGCGGCAATCGCTTTGTCCGCAAAAACAGTGTTCTT
>OLPZ01002544.1_pt1 | contig 10348 bp, 7 predicted proteins | sample 1672711 | NCBI WGS metagenome assembly OLPZ01 (sample SAMEA3136716, study PRJEB25190) | human gut metagenome | reverse complement strand
AAGAATCTTAAGAAATGTAGATTTACCGGCACCATTCGCACCGATCATTCCGTAGCAGTTCCCCTCTGTGAATTTGATGTTAACATCTTCGAACAGCGCCTTTTTCCCGACGCGAAGGGTTACGTTATTTGCACTAATCATTTGAAAGTCTCCTTGTAAATAAATTAGAATTGTGATTACGTTGTTATAATTGTCCTTTTTCAAATACGTGTGAATAAGAACATACCAATCCATATATTAACATAGAAGAAAGGGTGCTGACAAGTACTGAAATAGAAAAATGCATACGAAAAAGCAGGGCAAACTGTGTGAAAATGTATAAGAACTAATCCTTGTTCTTTCCATTGTAAAAAGTTATAATGTTACTAAGAATCTCACAATATAAATAGCAGTAGAAAAGAGGAGAAACCATGGCACTTAAGAAAGCAACAATCGTACTGGAAGGTGGAGCAACAAGAGGCATATTTACTTCTGGTGCTCTGGATTACCTTATGGAACAGGATATTTATTTTTCAGATGTGATCGGCGTGTCTGCCGGCGCATGTAATGCAGTAGATTATGTTTCCAGACAGCCGGGACGTACAAGAGACTGTATGATTCCGAATACAAAAGATATGAAGTATATTAATGGAGTGAAAGATACGATCAGGGAGAAAAGTCTGATGAATATGGATTTGATTTTTGATAAATATCCGAATGAACTGATCCCATTTGATTTTGATACATATTTTCAGTCAGAGATGCACTGTGAGCTGGTAACGACAAACTGTCTGACTGGAAATGCAGAATATATGACGGAAACAGAAGATCCTGACCGATTGATGAAGATCTGTCGTGCATCAAGTAGTATGCCGCTTGTAACTCCGATGGTGAATATTGACGGTGTCCCGTATCTGGATGGCGGACTTGCAGATTCTGTTCCGATCCGTCGTGCACAGAAGCTTGGGAATGAGAAGATCATAGTGATCCTGACGAGAAATCAGGGCTATCGTAAGAAAGTGATCTCACCGGCAGTGCAGAAGCTTTACAGACAGGCATATAAGTCCTATCCGAATGCAGTCCGGACAATCTTCAGAAGAAGTTTTATCTATAATAAAACGATGAATTATCTGGACCAGCTTGAGAAGCGTGGAGAGATCTATGTCCTTCGTCCACATGTAAAACCAGTATCACGGCTCGAACAGCATCCGGATGTCCTGCATGCATTTTATGAACATGGATATCATCTGATGGAGCGAAAGACAGAAGAAATGCTGAAGTATCTTGAACAGTAATAAAAATAAATCGACTTGTTAAAAGAAGAGAGAAAAGGGAGTTGAGTTATATGAGAGAGATTTTAGAAGAAACTCAGAACCGTGAATTATCGTGGCTTCGGTTCAATCAGCGCGTTCTCGAAGAAGCACGGGACGAGACAGTTCCTTTGATGGAACGTATGAAATTCGTAGCTATTTTCACAAGTAACTTAGACGAGTTTTTTATGATCCGCGTAGGAAGTCTGTATGATATGGCATCAGCAGACAGCAAAAAGATCGATCAGCGATCCGGTATGACAGCAAAACAGCAGTTAGATGCAATTTATCGAGCTGTTTCCCCACTTTACAAGGAACGCGATAAGACATATGCAGAGATCAAGAAACAGTTAAGTCCGTATGGTGTCTGCGGTCTTGACTTCAAGGAACTGGAACAGCAGGAGAAGAAGTTTGTAAAGAAATATTTCAAAGAAGAAGTAATGCCGGTGCTTTCCCCACAGATCGTAGATGCGAACCATCCGTTCCCACATCTGTTAAGTAAAGAACTGTATGTGGTTGCGAATCTGAAGCAGGGAGACAAGACGATGCTCGGAATCATCCCGGTACCACAATATATTTCTAATATTCTCTATCTTCCGGGGTATGACATCCGTTATATCCGTATGGAAAAGATTATCCTGGAATTTATTGATCTTGTTTTTGACCAGTATCAGATCTCAGACAAGAACTATATCCGTGTAACGAGAAATGCAGATGTATCACCGGATGATGAAGCTTATGCAGACAGCGGAGATTTCCGTCATGTGATGCAGGAGACACTTCACAAGAGAAGAAGGATGGCCGTTGTCCGTCTTGAGGCAGCCAATTCTCTGAGTAAAGAGATGGAGAAATATTTCTGTGAGAAATTCAATATCCGTCCGGAATGCATTTTCCGAACAAAGATGCCGATGAAGCTGGACTTTATCTTTGCAATCGCTGATAAACTTCCGGATTCGAAGAAAAAAACGCTCGTGGATGTACCATTTTCTCCGCAGCCGTCATCCATGCTTGCAGAGGGTAAAGTGATTCCGCAGATAAAGAAGAAAGATGTACTCCTTTGCTATCCATACGAAAGCATGGAACCGTTCCTCCAGCTGATCAAAGAAGCATCAACAGACCCGGAAGTTCTGACGATCAAGATCACAATCTACCGTCTGGCGAAGAAAGCACGACTTGTAGAATATCTCTGTGCAGCGGCTGAGAATGGAAAAGAGGTTACGGTCCTGATCGAGCTGAGAGCACGTTTTGATGAGCAGAACAACATTGACTGGTCCGAGCGTCTGGAAGAGGCCGGATGCCGTGTTCTGTATGGATTCGAGGGTTATAAGGTACACTCCAAGATCTGCCTGATCACATACAGAAACCGTACCGGAATTCATTACATTACACAGATTGGGACCGGAAATTATAACGAAAAGACAGCGAAGATGTATACCGATTACTCGCTGATGACAAGCAGACAAGAGATTGGTGAAGACGCAGCAGTCTTTTTCCAGAATATGTCGATCAGCAATCTGAATGGAGTTTACAAGCATCTGATTGTTTCACCGACAAGCCTGAAACAGAAAGTACTTGCCTTGATGGATGAAGAAATTGCAAAAGGTGAGAACGGAAGAATCATTATGAAAATGAATTCTGTTACGGACATGGATTTCATTCGCAAAGTAACAGAAGCATCTCAGGCAGGGGTGAAGATAGATCTGATCGTGCGTGGAATCTGCTGTATCCTCCCGGGAATCAAGGGAAAGACAGAGAATCTGCGTGTGACAAGTATCGTCGGAAGATATCTGGAGCATCCAAGACTTTTCGTCTTCGGAAAAGGAGCAGATGCAACAGTTTATATTGGATCTGCTGATATGATGACAAGAAATACAGAGAAGCGTGTAGAAGTCGCGTGCCCGGTCTATGATGTAGAGATCCGGAAACGCCTGTTCCATCAGCTTCATGTAATGCTTTCTGACAATGTGAAAGCCCGTGCGATGACAAGTGACGGAACATATATGAAGAAACCGGTGGAAGACGGAGCAAGTCTTGTGAATGCAGAGAAGCATCACAGGCAAAACATCCGGCTGCAACTGCCGTACCGAAGAAGAAAAAAGAAGGATTCTTAACAACCGTACGGAAGATTTTTAAAAGAAAATAGAAAGACGAGAGATGGAGGAGCAAAGATGAAACCGTTACAGAAAAAAGACTTTGGAAAGACATCGAAAGGAGAATTGGCTACCGTATATACACTGGAAAATGAAGCCGGAATGCAGATCAGTGTATCCGACTTCGGAGCAACACTGACAAGCGTTCTTGTTCCGGATAAGGATAACAATCCGGTAGAAGTAACACTTGGATATGATGATGCAACCGGATATGAAGCCGGACTTGGAAATGCATTCGGAGCATCTGTCGGACGTAACGCAAACCGTATCGGTGGGGCAGTGATCGAGATCAATGGAACAGAATATCACTTGACAAAGAATGACGGAGAGAACAACTTGCACAGCGGACTTGATTTCTATCACGGAAGAATGTGGAAGGTTGCGGATGCAGATGATACTCATGTAACATTTGAGATGGACAGCCCGGATGGGGATCAGGGATATCCGGGAGCACTTGTTATGAAAGTGACCTATTCTCTGGATGAAGAGAATACTTTGATGATCCACTACGAAGCAGAGCCGGATCAGGATACGATCATCAATATGACAAATCACAGTTACTTTAACCTGAACGGACATAAGAGCGGAGATGTTCTGAATCATACATTATGGCTGAATGCGGATGCATTTACACCGGCAGACGCAGCATCCATTCCGACAGGTGAGATCCGCAGTGTGGAAGGAACTCCGATGGATTTCAGAACAGATAAGACAATCGGAAAAGATATTGAAGCAGACTATGAACCGCTGGTATTCGGAAATGGATACGACCACAATTGGGTATTGAAAAATGAAGGCGAATTTGATAAAGTAGCAGAAGTAGCCGGGGATGAAAGTGGAATCCACATGAGCGTACTGACAGACCTTCCGGGAGTGCAGATCTATACTGCGAACTTCCTTGACGGAGTGAAAGGAAGAGACGGTGCGGTTTATGAGATGAGAGATGCGATCTGTCTGGAGACACAGTACTATCCGGATGCAATCCACCACGAGAACTTCCCGGGACCGATCTGTAAGAAAGGCGAGAAATATGATACTCGTACTGCTTACAGATTCCGTGTAAAATAAGTGAATGGAAGATAGATAACTAGTTTATGGGAAAATCAGTATACATTGCGGAGAAACCGAGCGTTGCCCAGGAATTCGCAAAAGCATTGAAACTAAATACAAAACGACGGGACGGATATCTTGAGTCAGACGAAGCCATTGTCACCTGGTGCGTAGGTCACCTGGTGACGATGAGTTATCCGGAGGAATATGATCCGGCACTTAAGAGATGGAACCTGCAGACGCTGCCATTTATCCCGGAAGAATTCAAATACGAAGTCATTCCGTCAGTGGCAAAGCAGTTCCAGATCGTCAGTGGGATCCTGAACCGGGAAGATGTCGATACGATCTATGTCTGTACCGACTCCGGGCGAGAGGGAGAATACATCTACCGTCTCGTAGAACAGGAAGCACACGTTGAGGGGAAAAAGCGCCGGAGAGTATGGATTGATTCCCAGACAGAAGAAGAGATTCTTCGAGGAATCCGTGAAGCCAAAGATCTGTCAGAGTATGATAACCTCGGAGCATCTGCATACCTGCGTGCCAAGGAAGATTATCTGATGGGAATTAACTTCTCCCGTCTGCTGACTTTGAAATATGGCAACAGTATTTCAAATTTTCTGCAAACGAAGTATTCCGTTGTATCTGTAGGACGCGTTATGACGTGTGTTCTTGGCATGGTTGTGCGCAGAGAACGCGAGATCCGTGATTTCGTCAAGACACCGTTTTACCGCGTACTCAGCACGATCGATGCACAGGGACATACCTTCGAGGGTGAGTGGAGAGCAGTGAAAGGCTCCCGCTATTTTGAGTCCTATGACCTTTATAAGGAAAATGGATTCAAGGAGCGCAAGAAAGCAGAAGAACTGATTCAATATCTGCAGACACCGGATGACGAGTACGTAAATGTAGCAGGAATACAGGGACAGTCAGGATTGAACTGCAGGATCGAGTCAATCGAGAAAAAGAAAGAGAAGAAGAATCCCCCTCTTTTATATAACCTGGCGGAGCTTCAGAACGACTGTTCCAAGAGATTTAAGATCAGTCCGGATGAGACACTGCGAATCGTCCAGGAGCTGTATGAGAAAAAACTTGTGACTTATCCAAGAACAGATGCCCGTGTTCTGTCTACCGCAGTGGCAAAGGAAATCACAAGAAATCTGAACGGGCTGTCAAAATATCCGATGGCGGCACCGTATATGCAGGATATCCTGAATTTCGGAAGCTATAAGACACTTGCAAAGACACGCTATGTGAATGACAAGCAGATCACAGACCATTATGCAATCATTCCTACAGGACAAGGGTTGAATGCATTGAGTACTGTTTCATCTACTGCGAAGGGGGTGTACGACCTGATCGTGCGAAGATTCCTGAGTATCTTTTATCCGCCGGCAGTTTACCAGAAGGTTGCTATCGTGACGAAGATCAAAGAAGAAAGCTTCTTCTCAAGCTTCAAAGTACTTGCTGAGGAAGGTTATCTGAAAGTGGCAGGCATTCCGAAGAAGAAAGCTTCTCAGACAGCCACAAAAGATAGCAGTAATGGAAACAGTGAGAATAATAACAATGATACAAATGACGAGGCGGGTTCCGATTCTTCCGATCAAAGCCTGGACACCGGATTGTTCGAAGTGATCAAGTCATTAAAGAAGGGTGCAGTCCTTCAGGTCAGAGCATTGGATATCAAAGAAGGAGAGACATCACCTCCGAAGCGTTATAATTCCGGTTCCATGATCCTGGCAATGGAGAATGCAGGACAGCTGATCGAGGACGAAGAACTTCGTGCCCAGATCAAAGGAAGCGGGATCGGAACAAGTGCGACAAGGGCAGAGATTCTGAAAAAGCTTGTGAATATCAAGTATCTTGCATTGAACAAGAAGACACAGGTGATCACACCGACGCTGCAGGGAGAGATGATCTATGATGTTGTTGATCATTCCATCCGGTCACTCCTGAACCCGGAACTTACAGCAAGCTGGGAGAAGGGACTGAACTATGTGGCAGAAGGTTCCATCACATCAGATGAATATATGAGAAAACTAGATCATTTCATCACCAGCAGAACCGTTGGGGTGAAAGGGCTGAACAATCAATATCAGCTCAGAGCCTGCTATGAAAAAGCAGCAGGATTCTATCCGTCTGTAAATAATAATAAAACGACAGGTAGAACAAAAACAGGAAACAAAAGTAAATGACACAATTAAAAGGAATAAATGTAAGTCGGTTCTAACCGGCAGAAAGGAATTACCATGTTAGAAGCATTAACAGTAAAAGAAAATTATTCATTAGACCAGACAATCGCAAAAGATATCTTCAACGGAGTTACTTATCCGTGGGAAGTACTTCCGAAGATCAGCAACTTCATCCTTGAACTTGGAGCTACATTGAGCGAGGACGAATACGAGAAACGCGGGGAAAATGTATGGGTAGCGAAATCTGCAAAGGTTGCTCCGACTGCATTTATCAATGGACCGGCAATCATCGGAAAGGATGCAGAGGTTCGTCACTGTGCATTTATCCGTGGAAATGCGATCGTAGGAGAAGGAGCTGTTGTAGGAAATTCCACAGAGCTTAAGAACGTGATCCTTTTTAATAAAGTTCAGGTTCCGCACTATAATTATGTAGGTGATTCTGTTCTTGGATACAAATCTCATATGGGAGCCGGATCAATTACATCTAACGTAAAATCAGATAAGAAACTTGTTGTGGTAAAAGCCGGAGAAGAGAAGATTGAGACAGGCATGAAGAAGTTTGGTGCAATGCTCGGAGATGAAGTAGAAGTAGGATGCGGAAGCGTTCTGAATCCAGGAACAGTTGTTGGAAATCACAGCAACATCTATCCACTTTCTTCTGTACGAGGATTCGTTCCGGCAAACAGTATTTACAAAAAACAGGGCGAAGTTGTGACAAAAGAAGAAAGATAATCGGAAATAAAAAGGGTAAGAATGGCTCCTATGTGGTAACATGGGAGCTATCTTAGACAGGAGGAATAAAGCAGATGAATAAAGTAGGTTTTATCGGTGTAGGAATCATGGGAAAATCCATGGTCAGAAATCTCATGAAAGCCGGATTTGAATTACATATCTATGCAAGAACAAAGAGTAAAGTAGAAGATGTGATCGGCGAAGGAGCACAGTTCCATGAGTCAATCAAGGATTGCGTGCAGGATTGTGATGCAGTTATCACAATTGTCGGTTTTCCACAGGATGTAGAAGAAGTATACTTTGACCAGGGGAATATCTTAGACAGTGCAAAGGAAGGCGCTTATCTGATCGATATGACAACAACAAGTCCGCAGATTGCTGAGAAGATCTACGCGGAAGGCACAAAGCGGGGCTTCCATGTGATGGATGCACCTGTCACAGGCGGAGATACAGGAGCGAAAGCCGGAACATTGTCCATCCTTGTTGGCGGAGAGAAAGAAGATTACGAAGCCTGTATGCCACTCTTTGAGGCAATGGGAACAAACATTAATTACCAGGGGAAGGCTGGATGCGGACAGCACTGCAAGCTGGCGAACCAGATCATGATCGCCGGAACACTGTCCGGTGTGTGCGAGGCACTTACTTACGCAAAAGAACAGGGACTGGATCCGGAAGTATTCATGAAGTCCGTTGCGACAGGGGCAGCAGGAAGCAAGCAGCTTGACACATTCGGACCAAAGATCTTAAAAGATGATTATGCACCGGGATTCTTTATGAAACACTTCATCAAAGATATGAAGCTTGCACTGATCGAAGCGAACAGAAAAGGACTTTCCCTTGATGTACTCAGTATGGTTCTTGCCAATTACGAAGAACTTGAGCAGGAAGGATACGGAGATCTCGGAACACAGGCGTTGATGAAATTCTACGATGAAGAACATCGAAATACGGAAGAGTAAAAATCTGCGAACGATAACCGTAAAAGTTCTGTTAAGAATCAACAAAACAGGTTGAAGTAACAGGGAAAAGAAAATATAATAGACATCAGAGGAAAAACTGTTGAAGAAGATAAAAAAATCAACAACAGGAAGACTTGAAGGAGGACACAAAAATGCTTACAGATAATTTTGTGACAATGGAAATTGGAAAAGCAAAACACATTGCACTTGTAGCCCATGATGGAAAGAAGAAAGAACTGATTGAATGGTGCGATAGAAATAAAGAAGTATTACAGGGACATTTCCTCTGCGGAACAGGAACAACAGCCCGTCTGATCGCAGAGAAAACAGGACTTCCGGTAAAAGGATACTGCAGTGGTCCACTTGGTGGAGACCAGCAGATCGGTGCGAAGATCGTAGAAGGACAGATTGATTTCATGATCTTCCTGTGGGATCCGTTAGAGGCACAGCCACATGACCCGGACGTTAAAGCACTTCTTAGAATTGCAGTAGTATATGATATTCCGGTTGCAAACAACCTTGCAACAGCAGACTTCATGCTGAACAGCAAGTTCATGAATGAGCCTTATTCCAGACAGATTGAGAATTTCAATAAGACGATTCAGGACCGTGTTGCGGAGATGAAATAAAATAATTTAAGTATTAAAAAATACCTGCAGATATCAATTTTGACATCTTGCAGGTATTTTTATGGATTTTTTACAGAAGTCCTTTTTCACGCTTCTCAAGAAGAGCATGAATCTTATCCGTCGGGCTGATAACAGAGCTGATCGGCACATCATGGTTCAGGGAATCAATGATCAGTGCGATGAACTTACTCATATCAGCTTTTACAAAGTAAGGCTTCTCATAAAGTTCCGGTGGGAGATATGTAAGGTTTGTTGTAATAACTTTACTGATATATCCCTTATTATAATACTCATCGAATTTATCAAATCCGTCTGTGAACAGTCCGAATGTTGTACATACAAAGACACGTCCGGCGTTACGCTCTTTCAGCTGTTTTGCAACATCAAGCATACTTTCTCCGGAAGAAATCATATCGTCAACGATAAGAACATCTTTTCCTGTCACATCATCACCGAGGAACTCATGGGCAACGATCGGGTTCTTTCCGTTTACAACTGTAGAGTAGTCACGGCGTTTGTAGAACATACCCATATCAACACCAAGTACATTAGAGAAGTAAACTGCACGGTGCATAGCTCCTTCATCCGGGCTGATGATCATCAGGTGTTCTTTGTCTGCTTTCAGATCCGGTACTTCACGGAACAGTGCTTTTAAGAACTGATACTGTGGGTTAAAGCTGTCAAATCCGCTGAGTGGGATCGCATTCTGTACACGCGGGTCATGAGCGTCAAATGTAATGATATTGGAAACGCCCATTGCGTCCAGTTCTTCCAGTGCAAGAGCACAGTCCAGAGACTCTCTTCTTGTACGCTTGTGCTGTCTGCTTTCGTAAAGGAAAGGCATGATAACATTGATACGGCGAGCCTTACCTGTTGCAGCAGCGATAATTCTCTTCAGATCCTGATAATGGTCATCTGGAGACATATGGTTAAGATGTCCGTTTACTGTGTAAGTCAGGCTGTAGTTGCATACATCAGTCATGATAAAAAGGTCAGTACCACGGATTGTCTCTTTCAGGATACCCTTAGCTTCACCGGAACCGAATCTCGGACAACTACAGTCTACCTGATAGTTGTTGGCCTTATAGTTTCTGTAAAGTGGGGATTCTGTTACTTCGTTGATCGTGTTCTCACGGAAGGAAACAATATAATCATTTACCTTCTGTCCCAGAGGTTTGCAACTCTCCATAGCAATCAGTTTAAGAGGTGCAATCGGGAGTGTGTTTTCTAACATTTCGATGTTCGTCATTTTCTTCTCCTCAGTGTGAATTAGTTTTTAACTGTCTTAAGAAATCAGACAGTAACGTGAATTGATTAATTAGAATTAACAGATTAATCATTATACATTTA
>OLPZ01002537.1_pt1 | contig 10364 bp, 9 predicted proteins | sample 1672711 | NCBI WGS metagenome assembly OLPZ01 (sample SAMEA3136716, study PRJEB25190) | human gut metagenome | reverse complement strand
ATAAGTACTAAAAAATGGCTTAAATAAGCTAAATAACATTTGACTTATTAGGGAGTAATATTTCATCAATAAAGGAAATTGCATCTGTAACAGAAGAGAATGATCCAAACGGGTTATTGAATAAAGAAGGAGGTTATTCATCAGCCACATATTTTACAATTGAAAATGTATGCGAAGATGCGGATCCAATTTTAAAAGGGACAGATGGCGGTGGATGTATTGAGGTATACAGAACGCTTGATGATGCTGAGGCAAGAATTGATTATTTAAAAGAATTTGATAATTCTTATTTATATACAGGCGCATATGCGCTAATTGGAACAATAGTTGTTAGAATTACTTATGTCTTAGATAACACTGCGCAATATGATATGATAGATCAAATTTTTAAAGAATTTTCTAAAATATAGAGCATGAAAATAAAAGAATGAACAAAAGTTCGATAATTAGTTCGAAAAAATAATACAAATACAAAAAAACCGCTATTTCTAGCGATTTTTAAGTCTTTAAGTGGTGGGGACGATGGGACTTGAACCCACACGGTGTTGCCACCACCGGATTTTAAGTCCGATGCGTCTGCCGATTCCGCCACATCCCCATATCCCTTAATAAGTGGAGGTGCCTGCCGGGGTCGAACCGGCGCTCGCAGAGTTGCAGTCTGCTGCCTTACCACTTGGCTAAGGCACCATTGGTTAGTGCTTTATTAGTATATCAAAACTACAATATAATGCAAGAAGAAAATTAAAAAATTTTAACAAAGTTATTTCTAAGTTGTGATATTCCGTTACAATAGTGATAGTTTCATTTTTCAATAAATTAACAAAGCTGTTATATAGTGAAACATGTAGGAAAGGAATGTTATTAAAAATGAATATTACAGTATATTTAGGTGCTTCCTCAGGAAATGATGATAAATTTCAAATCGCAGTTAGAGAATTAGGAAACTGGATTGGTGAAAATGGACATACTTTAGTTTATGGTGGATCAAAAGCAGGTTTGATGGGAGATTTAGCAGAGAGTGTGTTGTTGAGCGGTGGTAAAGTCATTGGGGTTGAACCTCAGTTCTTTATTGATGCTGGATTTGAATACAACGATATTACAGAATTAATTGTGACTCATGATATGAGTGAAAGAAAAGCAAAAATGATTGAACTTGGAAATGCATTTATTACTTTTCCAGGTGGAAGTGGAACATTAGAAGAAATCAGTGAAGTTATTTCTAAAGTAATGTTAGGACATATGAGTGAACCAGTCATGATTTATAATCTAGATGGGTATTACAATGATTTAAAGAATTTGTTTATGCATATGATTGAGAAAGGTCTATGTGATAAAAAAATATTTGAAAAAATAAGGTTTGTTGAGAACTTAGAAGAAATTAAGAAACTGCTTAACGCATAGTTGTGTTGTGAGATAAAATAGATGTAGTGAGGGCTTTAGAATGATAGATAAAATGACGTTGGCAGAGCTGAAAAGAATTATTAATGATAGTGAAGCAGCTGAATTACATGAGTATATTGAAGAAGTAAATGCTATTGATATTGCTGTCATATCTGAAGATCTGGATGATAGAGAATTATGGCGTCTTTGTCAGTTATTGCAGGATGATGATCTTGCTAAAGTATTGGAACAGGCAAGTGACATCCAAAGAACACGTATTGCTGAAAATGTTACAAATGATGAATTGATTGAAGTATTTGGCTACATGCAGAAGGATGATATTGCCGATTTGATTGGTGATATGAAATACGTGCAGAAAAAGGCATTACTCAACCAAATGATGGAAGATGATCGTAAGATCATCCGCACATTATTGAACTATCCTGAAGATTCTGCAGGTGGTATTATGACCACTGCGTATATTGCATTAGATGAGAAATTGACTGTAGAACAAGGGATGCGTCGTATTCGTCAGATTGCGAATAAATCAGAAGTTATTGAAACAATCTATATTGTTGATCATTCTCAATCACTTGTTGGTGTTGCAAACTTAAGAGATTTTCTGACAGCGAAAAAAGATGACTTGCTGAAAGATATCATGAAGGTGAATCCAATCTATGTACATCCAGAAGATGATCAGGAATATGCTGCAAAGCTTGTTAGCAAATATGATTTGAATGCAATTCCTGTTGTGAATAATAGAGGTTCTATTCTAGGTATTATTACAGTCGATGATATTATTGATGTTATCGTACAGGAATATAACGAAGATATTCTTGAACTGGGTGGTGTTTCAAGTGAAGAAAACCTGAATACAACGTTATGGGACTCCATTCGTTTACGTTTGCCTTGGCTTCTTGTGAATCTGTTGACTGCTTTTGTTGCGAGTATGACAGTGAAAGCATTCGAAGGTACGATTGCAAAAGTTGTAGCTTTATCTGCGACAATGACAATTGTTACGGGAATGGGTGGTAATGCTGGTTCTCAGACACAGTCTATTCTTGTGCGACAATTATCGCAGGATGATGTATCTTTAAGAAAATATGCGAAGTCATTTATCAAAGAAATCATGTTGGGTGTTGTTGATGGTGCAATCAATGGATTGATTACAGGAATCATTGTCTCTGTCATCTATCATAATATCTATCTTGGATTGATTATCTTTATTGCGATGATTGGAAATCTTGTTGTTGCGGGTGTATTTGGCTTCCTTGTTCCTGTTGCTTTAAAAAGACTGGGCGCAGATCCAGCAGTATCTTCTTCTATCTTTATCACAACAGCGACAGATGTTTTGGGATTCTTTATCTTTTTAGGACTTGCACAGCTGTTCCTGCCATTATTAATGTAAAAAAGCCTGGGATTGCCAGGCTTTTATAATGCAAGGATGTTTCTGATTGTTTCAGTATCGTACATGTAGAATTTTAATGGTTCTACAGAATCAATCACTTCGTCTTTATTGCTGAAGTAAGATACGATTTGAGTCATTTCCTGTTCATATTGAGGATTGATCTGAACTGGCATGCTATGTGCAACGGCATCAAAATACAAGAAGATCAAAGTCCACATGATTTCCTGACAGCTGTCTTCAATCCAGAAGTCACTGTCTTTGAATGGTGGAACATATTGATGCAGCAGCTGTTTGATGATTTGTAGACCATCATTAGAACTCAGCCAGATATCTGTGTACGAATAATCGAACTGGCTCATGAATTCTTCGTTGAAGTAATCAAAGGCATCTCCCTGAATAATTGTCAAAGGAATATCCTGAGGAAACTGAGGATAGATAAAACGCTTAAACATCGCAATGACTTCTTCAGATTTCTCTACACATGTAATTTCTGTAACGTTTGGATTTGCCATTGCCATATAGATGAAATATCCAATTCCTAAGCCAAATGTAAGTACTTTTCCATGTGCTTTTTCTGCACAGATGTTATTTGTTGCAGCTTCAGATGGTGCATCAATCATCCAGTCTTGATCATCCTGATAGAGATAGATAGCTTCAAAACTGCTATCCATTGCTCTTAGTTTCATCCAGTCATTGAGTTCTCGATTTGGATCTTTCTGAATGGCATCTACGTTAAAGAGTTCTCTTCCTGTCACTTTATTCTTTTCATAGGAGAAATGCGCATCACGAATGAGATCCAAAGATACATTTGCGTGATATGGGCTCTTTTCCCATTCTTTCTTTGATAAGAATAGAGAAGGCCAGTTTTCTTCATCTTGCAAGAATTCTGCAAATCCTGCATCTCTCATTTCTTTCTGTACTGCTTTTTCTTCTGCTTTTGTGACATGCAGGCCAACAAATTCATTTTTTGTATCGTTGTAGATGTTATATCTGCAGCGGTCTAAAAAGTCTTCGATTTCTTTTGTTAATTTGATTTCCATGCATCCATTATACATATTCAAACATAAAAGAAAAACAAGATCTTAAGAGATCTTGTTATTCATGACGCAATGCTTCAATTGGATCAAGATTTGCTGCTTTATAGCTTGGCAGTAGACCAAAGATGATACCAATTGCCATAGAGAACAGTACAGATAACAGGGAAGCTGGAACACTGATGGATACTGGAGTACCGTTTAACATGGATATCAGCTGTGCTAAGCCAATTCCGGTAAATACACCAGCAATACCTCCAATCGAAGTTAATACAACAGCTTCTGTCAAGAATTGAAACATGATTGCTTTCTTTCTAGCACCAATAGCTTTCTTTAAACCGATTTCACCTGTTCTTTCTGTAACTGTAACAAGCATAATATTCATAACACCAATACCGCCAACAAGTAATGAAATACCAGCAATCCAGATCAGCATCTCATTTGTTGACTGTGATAGAGACTGGATGTCTTTTGCCTGCTTGAGCAAGTCTTGTGCCTTGTATTGAATACTGGATGAAGAAACATATGTATTTAAGATGTTTGCGGCTTCTTTTCCAACAGATGTCATATTGGAAGTTGCATCAACTTTTAATATTGCATTCTGTGGTTCATCAAACTGATAGAAAATAGGCCATGATTCAGATGGCACATATACTTTTGAACCTGAAGACTGATTGTATGTCCAGTAGTCATCGATACTGTCCATAGATGGTTCAAACTTTTCTTTATCTGCACATACACCAACAATTGTGAATGGTGTATTTTTGATTTCGATTGTCTTGCCAATTGGATCAGTTTCTCCAAAGAGAAGCTGTGCACTCGTTTCATCCAGCACTGCAACTTGTGCATAGTTTTTGTTATCGGCATCTGTAATGCCTCTTCCTTTTTTGATGGTTAATCTTGCAATAGAGAAATAATCCTGCTGGACACCAAGGATATATCCACCATCCAGTGAAGTGTTATTCCGGTAGATTGTCTGATAATTCTGTCTGGAACGATAGAGTGTAGCACCTTCAACGTGATCAATAGTTTTTAAAGATTCTAAAGTTTCTTCTGAAACAACTGGAATTCCGCCTGGCAAACCAGAATCAAAGGAATATTCCCAGTCATCCTGGTATAAAGATACTTTCACTGTGTTATCTCCAGATCCAATCAGATTTTTTTCAATCTGATCATTTGTTCCTTTGATTGTAGAAACAATAGCGATAATGGAAGCAATACCAATAATAATACCTAACATTGTCAAGAAGGAACGCATTTTGTGTGCGAAGATTCCACGGAATGATAAACGAATATTTTCAATCATAATGCCTCCTGTGAAGAATTCTTTGTCTTGATTCCTTCTTTTGCGTTTTTACTGTAAGCAAATGCAATGTAGTCTGTATCAGATAGACCATCTTTGATTTCAATCGTATCTCCCCAGACAATCTTGCCGATTGTTACGTATTGTTTCTTCAGCCTTCCATGATCATCTTTAAATACATAGTATTTATTTCCATCTTGTCTGACATATGCTTTTGACAGCCAGATGGAATTTGTTGTATCTGCTGCATCAGTGTTGAGTGTCAATTCTAGATATTCACCTAACTGTAGAGATGCAGAATCTTCTACATATGCTTCAAATCCATAGTAGCTGACGTTTGGATTGCCAGAGCCATTATAGTAATTGTTTCCAGAGGCAGGGACAGTATCAATATTGTCGATCGTAGCAGTAACTGTATTGCCGCTTGTCCAGCTGTAACCTGAAATCGTATCTCCTGTTTTAAGCTGATCAAGCATTAATTCACTGACAGTTCCCTGGATGTATGTTCCTTGACCGCCTGCAACTTCTAAGAATGCACTGCCATCCTGTGGAGGATTGGATACATCACCAACTTTACGCACAACACCATTTCTTTTTGCACGTACAACACCATCACTTAACATTTCCTTGCTTTCATTTAAGGAAAGCTGTGCTTTTCTTAAATCCAGATCAAGTGTTTTGAGCTGGTATTTTTTATCACGGATTGCTTTTGCAAGTTCAACCTGTGTATAGCCGTTTGGATCAATTTCTGGCTCCTGTTCTATTTCTTGTTCGATTTCTTCGTATCTTTGTTCTTCTTTTGTGTGAGAAATCACAGAATACATGTCACCTTCATTCATGGATTGCGTGGATGTGAACTTGTCACTGCGAACAAGCCAGGAAGAATCAACTTCCCATTCATCTTCATCATTTTTTGCATACACATCAAATCTGAAATATTGATTCTGATCCCCGTTGTCTAAAAAGAGTTTTCCATAAACAATACCATTGTCTGCATTTTCACTTTCTTCACAAAGCTTGAAGACATATGGATTCTTTTTGCTGCCTGCTAAATTGATTTCTTCAGCAGGGATTGGCTGGGAATTATTGATGTATTCCACAGCATCTTTTACATCATATGCATTTGTTGAACCATCTGTATATGTATATGCAATCCAGTACCAGCATGCTTTTCCATATTCTTTAGTAATTCTTTCTTCCTGCCACAATGATGGTTCATCCATTGGACCTTTTTCAGGTGCAGTATTTTCAGAAAAATCATCACTGTCTGTAGAAGCGTAATAAATCTTATAGGAAGCAATATTCTTTTCTGCCTGTGAAAGAGAAAGAATATATGGAGAGAATCCATTTTCGTCCTTTTCGGGAATGGAAGGCAGAGGCGCTGGTTTTGGATCCGGTGCTTCTGTTGGTTCAGGCATTGGTGTTGTCTCTGGGACAGGAGTTGTATTTAACAGCTTTTTTAATTCGTGTTCTGCAAGTGTAATCGCATTTTGTGTTTTCTCTACTTCTAATTGATTAGAATCTACAGAACTTTGCAATGTGGTTAAGTCATAAGATAATAATGGATCACCTTTGCTGACTTGCTGACCTTCTGAAACGAATATTTGTGTGATTGTTTTGGAAGCATCATAGAAGATTGATTGTGTATCACTGTTGGATACAAATCCTGTTGAAGTAGAAGGGCTGTCCCAATAGCCTGTATTTAGTGATGCAACGGAATTGACTTCAATCGTATTTGTTGAATCCATGTAGATTTTGACACCAACGATTGTTCCGATGGCAACGGCACATACAGATGTGATGATTACTCCTTTTTTTACAGAAGGTTTCATATTGTTCCTCCTTGTTTATTTTCAATAATTTCACCATCAATGATATGAAGTGTCTTTTTGGCGTGGGATGCAACATTTGCATCATGCGTAATCATAATGATCGTAACACCTTCATCATTTAATGATTGAAATAATTCCATGACCTGTTTTCCACTTGCCTGATCTAATGCACCCGTTGGTTCATCCGCAAGCAGAATTTTTGGATTATTAATAATTGCACGAGCAATCGCAACTCGTTGTTTCTGACCACCAGATAATTGATTTGGCTTAAAGGAAACTCTTTCTCCAAGACCTACTTTATTCAATGCATCTTGTGCTCTTTCTTTTCTTTCTTCTTTACTGACACCTGCATAAATCAAAGGGAGTGCAACGTTTTCCTGTGCTGTTTCAGCACTGAGAAGATTGAAGTTCTGAAATACGAACCCAATCTTATGCAGACGAAGATCACTTAAAGCATTGTCATTCATTTTTGAAATATCTTCATTGTCAAAAAGATAAGTCCCATCACTCATCCGATCAAGACAGCCAATGATGTTCATTAGTGTTGTTTTACCAGAGCCGCTAGGTCCCATGATTGCGATATAATCACCTTCATTTACCTGTAAACTGACATCCTTTAAAACTGGAACGATCATTGGCTCTTTTCCATAGTTTTTATAGATGTTCTTTAAATCAAGAAGCATACGTTTCACCATCCGTTTCCATCTGGTATTCTGTTGTTGTTTTCATGCCTTCCTTATAAGAATCATCTACCCATGCAATATAGTCATCTTTGCTTAAACCGGACTTGATTTCTGTTGTATACATTTCATCATCTGTTTCGCCAAGTTCAACTTTTCTTTTTTTCAGCTTTTCTTTTTCAGAAACCCATACATATGGATCTCCATTATCGTCATAGGCGATAAAGCTGGAATCCAGCCAGATACCTTGTTTAACACTAGATTGACCATTATCTGGTTCGATGTATACATGCTGACCAAGCATCAGACCATCATTGTTATCTAAAGTGACATAGAAAGGATATTTAGAAGCAGATTCACCAGAATCAGATCCATAGTAGAAGTTGTTGTTGTCTGTCTGTGGTTCTGTTTCTACTTTTGTGACAGTTCCTTTATAGATCTGATCTTCATTAATTCTGCTTCTTACAATAACAGAACTGCCTTCAGAAATAGATCTCATTTCACTGATTGTACCTTTGACTCTGAATTCACCTGTCTGTGTAATAGAAATCAGTGGTTTTGTATTACCGTTCTGATCTGTTCCGCCATCTCTGTTGACTTCTTTGATGATGCCATCGATTGTGGCGATGACTGTAGAAGTTTCAATCTGCTTGCTTAATTGATCGATTTCTGTCTGTGTGGACTTGATTGTATTCTGTGCCTGACGGATTGCGTAGTTTGCATCATTGATACGTGCCTGAATTTCAACTTTGTCACCACCATTGTTGATTTCTGCCCTGTAATCAGCAATGGTATTGTTCTGTGCTTCAATTTCATTGTTCTGTGCTTCGATATCTAATTTCTTCTGTGCAATGGAATTGGAAGCTTCTGTTGTGTCGTAAGAGAATAGCTTGTCTCCTTTTTTGACTTCTTGTCCTGCTTCTACATATACATCAGCAATTGTTTTAGAACTATCTTGATTGATATCTAATGTTTCCTGTGATTCTACAACACCGGAATAACGATTTTCTGTATAGGAGGAACCAGTAACAGTGGATACTTTCTGGACATAGATTGTTTCACTGCTGGAGCCTGTTTGAAAGGCGTGGAGTAAAAAATAAATGCCAATTGCGGCAATCATAATACATAACGATACAATGATCGTGATTCTGGTATTTTTTTTCATAATTGTTCTCCTGCGTTTTTATAAGATAATTATCCGTTATCTATGCTTAAATTGCACGTCTATTAATACAAAATTAATAATTTTTCAAAAAGGTCGAAGTGTATATTTCTTTTTGTATGGATTTTGATAGAATATTCGAGATTGAAGGGGGATTATATGACGTTTGCGTTGATTTTATTTGCTGGAATGTATGTGTGTCTACTGGCACTTCCAGATTATCGATATATTACAGCGTTAGTAACTGCATGTATTTTTGTGGTGACAGGAATATTGCCTGTTTCAAAAGTCTTCTTTGCGGTTGACTGGAATATTATTTTGATGCTTTCAGGCATCATGATTGTTGTGGAGTTGTTTATTGAAAGTAACATGTCCATGAGAATGGCTGAAAAGTTATTGAAGATTGTTCCGAATGTTAAGTGGGCAGTTGTTGCCTTATCTTTATTTGCAGGAGTCGTCAGTGCATTTGTAGATAATGTTGCGACTGTCTTGATGGTTGCACCAATTGGATTGGAAGTGTGTAGAAAACTGGATACAAATCCAGTACCGGTTATTATTTCTATTGCGGTATCAAGTAACCTGCAGGGTGCAGCAACACTTGTTGGAGATACGACAAGTATTCTTTTAGGCGCTGCAGCAAATATGAGTTTTAATGATTTCTTTGTGTTTTTGGGAAAACCATCAATCTGTCTTCCTACAGAAGTTGGGGCATTGATGACAATTCCTATTCTTCTATATATCTTTAGAAAAAACAGTGATCCAGTACATCAGGAAGTCACAACAGTTGTAGAAGATCATGTTCCATCTGTATTGATGGTTGGTGTTGTACTGTCTTTGATTTTTGCCAGTCAGTTTCCGAATAAACCAGCAATTACAAATGGTTTGATCTGTATGGCATTTGCGGTAATTGGATGTATATATGAAAGTATTCGTCAAAAGAGTACAGCATTTCTTGTAGAAATCTTTAAAGAAAAGTTTGATTATCAGACATTACTGTTATTAGCTGGGTTGTTTATTGTTATTGCCGGTATTACGGAAGCAGGTGTAATTGATGCGATTGCAGAAGCGTTTGTTAAAGTTGGCGGTAATTCTTTATTTGGCATGTATACGTTAATCGTATTTGCTTCTGTTGTAATAAGTGCTTTTGTTGATAATATTCCATATGTTGCAACAATGCTTCCTGTTGTCAACGGTATTGCCTCATCAATGGGCGTAGAACCATATCTTCTGTATTTTGGATTATTGATTGGAGCTACGCTTGGTGGAAACTTGACACCAGTAGGAGCTTCTGCAAATATCACAGGAATTGGTATTCTTCAAAAAGAAGGGTATGAAGTCAGTACAAAAGATTTTATGAGAATTGGTGTTCCATTTACTTTAGTAGCAGTATTATCTGGGTATATTGTTAACTGGATCTTCTGGTCTTAGAAAAAATGAGCAAAATCTGCTCATTTTTTTTACGCATATTTATACATAAAAATGAAGGTGTTTAAATGAATGGGAAAAATAATAATCGGCTAATCTACAATCGTGTGGTTGCAGATTAGCTATTTTTGTGAATGAAC
>OLPZ01002535.1_pt1 | contig 10369 bp, 10 predicted proteins | sample 1672711 | NCBI WGS metagenome assembly OLPZ01 (sample SAMEA3136716, study PRJEB25190) | human gut metagenome | reverse complement strand
ATAAAAGGGCGTGCGACGCCACTGGCGTCAATAACTTCGCGGCCATGCAGCAGCTCGCCCTCGCCTCGTGGCTGGTCAGCGGCGACGTGTTCGCGGTCGTCAAGCAGTACGACCCGACGCCCCTCATGCCCTACTCGCTGCGCATCCACCTGATCGAGGCCGACCGCGTGGCAACCCCGACGAGCTCCGGCATCGTCACCCCCATGCTGCTGACCACCGGCAAGGCGGCCAACGGCAACACCATCTACGACGGCGTCGAGGTGGACAGCAACGGCCAGATCGTCGCCTACCACATCCGCAGCACCTACCCCTTCGAGCTGGGCGCAGCGGCGACCAAGTGGGCCCGCGTGGAGGCATACGGCCGGCGCACAGGTCTCCCGAACATCCTACACATCATGGAGAGCGAGCGCCCGGATCAGTACAGAGGCGTCAGCTACCTCGCGCAGGTCATCGAGCCCCTGCTCCAGCTCCGGCGCTACACCGAGAGCGAGCTGACCGCGGCCGTCGTGGAGAGCTTTTTCACGGCCTTCATCAAGACCGAGGCCGGCGCCGGCGACAACCCGTTCAACGAGGTGGGGAGCAGCCTGCCGGAAGTGAGCCGGGATCCCAACGAGTACGAGATGGGCCCGGGGCAGATCAACATCATGGAGCCCGGCGAGGATGTCACCTTTGCCGACCCCAAGCGACCGGCCAGCGGCTTCGACAGCTTCCTGCGCGCCATCTGCGAGCAGGTGGGCGCAGCCCTCGAGATCCCGGCCGACCTGCTCCTCAAGGCGTTCAACAGCTCGTACAGCGCCAGCCGCGCCGCCCTGCTGGAGGCGTGGAAAGCCTTCCGCATGAGGCGCAAGTGGTTTGTCGATGACTTCTGCACCCCCATCTATGAGATCTTCATCGCCGAGGCCGTGGCCCGCGGACGCATCAGCGCCCCGGGCTTTTTCTCTGACCCGGCGACCCGGGCGGCATACCTCGGCGCCGAGTGGATCGGCCCCTCGCAAGGGCAGCTCGACCCGACCAAGGAGATCACGGCCGAGATCCTCGCCATCGGTGAGGGCATCACCACCCGCGAGCAGGCCACGATCCGGCTCAACGGCGGCCAGTGGGACGCAAACATCGACCAACTCGCCCGGGAAAACGAGAAGCTGCGGGCGGCTCAGGGAGACACCGGCAGCACCGGCGACTCCGGCGGCACATCAGTGGCCGGCGCATCCCTCTCGGCTGCCGTGCGGCGCGCTGCCATCGTCGCCGAGGTGGAAAAGACCATCAAGGAAGGAGACAAGGACAAGCATGAAAACGAGTAACACCCCGCGCCTGTGCGCCGGGCCGCAGGTCGTCCAGCAGACGCCGACGAAGTTCTGGAACATCGCCAGCGTCGGCGAGGACTCGGGCGAGATCGTCCTCTATGGCGATGTCGTCGCCCGTCAGCCTGTGGACTGGTGGACGGGTGAGCCCGAGCCCGGCCTCTATATCGCTCCCGAGAGCTTTATGGAGGATCTCGCGGCCGTCAAGGGCAAGAGCAACATCACCATCAAGATCAACAGTACCGGCGGCGACCTCTACACCGGCATCGCCATCCACAACGCCATCAAGGGCCTGAGCGGCCACAAGGTCGTCATCGTGGAGGGCATCGCAGCCAGCGCGGCCAGCGTCATCGCCTGCGCCGGCGACGAGGTGCAGGTCTACCCCGGCAGCATGGTCATGATCCACGGCGTCGCGGGCCTGCTGATGGACTACTACACCCTCGCGGACCTGAAGAAGCTCCAGAAGGACTTCGACGCCAGCGAGCGGGCCATCGCGGAGATCTACCACGCCAAGACCGGGATCGCGGTCGAACAGCTCCGCACCATGATGACCCGCGAGACATGGATGGTCGGGCAGGAAGCCATCGACAACGGCTTCGCCGACACCCTGCTCGAGGGCGACGGCCCTGATGTCAGCGTGAGCGCCGACAAGCAGGTGCTCCTCGTGGCCGGCATCCGGCACAACATCAAGGGGCTGCACAATGTCCCGAGCACGATCCGCATCAACAGCATCCACGCCGCCCCGGCGGCTGGAAATAAGCCGACCGGGAACGGCGGCGAAAACAGAAAGGAAGATGAGCCCATGACTCTCGAGGAAATGAGAGCACAGCACCCCGACCTCGTCGCTCAGATCGAGCAGCAGGCCGTCGCAAATGCCATCGCGCAGGAGCGGGCCCGCATCGAGGCCATCGACAGCATCGCCGCCAGTGTGGGCGACGCTCAGCTCGTCAGGGACGCCAAGTACGGCGAGAACACCTGCACCGCTGAGCAGCTCGCGCTCAAGGCCATGCGGAAGCGGGCGGCCCTCGGCGCCAAGCACCTGAAGGACGCCGCCCTCGACAATGCTGACTCCGGCGCAGGTCAGGTCGGAGCCGCCCCCAACGGAGGCGAGGAAGGCAGCGAGACCGACGACAAGGCCAAGGTCGACGCCATCGTCAGCATCTACAACACCACCAAGAACGGAGGTAAGAAGTAATGAGCAAGAGACTGGATGAAAACCTCGGCACCGTCGGCTATGACGGGCTGATCGTCACAAATGAGCCTGTTGCGGACGTTGTGACCGTGACCCTCGCCGCATCTCAGGGCGTACTCGCTCGCGGCACCGTCATCACTGGCGCGGCCGGCGGCGAGCTGTCTGCGGCCGCTGCGGCCCTCGTGGCGACCAACGCCGTCTACATCCTCGCAGACGAGACCGACACCGGAACCGGCACCGCCGTCACCGCTACGGCCTACCGCACCGGGCACTTCGCACGCAACAAGCTGTCCACCGACGGCTCCTACACCCTCGTCGCGGCTGACGAGGAGATCATGCGCAACGCCGGCATCCTGCTGAGCGACGCGCTGGACTACTAAGAGAAGGAGGACAAGATCATGCCTTTTAACTTCTACGACACCCACACGCTGCTCATGGCCGTCCAGCAGCTCATCCCTGCGGCGACCTTCCTGCGTGACAGATACTTCCCGACCAACGACTCGACCGACATCTTCGCCACCGAGGATGTGCTGGTGGAGTACCGCGACGGCACCCGCAAGCTCGCACCCTTCGTGGCCCCCCGCAAGGGAGGCGTCACCATCCTGCGCAAGGGCTACACCATGGAGCGTTATACCCCGCCCTTCGTGGCTCCCCGTCGCACCCTGACCCTCGACGAGCTGCGCAAGCGCGGCTTTGGTGAGGCCCTGTACTCTCAGCTCACCCCTGAGCAGCGCCAGCAGGTGTTCATCATGCGTGACGCTGACGAGCTGGGCGACCTCATTACCAACCGTGAGGAGGCCATGGCCGCTGAGACCATGCTGACCAACGGCTGCATCATGAAGCACATCGCCGACGACGCCGACAAGAGCGACGAGATGGAGATCCGCTTCTTCTCCGAGGGCGCCAACCCCGCCACCTACACCCCGACGATCAAGTGGGACGCAGAAGGCGCCAAGATCCGCGCCGACCTCGGCGCGATGGCCCGTATGCTGACCAGACGCGGCCTGCGTGCTGCTGACCTCGTGTGCTCCCCGGACGTGGCCGACGCCATCGTCGAGGATCCCGACATCAAGGAAATGCTCGACAACCGCCGCTATGAGCTGGGCTCCGTCGCCCCCGAGGAGCTGGCACCCGGCGCGTCCATTATGGCCCGCCTGAACATCAACGGCCGCATCATCAGCGTGATCTCCTACGACGAGACCTACACCGACGACGACGGCAACGATCAGCTCTACATCCCGAGCGGCAAGTGCATCCTCACCGCCCCCGCTGCTGGCCGTACCTGCTACGGCGCCGTCTCTCAGGTGGAGCAGGCCGACGGCGAGTTCCACACCTACGCCGGCCGCCGCGTGCCGAAGTATGTGTCCAGCGCCGAGGGCAACACCCGCACGCTGACCATCTCCAGCCGCCCGCTGCTGATCCCTAACAACAAAAACCCGTGGATCGTTGCCGACGTACTGGGGGAATAACGCCCCCTGTTGACACCGCTGCGGTCGGCAGGGGGACGGTCGGCGCAGCCATTGTAGGAAAGGAGTGACAAACATGGCTTACACACCTACCGAGTGGAAAGACGGCGACATCATCACCGCCGAAAGACTGAACAAGCTCGAGGCCGGCGTGCAAAACGAGCAGGTCGGGCCGCAAGGCCCCAAGGGAGACACCGGGGCAACCGGCCCCCAAGGCCCCAAGGGAGACACCGGAGAAACCGGCCCGCAGGGCCCCGCCGGAGCGGATGGTGCCAAAGGCGATACCGGGGCAACCGGGCCCGCTGGAGCAGACGGGAAGTCTGTTAAGAGCATCACCCTCACCGCAGACAGCACCGGGAAAGTGACCGGCGGCACGGCCACGCTGACGGACGACTCCACCGTGCCGATCACTGTGACAACCGCCACCGCCTAAGACCAAGGAAAGGAGCACGAATATGATCCAGATCATCGCGGGCACCTTCGGCTATTACAACGGCCGCAAGGTCGTCCCCATCACCAACGCGGACGGGCCTCAGAAGTTCGACCCCGAGCTCGAGGCCCGTCTGGTCAAGAAAGGCGTCGCCAAGTACGTCGACGAGAAGCCCGTGGCCCCTGCCCCGGCCGCAGAGCCGGAGCGGGAGCCCGGGGCGACATCTGAGCCCGACGGCGCGCCTGCCGCTCCCGAGTACGACGAGGACATGAAACTCGACGAGCTGAAGGAAGTGGCGACCGCCTACGGCGTGGACGCCTCTGCCATGCGCAAGAAGGCTGACATCATCGACGCCATCGAGAAGGCGAAGGCGGCAGCCGACGACGGCCAGAATGGCGACGACCAAAACGGCGACGACGAGAAGCCCCCCGAGATCGGCGCCGCAGATCCCGTCTAATGGCTTTCGACTTCAAGAAAATGGTCGCTGACGACCGCCGCCTCGTGTTCCTCAACCTCGCCGAGTTCGGCGAGGAGCACAAGGTCGACGGCAAGACCATCACCGTCGTGCTGGATGACAACGCCCTGAAGGAACGCCAAGGGGGGCAAGAGCTGGGCGTGGCAGAGTCGTCCCTCATGCTGTATGCAGCAGTCGAGGATCTGCCGCCCCGGCGCCCGGCGGGCGAAGGGCTCAACATCGACGGCCGTGAGTATATCGTCAACGACTGGAGCGAGGACATGGGCGTCGCCACCATCGCGCTCGGCCAGACCGTGACCATGTAAAGGAGGTGCAGCCGTGTCCATAGTTAACAGCATCGAGACCGTCCGGGAGTGGCTGGGCTCCACCGTCTGCCCGATGGTGCAGCTCAAGCTCCCCGACGACAGCGCGACCGACGCCTCCTACCCCTACAAGCTGGTCAACCCGACCGCGTTCTCGCTTTTCGTCCCGTCGAAGGACAGATTGCCCCCAAAGGTGCCGGCCCCCATCCCCTCGGTCTGCGTGCAGATCGTGGAGGGCACCGACAGCCTGACCATGAGCTCGAGGAGCATCAAGATCCGGCTTTGCTTCTCTGCGTGGGATCCCGGCTACCACGGGCGCGACATCTTCAAACCGAAAAACGACGGCAGCGGCGCATACGTCCAGTGGCAAAACGAGGAGGCCGCGGCCTTCTTCGAGAAAAACGGCGAGGGCTGGCGCGACGCATGGAATTTTGTGGACACGGCCCTCCGTATGATCGAGAACGCCGAGTACATCGGCCCGCTACGCGTCATGAAGGAGGACGGCATCACCTTCGGCCCTGTGTCTGAGCAGGACGCCGTCCCGGACTTCTACCCCTACTGGTTCGCGTGGGTGGAGTTTTCTGCCGAGGAGCCCCTGACACGCACGCCGAAGGACTACCAACACCTGCTTTAAGGGCAGCCGGCCGGCTGCTCTAATTTTATGCAAAGGAGGAAAAGCAGATGGCAAACGAATACCTCTACGGCGCATACGGCCACATCGGCGAGACTGTGGCACAGAGCGCCGTGCAGGCGGGCACCACGCCGGTCTATATCGGCACGGCACCCGTCAACCTCGTGCGCGGCTTCGCAGACGCCGGCGTCATCAACGAGCCGATCAAGCTCAGCAACATGATCGACGCGCAGCGCAAGCTCGGCTATGCGGCCGACTGGGGCACCTTTACGCTCTGCGAGGTCATGAACGCGCACTTCAACAACACCCTCGGGAACATCGGTCCCATCTACGTCATCAACGTCCTCGACCCGTCTGCGGGCAAGCACCGCAAGGCGACCGAGACCACCCAGCAGCTTTCTTTCACGGGCGGCCGGGCCGAGTTTGCGAGCTCCACCATCATCCTCGACACCATGACCATCGCCAAGAGCGTTGGCGGCGACTACGCCGAGGGCACCGACTACGCTGTGGACTATAACTTCACCAAGGGCACCGTCATCATCACCAGCCTGATCGCGGACTCCCCGCTCACCGGCACCCTGACGGCCAGCTTCTACGAGGTGGACGACAGCGCCATCGAGGACGACGACATCATCGGCGGCGTGACGGCCGGCGGCGAGTACAGCGGCCTGAGTTCCATCGCGCTGCTCTACCCCGAGCAGTTCGCGGTCTGCAACCTGATTGCCGCCCCCGGATGGAGCCATAGCCCGGCGGTCTACAACGCTATGCTCACCGCGAGCCAGAAGATCAACGGCCACTGGGACGCCTTCGTCGTGGCTGATCTGCCCCTTGTGAGCGGATCCTCTGCGGTCGGGCAGGCCGAGGTCGACGAGGCGCAGGTCGGTGCCACGGCGGTCGACACCATCGAGAAGGCCATCGCGTGGAAGAAAAGCAACGCCTTCGACAACGAGAGATCCAAGGTCTACTGGCCGCAGGGCATCGACAACCTCGGCAACGTCTACCATCTGAGCACGCTGGCCGTGGTCGAGCTCATGCGGGCCGACTTCAGCCACAACAGCGTGCCGATGGAGACCTGCGGCAACAAGGCGATCCCCATCATCAAGCAGTATTTTGGGGCCAACGCCACCAACCGCGGCTTCAGCCAGCAGGAGGGCAAGGAGCTGACGCAGAACGGCATCAGCACGGCCGTCGCATGGGGCGGCGAGTGGGTGCTGTGGGGCGACCACACCGCCGCCTACACCTACGGCGCCGACGTGGATCCCCGGGCGATCTTCGACGTGTCCATGCGTATGCTCATGCACATCACCAACGACTTCCAGAGGGAGTGGAGCCCGCGCATCGACGAGCCCATGACCCGGGCGCTCAAGGACGAGATCATCAACCGCGAGCAGGAGAAGCTCGACGGGTATGTCAGCATGGGCGCGCTGCTGGGTGAGCCGCAGATCGTGTTCCTCGAGAGCGAGAACAGCACCACCGACATCATGAACGGCGACTTCCGCTGGGACATCGCCGTCACCCCGACCCCGCCCCTCAAGTCTGCGAGCGTGTACGTCGCATACACCGACGCCGGCTTCTCTGTCTACTACGAAGGAGGTGACGAGTAATGGCAAATCTGTGGCTTGACCTGAAGGGCCCCATCCTCGCCGACACCGTGTACATCAACGGCGTCCTCGTCGCCAAGGACGTGACCATCACCCTGCCGGCCGTCACCCATGTGACCGCCGATTATAAGGCGATGGGCACCTACACCGCACCCATGACCGGCCAGATCGAAGGCATGGAGGCCGCCATCACCAAGATCGGCATCGACAAGGGGCTGCGCTCCATGGTGCAGCTCGAGAGCAAGACGCTGGAGGTCAGATGGGCGCAGGATGTCAAGTACGCCGACGGCTCCACCAAGACCGAAGGCTGCAAGGCGTTCATGCGCTGCGTCCCGAAGCTGATCCCGGGCCTGTCTGTGGATCCGGGCAACCCTTCGGAGAACGAGGTCACGCTGGCCGTGAGCCGCTATCAGGTTTTCGTCGCTGGCGAGGAGTTCTGCCTGATCGACCAGCTCAACACCATCATGCGCATCGGCGGCGTGGACTACGTCAAAGACCTGCGCAGCGTGCTGTAACAACAGATGGGCGCCGCCCGAGGTGGGCGGCGTCCCTCTTTTTATCAACGAAAGGAGACAACGACCATGGAAAAGCTGACACTCAGCAACCCCATCACCATCAACGGCAAGAAGGTCAAGACCCTGACCTATGACACCGGCGCGATCACCGTGGGAATGTTCGCCGAGGCCGAGGCGCTGAAACTGCGCGCCACCACCCACAAGGCCGGCGGCAGCGCCGGCGCCACCGAGCTCGACTACTCCATGCACCTCTACCTCGCTATGATGGCGATCACCGCCGTCAACCCCGACATCGACATCGCTGACCTCGAGCGCATCAGCGGGCCCGATGTCATGGAGCTGGTGAGGATCGGCCGAAATTTTACCACAACGAGGTCGGCGGCACCCTCAGAGCAAAGCGGCTCGGAGAGCTCACTCGAGACTACTCCCGAGCCTTCCACATCTCAGTCGGAGAGCTCCGACGGGAACGCCTGACCGACTTCCTGCTCGAATACTACGAAGCGGCCGAGGAGGCGAAAAAGCAGCGGGCCAAGATCCCGAAGCCGAGGATCCCCCACATCCGGCCGCATAGGAGGAGGTGACGCCAGTGGCCAAAAATAAAATGCTGCAAGCCGTCGTAAGTCTCGCCGGCACCATTGACCCGTCACTCGGCAAGGCGCTGGACGATGTCACCGGCAAGCTGGAAAACGTCAACTGGAAAGCCGTGGCCGTCGGCGGCGCTGTGGGCGGCATCGCAGTCGCAACGGGCAAGGCGGTCGTGGAGGCCGGGAAGTATCTGGCCGACCTCGGCAACGAGTACAACACGGCCATCAATCAGCTCTCGGCAGCAACCGGGGCGACCGGCGACGAGCTGGACGCGCTCGGTGAAAGCGTCAAGAACATCTACGCCCAAGGGCTCGGCGATGACTTCGCCGACGTGGCCGACGGTCTGGCTGCAACGCAGCAGGCCAGCGACCTGACCGGCGAAGCTCTGGAGAGGGCAACCGCCGCCGGCTTCAACCTGCGGGATGTGTTCGACTACGATGTCAGCGAGAGCGCCCGGGCAGCGTCGGCCCTGATGAAAAACTTCGGCATCGACGCCGAGGAAGCCTACGGCCTGATCGCCGTGGGCGCGCAGAACGGCGCAGACAAAAACGGCGACCTGCTGGACACCCTGAACGAGTACAGCCCGCAGTTTGCGGCTCTCGGCCTCAGCGCCGACCAGTTCATCGGCACCCTCGTGGAGGGCGCTGACGCCGGCCTGTTCTCCATCGACAAGGTCGGCGACGCCGTCAAGGAGTTCAACATCAGAGCGAAGGACGGCAGCGACACGAGCCGGGAAGCCTTCGAGAGCCTCGGCCTTAACGCCGACAAAATGTTCGCAGCCTTCGCCGCAGGTGGAGACACCGCAGAGGCCGCGTTCTTCGACACCGTCGAGGCCCTCAACAGCATGGACGACCCCCTCGCCCGCAACGCGGCCGGCGTGGCACTGTTCGGCACGCAGTTCGAGGATCTGGAGGCCGGCGTCCTGCCGGTTCTGGCGAATATCGAGACCGCTGCCTATGACGGCGCGGCCGCGCTCCAGCAGATCAATGACGTGAAGTACAACGACCTCGGCAGCGCCTTCGAGGCGATCAAGAGGTCGGCCGAGGTCTCGCTGCTGCCGATGGCGTCCATGATCGCCAACACCCTGACGGCTCTGGCGCCGATCCTGCGGGAGACCTTCGAGGCCATCGCCCCGGTCATTACTGATACCCTCAACACCTGTATGCCGTTTGTGCAGCAGTTCCTCGTCGGAATGGGCGAGGCACTCCAGACCGTGCTCCCTATGGTCTCGCAACTGGCTGCGGGCCTGCTTCCACTACTGGGGCAGCTCGTGTCGGCCTTCCTGCCGCCGCTCCTCGAGCTGGCGCAGCAGCTACTCCCGCCACTCATGCAGATCGTGCAGGCCATCCTCCCGCCCATCGTGAGCATCCTGACCTCGATCCTGCCCATGCTGACGCAGATCATCTCGACGATCCTGCCCGTCCTGACCAGCCTGATCTCGGCCCTGCTGCCGGTCATCACCCCGCTGCTCGAGGTCGCGCTTCAGATCGTCAACAGCGTCATCATGCCCCTCGTGCCGCCCCTTATGCAGGTGGTCGAGGCGCTGCTGCCGCCCCTGATGTCGCTGCTCAATGCCATCATGCCGATCCTGAGCCCCCTGCTGGGGCTGCTTCAGCCCATCGCATCCGTGCTCGGCACCATCGCCAACGTCATCGGCAAGATTGCCAACGGCATTGCCGACGATATGCTCACCACCACCGTGATGGCGACCCATGCCCCCGTTGTCATTGCACCCGCTATGAACGACGCCATGTATACCAACCCCATTGTCCAGGGTAATATGCAGAAGCTCAAGGATCTGGGCCAGTATAAGTTCATTGAGCCCCATGAGGGCGTGCTGGCTTACGGCGGCAAGGGCACAGGCGAGCTGGCTA
>OLPZ01002534.1_pt1 | contig 10370 bp, 6 predicted proteins | sample 1672711 | NCBI WGS metagenome assembly OLPZ01 (sample SAMEA3136716, study PRJEB25190) | human gut metagenome | reverse complement strand
CTTTTTCAAATCGTCAACAGATGGATCTGCAAAAACCGGTGTCACAAGTACAGAACTGGCAACTGCCGCCGCCAGAATTCTCTTACCTATTTTGTTCATATTCATCTTCCCTCTTTTAATTATTTTTCTTTCGAAAACGCTCCATCGTTATTATACACATTTTTCATAGTTTACGCAACCCGCTACAAATTTGACGCAATCTTTATCATTTTGTGTTCATTTTTTTACCATTTCAGATACAATTCCATCAAATATGTCTAGATATGCTCTTGTATATGACAAATGCCAGTCCTTTCAAAAAAGAACTGGCGTTAAATTATTCATTTTCTTATATACTTTATGGACGAACGTACCACATATTAGATGGTACTGCAGATATTTTCACTACATCTCCTGTGTGTGGTGCATGAATCATCTGACCTCCACCTATATAAACACCTACATGCCCAACTCTTACACAAATATCTCCTGGCTGTGGATTACTTACCTTAGTCAATCCAACGAAATCACTGGAGCTATATGTATGTGAATATCTTCCTGTCAGACAGAAACTTACAAGTCCGGAACAATCGAAAGAATTCGGTCCTGCCGCTCCCCATACATACGGTTTTCCAAGTGCTGAATATGCACGGGATACTGTACTTCCGGATACGTAACTACCAGAACTGCTGCTTGATGATGAACTGCTGTTTCCTTTGTTACTGGAACTGTTTGAATTCGAACTGCTGTTTCCTTTATTACTGTTGGAGCTGCTTGAACTATTGGAGCTGCCTGAATTACTATTCGTTGTTGTACTATTCTGAGATGCTGCCTGAAGTTGTTTCTGTCTTTCCTCTTCTGCTTTCTTCTGACGCTCTTCCTCTTCTTTCGCCGCCTTCTCTGCCGCTTCCTGAATCTGTGAATCAAGATCTGCTACTTCTGCCTGTTTTGAATCAATCAGAGTTGTCAGATTAGACTCTTCTGTCTCATATTCTGTCTGCATGCTCTCAAGCTGTGACTGCTCTGTCTCGAGCTGTTCCTTCAGATCAGCAATCTTCTGCTTAGTTGCAACATATTCTTCCAGCTTGTCGCGATCATATCCATGTACACTTTGAACGTACTCAGCTTTACTTAACAGATCCGAAAAATCTTCTGAGCTTACCAGTGATTCAAGCGCTGTTGCATCACCAGCCTCATACATATACTTGATACGAAGCTTCATAGCCGCATACTGTGTCTTCTCGTCTTCCTGTGCCTGCTCCAGATCTGTCTGCGCCTGAATAATCTCTTCACCCTTTGTTGTAAGATCAGCTTCCAATTGAGTAATCTTACTTACAATACTTTGAAGCTGTGACTGAAGTGAGTTTACTTCACTTTGCGCTGATGCCTTACTCTTCTGAAGATTATCTACTGAAGGTGCTGCCAAAACCGGTGTAACTACTAAACTGCTCGTAATTAATGCTGCCAGTATTCTTCTTCCAAATTTATTCATATAAAAACTTCCTCACTCAAATGTATACAATTTTATATAGTTTTGCTACTACATCTAGATGTTATTATACATGAGTCAGTACATATTTGCAATATTTTTTAACATTTTTGTAACATTTGGATCAGTCAAGCCATGCAGGAAAATAAATATGGGGTGAGAAATCAAGCTTGTTTGAAGTTCTCACCCGATACTTATTTTGTTACTGTACATTCATATTCGTATATCCCATCAGGCTGACATCGATTTCCTGTGCGGCTTCTCTTCCTTCGCGGATTGCCCATACAACCAGTGACTGACCTCTGTGCATATCTCCCGCTGTGAACACCCGCTCCACATTTGTATGATACTCACCTGCCGGTGTTGCCACATTTGTACGCGCATTGACTTCCACGCCAAATGCTTTTGTCACATATTCTTCACTTCCAAGAAATCCTGCTGCAATAAGTACAAGATCTGCCTGTACTGTATACTCAGTTCCCGGTATCTCAGTCATCATCATGCGTCCGGTTTTCTCGTCTTTCTTCGGCTCCAGCTTCACAAGTGTGACCTTGCAGAGATTTCCTTCCTTATCTTTGATGAACTCTTTGACCGTTGTCTGGTAGACGCGGGGATCACTGCCAAACCTGGCGATGGCCTCCTGCTGGCCGTAGTCGGTTTTCAGCACGAGGGGCCACTCGGGCCAGTCGTTGCCGGGGGCGCGGGCCGCGGGCGGGCAGGGCATCATTTCCAGCTGCATGACGCTCTCGCAGCCCTGGCGGATGGCCGTGCCGACGCAGTCGTTGCCGGTGTCGCCGCCGCCGATGACCAGCACGCGCTTGCCCGCGGCGGAAACCGCCTTGCCGTCCGCAAAGTTGGAATCCAGTAGACTGCGGGTCACGCTGGTCAGGTAATCCACCGCAAAGAAGATACCCTGCGCGTCGCGGCCCGGGGCCTGGATGTCGCGGGCCTGCTTCGCGCCGCAGCACAGCACTACGGCGTCATAGCGGGCCTTCAGCTCCTCGGCGCTGACCGTATTGCCGACGTCGGCGTTAAAAACAAACTCAATGCCCTCGTCCTGCAAAATTTTCACGCGGCGGTCAATGACCCACTTTTCCAGCTTCATGTTGGGGATGCCGTACATCAGCAGGCCGCCCGCGCGGTCCTCGCGCTCATAGATGGTCACGCGATGGCCGCGCTTGTTGAGCAGGTCGGCCACGGACAGGCCCGCGGGACCCGCGCCGATGACCGCCACGGTCTTGCCCGTGCGGGCCGGGGGCGGCACGGCATGAATGGCGCCGCTCTCGTAACCGTATTCTACGATGGCACGCTCGTTTTCCTTGACCGTGACCGGGTCACCCGTGACGTTGCCGCAGGTGCAGGCCGCCTCGCACAGGGCGGGGCAGACCCGGCTCGTGAACTCCGGGTATCGGTTCGTGGCGATCAGCCGGTGCACGGCCAGATCCCACTTGCCCTGATAGACCAGGTCGTTCCACTCGGGGATCAGGTTGTTCAGCGGGCAGCCGCTGAACATGCCGCCCAGCTGAACGCCGCTCTGGCAGAAGGGGACGCCGCAGTCCATGCAGCGTGCGCCCTGGGCCTGCTGCTCGTCGGTGTGCAGCGGGACGTGAAACTCGTTAAAATTCCGGATGCGCTCCTCGGGCGGCAGCTCTAAACTGGTCTGTCGCGTAATTTCCATAAATCCTGTCGGTTTGCCCATGGTACTCTGCCTCCCTTACTTTGCGCTTTTCATGGCGTAGAACGCCTCGATCTGGGCCTGCTCGCTGTCCTCGCCCTTTTCCTCCATCTGGGCGATCAGGCGCAGCATTTTGTCGTAGTCGTGGGGCAGGACCTTCTTGAACTTGGGCAGATACTCGCCGAAGTTGTCGAGGATTTCCTTGCCGCGCGGCGACCCGGTCAGTTCGACGTGCTCACGGATCAGGTCTTTTAACAGCGATACATCGTACTTATGCTCCACGGGCTCCAGGCTTACCATGTCTTTGTTGACGCGCTGGTAGAAGTCCCAGTCCTCATCGAGGACATAGGCAATGCCGCCGCTCATGCCAGCTGCAAAGTTTTTGCCGGTCTTGCCAAGCACGACTACCGTGCCGCCGGTCATGTACTCGCAGCCGTGGTCGCCCACGCCCTCAACGACGGCCACGCCGCCGGAATTGCGCACGCAGAAGCGCTCGCCCGCAACACCGTTGATGAACGCCTTGCCGCCGGTTGCGCCGTAGAGCGCCACGTTGCCGATGACAATGTTCTCGCTGCGGTCAAAGGCGGCATCCTTCGGCGGATAGACGACGAGCTTGCCGCCAGACAGGCCCTTGCCAAGGTAGTCATTGGCGTCGCCGACCAGTTCCAGCGTCAGGCCCTGGGGGATGAACGCGCCAAAGCTCTGGCCGCCGTAGCCGTGGCAGACGACATGGAAGGTATCTTCCGGTAAGGTGTTGCCGAACTTGGCGGTGATTTCACTGCCGAAGATCGTGCCGAAGGCGCGGTCGGTGTTGCCGACATCCAGCGTAACGGTGCTGGGCTTCGGCTCGGCGGAATCGAAATTCTTCTTGAACTTCTTCATCAGCACCTTCATGTCGGGCGTCTTTTCCAGCTGGAAGTTGTAGACATCCTTCGCGTTGAAATGTACGTTGGAGTTCTCGACCAAGGGGTTCTGCAAGAGGGCCGAAAGATCTATCTCGCTGGCGCGGGAACCTGCGGGCGCGGCCTTGACCTTCAACAGGTCGGTGCGGCCGACGAGTTCATCAACGGTGCGCACGCCGAGCTTTGCCATATACTCACGCAGATCCTCGGCCATGAAGCGCATGAAGTTCATGATGTACTCGGGCTTGCCCTTGAAGCGCTTGCGCAGCTCGGGGTTCTGGGTGCAGATGCCCATGGGGCAGGTGTCTAGATTGCAGACGCGCATCATGACGCAGCCCATAGCCACCAGCGGCCCGGTGCCGAAACCAAATTCCTCGGCACCCAGCAGAGCGGCGATGGCAACGTCGCGGCCGCTCATCAGCTTGCTGTCGGCCTCGATGCGGACGCGGCTGCGCAGGCCGTTCATGATGAGGCACTGGTGCGCCTCGGCAATGCCCAGCTCCCAAGGCAAGCCTGCGTTGTGAATGGAGTTGCGGGGCGCTGCGCCGGTGCCGCCGTCAAAGCCGGAAATCAGGATGACCTCCGCGCCTGCCTTGGCAACGCCTGCGGCGATTGTGCCGACCCCGGCCTCGCTGACCAGCTTGACATTGATAGCGGCCTTGCGGTTGGAGCACTTCAAATCGTAAATCAGCTGGGCCAGATCCTCAATGGAATAGATATCGTGGTGCGGCGGGGGAGAGATAAGGCCCACACCAGTGGTGGAGTTGCGGGTCTTAGCGACCCAGGGGTAGACCTTGCCGCCGGGCAGCTGGCCGCCCTCGCCGGGCTTCGCACCCTGGGCCATCTTGATTTGGATTTCGCTGGCGGAGACGAGATACTTGCTCGTCACGCCGAAACGGGCGGACGCTACCTGCTTGATGGCGGAGTTGCGCTCGGTACCGAAGCGGTCCTCTGCCTCGCCGCCCTCGCCGGTGTTGGATTTACCGCCCAGGCGGTTCATAGCGATGGCCATGCATTCGTGGGCTTCCTCAGACAGTGCACCGTAGCTCATGGCGGCGGTCTTGAAGCGCTTCACGATGGAATCGACGCTCTCGACCTCGTCCAGGGACACACCCTGTTCGGGGTAGTTGAAATCCAGCAGGCTGCGCAGGTGCATGGCGTCGCCGTTCTCATTGGCGGCAGCTGCGGTGTACTGCTTGAACGTGTCGTAATTGCCGGTCCAGCAGGCCTGCTGCAGCAGGTGGATGGTCTGCGGGTTGTAGAGATGCTGCTCGGCTGCGGGGCCGCCGCGGAACTTGTGTGCACCCAGGCTGGGCAGTTCGCGGTTGATATCCAGGCCCAGGGGGTCAAAGGCTTCCTGATGGCGGGCTTCCAGATCCTTCTGGATATCCTGGATCGTGATGCCGCCCACGCGGGAGACGGTGTTCGTAAAGTATTTGTCCACGACCTCTTTCGAGATGCCCAGCGCTTCAAAAATCTGGCTGCCCGCGTAGGACTGGATGGTGGAGATGCCCATCTTGGACGCGATTTTGACAATGCCCGCGAGGACGGCCTTGTTGTAATCCTCGACGGCGGCATAGTAATCTTTGTCGAGCAGGCCGTCGGAAATCAGCCCGCCGATGGTCTCCTGCGCCAGGTACGGGTTGATGGCCGCTGCGCCGTAGCCCAAGAGCGTTGCGAAGTCATGCACCAGGCGCGGCTCGCCGCTTTCCAGAATCAGCGCCATAGCCGTGCGCTTGCGGGTGCGGACCAGGTACTTGCTGACTGCGCCCACAGCCAAAAGGCTGGGGATGGCGACGTGGTACTCGTCAATGTCGCGGTCGGACAAAATCAGGATGTTGGCGCCGTCGCGGTAGGCGCGGTCCACATCGACAAACAGGCGGTCAATGGCCTTTTCCAGGTCAGTGTTCTTGTAATAGCAGATAGACAGTGTCACGACCTTGAAGCCGGGCACATCCATCGCCTTGATTTTGAGCAGATCAGTCTCGGTCAGAATCGGGTTCTCGATTTTCAGCACCTTGCAGTTGTCGGCATCCTCTTCCAGCAAATTGCCCTGGGCACCGACATATACGGTGGTGGAAGTGACGATCTTCTCGCGCAGGGCATCGATGGGCGGGTTCGTGACCTGGGCGAACATCTGCTTGAAGTACTCGCTCAAACTCGGGCGGGTGTGGCTCAAAACGGCCAGCGGGGTATCGCTGCCCATGGCCCCGGCAGGCTCGCCGCCGTTCTTCGCCATCGGCAGAATGATCGTAGATACGTCCTCATACCGGTAGCCGAAGGCCTTTTGCAGCTGGACGAGCTGGTCTTTCGTGTAGCTGGGCACCTTCTTGTTGGGCACCTTCAGGCTGGACAGCGGAACCAGGTTGCGGTCCAGCCACTCGCCGTAGGGTTGGCGGCTGGCGTAGTCGGCCTTCAGCTTTTCGTCGTCCACCAGCTCGCCCTTGACGGTGTCCACCAACAGCATTTTGCCGGGGCGCAGACGATCCTTGCGCACGACCTCGTCAGCAGGGATATCCAGCACGCCGACCTCGCTGGACAAAATCAGGCGGCCGTCCTTCGTGATGTAGTACCGGCTGGGACGCAGGCCGTTACGGTCCAGCACCGCGCCCATGACGTCGCCGTCGCTGAACAGGATGCTGGCGGGGCCGTCCCACGGCTCCAGCATCGTGGCGTAATACTGGTAGAAATCACGCTTCTTCGGGTCCATGGATTTGTTGTTGTCCCAAGGCTCGGGGATGGTCACCATGACGGCCAGCGGCAGATCCATGCCGTTCATGACCATAAATTCCAGGGTGTTGTCCAGCTGGGCAGAGTCAGAGCCTCCCTGGTTGACGATGGGCAGAACCTTCGTCATATCGTCCTTTAAGTAGTTGGAGCCGATGGTCTCCTCGCGGGCCAGCATCGTGTCCACGTTGCCGCGGATGGTGTTGATCTCGCCGTTGTGCAGGATAAAGCGGTTGGGGTGGGCGCGGTTCCAGCTGGGGGCGGTGTTGGTGGAGAAGCGGCTGTGTACCATACCGATGGCGGACTCGTAGTCGGTGTCCTGCAAGTCGGGATAGAAAAGGCGCAGCTCCTTGACGAGGAACATACCTTTATATACGATGGTCCGGCTGGACAGGCTGCAAACGTAGGTGTCGGGGCTGGACTGCTCAAACACGCGGCGGGCGACATACAGGCGGCGGTCAAAGGCAATGCCCGCCTCTACGCGCTGCGGCTTGCCCACAAAGCCTTGCCAGATGCTAGGCATACAGGCAATGGCCTTGTGGCCCAGCACCTCGGGGCAGGTGGGGACTTCGCGCCAGCCTAAGAAGGGAAGCCCCTCTTTTTTGCAGACGATCTCAAACAACTTTTTGGCTTGGTTGCGCTTGAGTTCATCCTGCGGGAAAAAGAACATACCAATGCCGTATTCCCGCTCTTTTCCGATTTCCAGGCCCAGCTCAGCCGCCGCTTTCTGGAAAAATTTGTCGCTGATCTGCGTTAAGATACCGACGCCGTCGCCGGTCTTGCCCTCGGCGTCCTTGCCTGCGCGGTGTTCGAGATGCTCCACGATTTGCAGTGCATCATCAATGGTTTTGTGGCTCTTGCGCCCCTTGATATCCACCACGGCACCAATGCCGCAGTTGTCATGCTCAAACTGTGGGCTGTACAGCCCGGCGGGGGTGCTGCGCTCGGTAAAGTTTTCCATGCCTTGTCTGCTCCTTTCCCAGTGCAAAAGCAACGCAGCTACGCACATAACGCTGCGGCCTTTGGGGTAACAAAAAAGACGTCCCCGAAGGGGCGCATAAGCCCCTTGTGGGAACGTCTTTGTTCTTGTCTGCATCATACCATAGAACCAGGCGCTTTACAATCCTAAAGCAGAAGATTTTACGGAAATTAAGCGCAAAACGTTTGAAAATTTCATTATCGAAGTTTAAACTTAATAAAATTAAGCCGCGAGCGATAAGAAAGCCTCCCTTTGACAAGGGAGGCTCTACTCCGGCAGCTGGTTCACCATTCTCTAAAAAACACAACAGCGCAGGGCTGCACTGGCTCTGCGCTGTTGTTGGTAATAAAGCGAAAATTACGCCGTTTTTTCCTCGTTCTGCTTTTTCAGCTCAGCAAGGATGTCGGCCAGCAGCTCTTCCTGCGTGGGGGCGGCGGGGGCCTCCGGCTCAGCGGGGGCGGCTTCCTCGTGCTTGCCCATCTCCATCAGTTTGTTCATGGCTTTGACGATGCAGAACAGCACAAAAGCCATGATTAGGAAGTTGATGACAGCCGTGATAAAGGCACCATACTTAAAAACCAGCTTGCCATCGCCGAAAACGTCCCACATCATGGCGTCAAAGTTCACCTTGCCCAAAATGCCCAGGATGGGGCTGATGAGGTTGTCCGTCAGGGAAGTGACCAGCGTGGAGAACGCACCGCCGATGATAACACCGATGGCCATATCCATCATGTTGCCCTTCAGGGCGAAGGCCTTGAACTCTTCAAAGAACTTTTTCATAAGTAGGTACCTCCTCAAAAGTTAACGCCGCAGCGTTTTACTTCTTCAGCAGCTTTGCCACGGTCCGGGCTGCATTGTCGAGGTAATCACCCGCAAAGACCTCGATCATGCCCGCGTCGGCCTCCTTGGCAAGCTCGGGATCGATGGGCATTTTCGCCAGCACCGGCAGCTTGTACTTGTCGGCAATCTCGTCCACATGGCTGTCGCCAAACACGTTGATATGCTTGCCGCAGTCGGGGCAGACGGCGTAGCTCATGTTCTCGACCAGGCCGAGGATGGGTACATGCATCATCTGGGCCATCTGGACGGCCTTGCCGACGATCATGCCGACCAGCTCCTGCGGGCTGGACACGATGACGATGCCGTCCACCGGCAGCGTCTGGAAGACGGTCAGCGGCACATCGCCGGTTCCCGGGGGCATATCGACGAAGAGAAAGTCAACATCCCACACAACCTCCTGCCAGAACTGCTTGACAGCGCCCGCAATGACGGGGCCGCGCCAGACAACGGGGGCCTCGGGGTCATCAAGCAGAAGGTTGATGCTCATAATTTCCACGCCGGTGCGGCTGCAAACCGGATTGATGCTGGTGCCGTCGCCGGTGGCGGGACCCTTGACGCCGAACAGGCGGGGGATGGAAGGACCGGTGATGTCAGCGTCCAGCACACCGGCCTTGAAGCCGAGGCGGCGCATCGAGACGGCCAGCATTGCGCTGGTCATGCTTTTGCCGACGCCGCCCTTGCCGGAAACGACGCCGATCACTTTTTGGATACGGCTGCGCTCGTGCGGCGGCTCATGCTGCGGTGCGCGGTGGTCACAGCTGGCACTGCAGCTGCTGCAATCGTGGGTACATTCGCTCATGGTATGTTTGCTCCTTTAAAAATTGCTCTTTTTCCAGTTTACCAAAAATCGCGCCGGAATGCAAGAACACTCACAAATTTAAAAGCGACTTGGCATGATTTTATAACACTTCCACGATTCCCTTGACCAACTTCTGGAACACCGGACCGCGCCGGTCGGCAATCTCGATGACCTCGGCCCCGTCCAGCCGCTTGCCCGCCATCCCGGCGGCCATGTTGGTAATCAGGCTCAGTGCCACCACCGGCAGACCGCAGTGGCTGGCGGCGATAGCCTCGGGCACGGTGCTCATGCCCACGGCGTCCGCACCCAAAACGCGAAACGCGCGGATCTCGGCGGGGGTCTCAAAGCTCGGCCCCATGTAGCCGAGGTAGACGCCCTTTTGCAGCAGGATGTTCTGTTTTCTGGCAACGGAAAGCGCTTTTTCCTGCAATTCCGGCGTGTAGGTGTGGGTCATATCGCAAAAGCGCGGACCGATGCTGTCATCGTTTGTGCCGCGCAGGGGGTTCGCGCCCATAAAGTTGATGTGGTCGGTGATGAGCATGATGTCGCCGACATTGAAATCCCAGTTCACGCCGCCCGCCGCGTTGGTCAGCACCAGCGCACGGCAGCCCAGTGCCTTGAACACCCGTACAGGCAGGGCAATAGCGGCCATGTCGTGGCCCTCATAATAGTGGAACCGCCCTTGCATACACAGGACGTTTTTGCCCGCCAGCTGCCCGGCCACAAACTGCCCGGCGTGCCCCGGCGCGGTGGACACAGGGAACCCCGGCACGCTGCGGTAGGGGATGATGACGGCATTCTCAATTTGTTCTGCCAGCCCGCCCAGGCCCGACCCCAGCACAAGGGCAATATCCGGGGCGAACGGTAATTTTTCCCGCAAGTATGCGGCAATGGTAGTGGCTTGATTCATGGTAAAAATCTCCCATTTTATTTGAGGCAACTGTTTATCCCGAATAGGAGTGCTCTGGCTTGAGCTTCCC
>OLPZ01002529.1_pt1 | contig 10415 bp, 2 predicted proteins | sample 1672711 | NCBI WGS metagenome assembly OLPZ01 (sample SAMEA3136716, study PRJEB25190) | human gut metagenome | reverse complement strand
CGATTGAAGAGATAGGAAATAAACTGATTGCGCATCAGCTTTGCGGAGAAGACGCCAACGAGAAAAACCTCATCACGGGCACGCGCACCATGAATTCTGTTGGCATGACTTATTACGAAAACATCGTGGCCAATTACGTGAAGCAAACGGGCAACCACGTGCTTTATCGCGTGACGCCCATTTTTGCCGCGAACGACCTCGTAGCACGCGGCGTGCAGATGGAAGCGGAATCGATTGAAGATGGCGGGCAGGCCGTTCGCTTCAACGTATTTGTATACAACGTAGAACCCGGCGTGGAAATCGATTACGTCACAGGCAAAAGTCGTGAGTCGAGCGACGTGCCACATGTGGCGACCGGCGGCGAGGCAACCACTACCGGCGCGGGCACGGCGCCGAACGCGGCTGGCGAAGAGGCCAGCGACGCATCTGCCAAAAGCCCCAATGGAAATGCTCGCTCGGAGCGCACGAATAATACGACTCCGAAGGGCGATGCCGAAAACGGCCAATCTAACCGGGCAAACAACGCAACCGGTTCGAGCGACGCAAAGAATCCCAGCAACGGCGCGGGTTCCGAGGAAGGCTCGGCCACCTCATATGGGTCGCAAGAATACGTGCTCAACACCAAAAGCATGAAATTTCACCGCCCGACCTGCTCTTCGGTCGACGACATAGCCGACAACAACAAGCAAGAGGCCACAGCCACGCGCGACGAGCTTATTTCGGAAGGATATTCGCCCTGCAAACAGTGTAACCCCTAAAGATATAGTAAGCCATGGCAGTTCCACTTTTATAGCGTGGACTGTAGCAGGTTATCGGGCTATTCATACGCTCCATCAGTAGAAAATCGAGGTAGAAATGCATATTTAGGCAAATGGTCCTTGTTTTGTTTGAGTGACCCCTTTCAATTTCGAAGCCTGACTCGCCGCCGAATGAGGCAACAAAAAAAACCCGGCCGAGCTGTACTCGACCGGGTTTTTATACCCTATTGCCTTGATGTATTCGCACAAGGCCTTCTGGGAAAGCCCACGATTTCGAAGAAACCAGCTACGCCGCTTAGACGCAACCCTTTCGATCCCGCAGGCTTAAACCCAGTTCGCCGCTGCGCTCGCTCTAGAACTTCGAGCGGCGGCGGGCAACAGGCGCCGCGCAAAGCACAGCACCTGCTACGACCGCCAGGGCGAAGGGCAGCGTAGCCAACGTCATGTCGCCCGTCTTGGGCAGAGTGCCCTTGTTCTTCGACTCGCCATTACCGTTCGGATTCTGCGAAGCTTCGCTCTCATCCTTCACCACAGTAAGCGTGCCGATGTCTTCCTTAACGAGCTTGTAATTCTTGGCCATCTGCTCGTCAACGAACTCAAGCGTGTACGTGTTGTCGGAAGCGCCAACCTCGGTCTGCGTGCCGGTAACCACGAACGTCGCATCGTCGTCGTTCACCAGGCCGCCAACGAAGTTGCCTTCGAGCGACGCACCCTCGAGAGGCGTGCCGTCATACACCTTGCTACCCGAAACCGTTGTAACCGTGTAAGGCTTCGGCGTGATTTGATAGCTCTGCGTGAGGCTGCCAGCGTAGTTGCCGATGCCCGTAACGGTGACAAAGATGTCGCCGGTCACGTTGGTGAAGTCGTCCTTGGCCGCCGCGTCGTCCTCGAAGCCGAGGGCGTCGGTGTACGTAACGACGTAGTCAACGTTCTCGACGAGCGCCTTATCGCCGTCAGTCACAACGGGGACGAACTTCTGCTCCTTGCCGTTGTAGACCTTGTCGACGGGCTTGGTAACCTTCATCCCGTTGTCCTCGCCGGGCACGATACCCTTCGGCTCGACCTTCAACGTGCCTTCCTGCTTGGTAATCTCGTAGTTGTCAAGATTCGTGCCGTCTCCCGCACTGATTATGAAGGAGTTGGCGCTCTCGCCCGCAACGGTCTGGATGCCCGTGAATTCATACACGAAGCTCTCGCCGTCAACCATGCTGCCCTCGGTTACACCGGCCTCGTGCTTAGTGAGCGGCGTGCCGTCGTAGACCTTGGAAGCGTCCTCCGAAACCACGGTCACGGGACGCTTGGTCACCAGGAGCGTGGCGAATCCGGTGCTCACGTTGCCGAATTGGTCGGTAACGTCCTTCCCATCGGCGTTCTTAATGGCATACGTATCAATCTCGGCAACGGCGCTTCCCACGTTCGTAACGGAACCCTTGGTCGTTGCCTCGCATGTAAACCCAGCGGGCAGACCGTAGGCATCAGCGCCCTCGCTCACAAGCGGGGTGCCGTCGTAGGTCTTCTTGCCGCCCTTCGGCACGATTACGATCGCCGCTTGGCTCTTCGTCACTTCGAGCTTGCCCAGCTCCTCCTTGACCGTGTAGTTGTCCTGCTTGGCATTGCCGGACCACTCGATTGTGTAAGCGTTGGTGCATTCGCCGACCTCGGTCTGGGAACCGATCACAGCAAAGGCCGCAGTCTCGCCATTGACGAAGCCTTCGATTTTGCCGTTGGCCGTGAGGGGCGTGCCGTCGTACGGCTTGCTCGCGCCCATCGTAACCACGGTGAGCTCCTTGGGCTCAATCACCAATTTGCCAGGCTTCTTGGTAATCTTCAGGCTGTCCGTAACATCCTTGCCTTCGGCGTTCACGACAACGATCTCATCAACATTAGCGACCAAGCCGTCGGCACCAGTCACGTCGGTAGCCTCGGCGCCAGACCAGGCCGTCTTCACGGAATAACCCTCGGGAACGCCGGTCACGGTAACCTCGGCGCGATGCGGCGTGCCGTCGTAGGTCATGGTCACATCATTGGCAACAGCCACGATTTCGTCTGCATATTCAGTCACGGTTAGCGTACCGATATGCTCCTCGACCGTATAGTTGCTGCGCTTGGCAGTAGTACCCTCATCCGACCAGTAAATCGCGTAGGCATTCTCGCTCTCGCCGACCTCAGTCTGGGAGCCAGTGGTCTCGAAGACCGCAGTCTCGTTGTTGACAAAGCCCTCGATGCTGCCTTCGGCCGTAAGAGGCTTTCCGTTGTAGACCATCGAATCGGACGGAGTGGTCACAATAAGCTTGGCAGGCAAAATCTGATAGGCCACATCGGCGCTACCGGTGTAATTGCCCTTGCCCGTAACGACAACGCGAACCGTGCCGACATTCGTGACATCCTCGGTGAAGGACAGCGTGTAATCTTTGTCCTTCGTCAGCGTCTTGTCGCCGTCTTTGACGGTCGGCTCTTGCTGTTGAGCAAGGCCGTTGTAAGTAACGTCGTTCAGACCCTCAACGGAGAAGCCTTCCGCGGTCACCGATTTAGGAGTTACCTCGAGAACGCCTTCTTCCTTAGAGACGACATAGTTACCAGCCGCAACGTCATTCGACCACTCGATGGCGATCTCATTCGTGAGCGACCCGACTTCCGTGATGGAATTAGGCGCCGTCATGCTCGCCACGTCATCCTCGACGAAACCAGCGGCGCTGGTCACGACAACATCATGAGAGAAGAGCGGCGTGCCGTCGTAGACCTTGGAAGCGCTCGCGGACTTAACAGTCACTTCACGCGGAAGAATCTTGTAGCTACGCGAGAAATCACCCTTGTAGTTGCCAATACCCGAAACCGTCACGGAAACACCAGCATCGGTCACGTTCTTGGCATCGCCATCGAAGGCGAGCGTGTAGTCGCGATCCTTAACGAGGGGGTTGCCCTTCGCGTCGGTAACCGTGGGTTCTTGGAACTGGTCTTTGCCTTTGTACAGAAGGTCAGACAGCTCGCCAACTTTAATACCAGTATAGGATTCCGGATTGCTAGGGTCGATTGACTGAGGCTCAATGCTCAGCTTGCCCTCGGTCTTGGTGATGTCATAGTTGCCCTCGCCAAAGCCTTCGGCCCAATCCCAAACGATTTCATTGTCGACTTCGCCATCGGCCACATTCGTTACAGTGCCAATCGCCTTAAGGCCAGACACTTCGCCTTCGACGAAGCCGTCACCACCCACGGTGACCTCAGGCTTAGTGAGCGGCGTGCCATCGTAGACCTTGGAAGCGCTCGCGGACTCGAGAGTCACCTGACGCTTCATGATTTCATAGGTCACCTCGGCCTCACCGGCGTAGTTGCCCTTGCCCTCGACGGTCACGGTCACAGTGCCGACATTGGTCGTGTCTTCGCTGTACGAGAGCGTGTAGTCAGTGCCCTCCGTAAGCAGCGTGTTGCCGTCTTTTACCTCGGGCTTCTGCTTCTGGGACTTCCCGTTGTACGTGATATGAGGAAGCTTGCCGACGCTCATGCCCTTACCAGCTTCAGGATCAACGCTCTTCGGAGTGATGGTGAGCTGGCCATCGACGACCACGAACGTCACCTTGGAGAAGTTGCCGTTCGTGTTCTTGAAGTCCTCGGACTTAAGCTCCATGTCATAGGTGCCGACATTGGTCGCGCTCACAGAGTCGTTGCCCGTGAACTCGAAGTCGGTATTCTTATACAGCTCGTTGGAAGCGCTGAAGTCGTAGCCGCTCACCGTCTTCTCGGTTCCATCGTATTCGAAGGCTCCGGAGTGCTCGGTGATGGTAACGACGACCTCCGTATTGTCCTGGGTTACGATCAACTTGCCGAACTCGTACGTAACCAGGTAGTCGCTTTTGCTCGTACCCTCATTGAACGTGTACGTGAACTCGTTGGCGCTCTCGCCGACATTCGTTTGAGAGCCAGTGACGTTGCAAGTCACGCCCTCGCCATCGAGGAAGCCAACGTCCACGCCAAGCGGAGTGGAGGTTACGGTGTCATTGGTAAGAGGTTTGCCGTCATACACCTTGTTCGCGCTGGCAGAAGTCAACGTGACAGGACGCTTGTTAATCGCGATTTTTTCAGAGCTCGTAGCGTATTGACCAGCAGTGTAGTTGGAACCTGTGGCACGAAGCAGCACCTTCTGGGAGCCGAAATGCGTCAGGCTAATCTCGGCCGGGTCAAAAGTCCACGTTTCGCCATCGATGCTGTATTCAACATTGAGCTCATTGCCGTGTTTATCGGTCGCATGAGCGGCGAAGGCCGAAAGCGGATTGCCGTCATACACCTTCTGCACGTCTTGCGTAGTCCAAGTGACGTCGTTTGCGTCAATCTGGCCGCCCTCAATCTTGAGCCAGCCATCTTCAACCACGAACGTCACGTTCGAGAAGTTCGCGCTCGTATTGGAGAACTGACCCTTATCGAGACCCATCTTGTAGGTACCGACATTCGTGCCCTTGGCAACGGCTTCGCCAGTGAAGACGAAGTCATTGGCAGTATACAGGCCATTGGAGCATGCAACGGTATAGCCCGTCACGGACTGCTCGGTTCCATTGTATTTCAGGGTCGCGGCGTTGCCTGTAATGGTAACGGTCACTTCATCGCTAACCGGAGTTACCTCGAGGTTGCCCGTTCCCTTCGTTATATCGTAATTATTGGCGTTCGTTCCGTCGGCGAGAACGTAGCCATCGATGCCACTCTTGCTCGTACCCACGTTCAGCTGGGAGCCAGTAAAGGTAGCGCTCTTGACGCCCTGATCCTTCACGAATCCCTCGGTTACAAATTCGCTCGCCTTAAGATCGGTGCCGTCGTAGGCCTTGGTCGCGTCTTTAGGCGCAATAGTAGCCTTGGCTTTATTGATTACCAGCGAACCGCTCTCGGTGGTCACGGAGAACTGATCAGTCACGTCGTTGCCCGCAGCATCCATAACCTTAGCCGTGCCGGTAACGTTGTTGGGATAGGTGCCCGCATCGGTTCCTGACACGCTCGCGCTGAGGCCCGACACGGTGTATTCGTTGCCGTCGACCGTGAACTCGAGGGTCTTGAAGCCCTCGGCCATATGCTCATTGCCGTCGTAGGTGAACTCGGCGGAATTGGCAGTCACCGTGATCTCGTATTTCTCACCGTCAGCGCGGTCGGTAACGGTCAGCGACCCCTTCGCTGCCGTGATGTTGTAATTATCGGCGTTGGTACCCTCGGCATAGCTCCACGTAATCGAGCTTTCGCTGGATCCGGGCACGGTCTGCGAGCCGTCGTATTGCGGGTCGGCAATGCTCTGGCCGTCGACAAACGAACCCGATACAACCTCCCACTCGGTAGCTTTAAGGGGCTTGCCGTCGTAAGCCTTGGTGGCATCCTTGGGCTTAATGGTCACGGCGCGTTTGTCGATGACAAGCTTGCCGTTAACCGTCTTAACTTTGAACTGGGAGGTCACATCGTTGCCCGCTGCATCCTTAACGACAGGGGTGCCGCTGACCTCGTTCGTATACTCTCCCGCATCGGTTCCAGACACGGTTGCGCTAAGGCCCTCAACGGTGAAAGTGGCGCCCTTGTCGTTGGTGAGCGTAGTGCCAGTCACGCCAGAGACGGTCTTTTCAGTTCCGTCGTAGGTCTCCGTCGCGGAATTGGCAGTCACCGTAATCTCGTACTTTTCAGTCTCATCACGGTCGGTAACTTTCAGCGTGCCCTCGGACTTCGTAATGGTATAGTTGTCGGCCTTGGTGCCCTCGTTCAGCGTGTAGTCAAACGCATTGGGCGAAGATCCGACGACGGTCTGGGAGCCCGTGAACGTATACGTCGCGCCCTCGCCTTCGACGAAGCCGGCCTCGGTCGCAAGCGCGGTGCCGCCGTTTTCGAGCGCGGTGCCGTCGTACTTCTTGCTCAGGTCGGCGGACTTCAGGGTAACCTTGGCTTTGCCGATCACGAGCTTGCCATCCTCGGCGCTTACAACGATATATTTCTCGGTTTTGTCAACGGTACCAACGGCGCCTTCTGCAAATTGAGCAGGGTACGTATCTGCATCGGTGCCGTTTGCGCCGACGGTAATGCCGGAGAAATCAGCACCTCCAGGCGCACCGGTAAAGCCAGAAACACTCTGGTCTTTTCCGTTATAAACCACTTCTGCAGAATTGGCTTTGAGGGAAACGTTCTGGTAGTAGTACACGTTGATGGAATTGTTGCCATTGAGATCAACGGTAATGGTCGCATCTTGGTTGGGCACGGCGGTATACCCGTCAATATCCTTCGCAAGATCAGACGCCTTTACCTGGGTACCCCAAGGAGCGCTCTTTGTTTCAGAGTCGGCAACCTTTTGTTCGGTACCATTCAAGTAGTAGTTCACCGAGTATTCAGCAGAATTCTTCTCATACCAGAAGGTGATATCGTTATCGCTGCTTCCGAGGGTTTTCTCAATAGGGCTGGAGCATCCATCTGCAAGGTGATAGCCGTCAATGGTCTTGGCATCTGCAGAAACCTTCTCACTTTGCTCGCCATATCGAGTATCTGGGTCGGCGAGCTGTTTTTCGGTGCCTTTTTCAAGATATTTAATCCGATAGGAAAGAAGCTCCTGCCAGTTTGCCGTGATGGTTACGTTGCCTGCGGGCATAGCGAAGGTATCGCCACTCTTAAGCGCGGTAGTATCAGGCAGGCCTTCGATGGTCCAACCGGTGAATTTGTATCCCTCGCGAGTGGGCTCGCTCTTCACCGTTTGCGTCGAACCTTCCTGGGCAATATACGTGGTTGCATCGGAGTTGGTCCATGAACCGCCAGCAAGGTCATAGGCAACCTGGAAACCGCCCACGTACTTGGCATAGAAGTTCGTAGAGCTGTTAACCGTATACGGGAACGTTGCAGGCTGCGTGAAACTCTGGTCTAAATACCAGCCAGAGAATGTGTAAGTTACACCATCGACCGTCTTGGTTTCAGGGAACTGCTCGTTCATCACATCGGAAGGCTGGGTGGCGTTACCGGAAATATAGTTCCTGGCTCCCTTTTGCTCAAACTGCGTGCTGCCCGCATCGCGCAGGTAATACTTCACCAGTGCAACATTCTTACATTTGATGGAGACATTGCAGTCAAGATGCATATCGGGGTTGGTCCCGTTGTTCTTTGAGATCTTTGCGGGAACAAGAGCGATTTCTTCTACATCATCCTTAGTAAAGGTAACGCCCGGAAGCTGGGCCTGGATGGTCGTCTTATAGTTATCGAAGATTTCATTCCAAGCGTCAGAGTCCCTCGGCACAACGTTGGTGCCATTGGGCCACGAAACAACGCGCTGATCCACGTTATCGAAGCAATTCTTGCCACCCGCCCACGTAGCACCGGTGGTATTCACCATTGCGGTGCCAAGCGATGTTTTTCCCCAGTGACCCGAGTCGTTCGAGTTGGCGTCTTTGGTAGGGTCGAGCAGGTAGTAAACGAGCGCTTGATCAGTCGCATCTTTCGTTGCGGTAACCGTCACATCTTTAGACGCAGAAACTTCCGAACCGCCGACAGCACTTATGAACGAAACCGTGACCGTTGCCGTTCCTTGGCGAACGCCCGTAACGTTACCGCTGTTGTCAACCGTCAGGATGTCTTCATTAGACGAGGACCATTCATACGTTCCTGTAGCTTCCGCGGGGTCGACCGTTGCCGTCAGCTGAATATTTGAGAACTGCGTAACGGTATCGCTGCCAGAAATAGAGATAGACCGAGCGGGCGTGGCAGGCTGAACCACGACGGTAAACGTCTCAGTCTTCACAGAATGGTCACCGAAACCAAGGAAATGCGAAGCTTCGCAATATGCATGTTCAATTTCGAACGTTCCGGCCTCGGAGAATACCGCCGTCGCGCTGCCTCCGTTGCCTTTAATGGTAGCGGCGCTGGTCGACTCGCCGTTTTTCTTAACAGTCCATTCTCCCACATAGCTACAATTCTTATTGGAAGTGCCTTTCAGGGTCACCTTATCGCCAACCTTGGCGCTGGTAGTTTCCCCGGCATTGCCGCTCACATCGCTCGCAGCAGCAGCGCCACCGCCAAGCACTCCACCAAGCACGGCGCCAACGTTTCCAAAAGAAGAGCTGGCTTCAACGGTCAACGTTGCGCCCTTGGCAATATCGCTCGATGCAACAACGTAAACGCCATCGGCGTCAGGGGTAAGGGGGGGGGGATTCCTGACCAGCAACGTTTACAAGCACGCGATTCAGCTTACAGGCAGAATCGGACACAACCGTGAATTTGAAATCTTTATCGGCGGAAACCGTGACCTTCGTGGCGGGCAAGCTCACGAGTTCATCGGTGCCGTCGGCCTTCTTGATCGAAGCGTTTTTCAGTACAAGCGAAATATCGTATTCAGTTTTCGCCTGGGCAGCAGCCGCCTGCGAAAAGCCTTGGTTGTCTACCGCGGAATCCTCTTCCACGGCATCTTCCACAGCAGAAGCCTCTTCCTCACCGGAAGCGCTCGGAGCCGATGCCATCGCCGACTCATCAGCCGCCGGCTCGGCAACAGCCCGCTCGTCGGAAGCCGCAACCGGAGCGGCCTCGTCAGCAGCAGCCAAAGCCATTGCGGCAGAATCGTCTGCCGTCTCTTCCAGGGCTTGAGTCTCTTCAGGTTGCGCGACTTCAGCTTGCACCTGATCGGCCTGCGCCGATTCATCGCTCGCGAAAGTCTCCGACGGGTTCACCGCCGGCCAACCGAAGCCCAGCAGCACTACCGAGAGCACTACCGAAAGGGCTTTGTGTCCGAAAGAGTAGCGGTCTGTCACACTTTCTCTTCTTGTTTTTTCCCTCATTCTTTCAGTCATTTCCGTCCCCCATCAACCGCATTAACCTTCAATCGGTTGCCTTCATGGCTTGAGCAGCTCCTTTGCGATATCTCAGTAAGATTAGTTCCTAAAAGAAAGTGAACCAGGGGTAGCAAAGATAGTTCCCCAACGTGTTATTTTAACACTTGAACGCAGTTTCTCTTGATTTTTAAGGTAAAAGGTGAGTCATAAGGCCACTCCGCGCCCTGAGACGCCCGTTTAACGGCCGCCACACCCAAGGAAAACCCCATAGTTTTACAGCTTTGAGAAGAACCGCTCAGAAGTTGCGCAACAAATTGATTTTTTACGCTATGTTACCCCATTACAGTAAAAAACAGCTAGTTCGGCGGTTGGAGCAATCAATCGCAAAACGGACTACGATTGACGCAAGTCCCGAGGGACTGCCGATCGGGCGCCCGCGGACGGCCTTCCGCCCCTGCCCCAAGAGGGCCCGGGGGGTGTTGCCGACGCGGGCGCCGCTGTTTCCGACGACTGATAGGAAACTGCCGGGCCTTCCGCCAAGATGAGCCACGGCCATGTAATGTGGGTGTCGCGGGAAGCAGCATTCCGATCGACCGACGATTGGAAGGATACCACCATGCCATCCGCAATATCCCCACCCAAGGCCGTTTTGGGCATCGACGTCGGCAAGTCGTCGCACTGGGCATGCCTCGTCACGCGCGAGGGAGAGGTCGCGCTCAACAGGCGCGTCCGCAACTCGGAAGGCGATCTCGACGGCCTGTTTTCCCAGGTCGCATGCGATACGATCGTCGTCGTCGACCAATGTCGCAACATTGGCTTGCTGGCAATCTCGCGCGCGAGGCTGGCGGGGCTGGGCGTCGCGTACCTGCCCTGGCTCGCCGCGCACCAGGCCGCCAGGCTG
>OLPZ01002528.1_pt1 | contig 10417 bp, 12 predicted proteins | sample 1672711 | NCBI WGS metagenome assembly OLPZ01 (sample SAMEA3136716, study PRJEB25190) | human gut metagenome | reverse complement strand
TAACTGAAAATAGTACAATCAATATTTTAATATATATCTTTTTTGCTATATTATCATTTTTTTCATCCATATATTACCCCCATATTAATATTAGTTTATATTTAGAAATATATAACAATTGCGAATTTAAAACACAGCCTATTTTAAAAATAAAAATAGAAATGACTTTAGAGTACATATTCCAAAATCATTTCTATTTTTTCTTACAATTTTATTATTTCCCTAAGTTCATCAAAACTTAGGTCTACAAGTTCTTTTAATTTTTTTCTTCTTTCTTTTATATCACTAGTATTTTCAATTATATTATCTCTAGCTTCTCCTAAAAGTTTTACATATTCTTCGTAGCTGTCATCATATACTTCTTCTAAATCTTTTCTTATCTTACTAGATAATGAAGGACTTTTTCCTCCTGTAGATATGCTAATAAGCAAATCTCCTCTTTTTACATAAGAAGGAACTGTATAATTTGATAGTTTTATATCATCTACCACGTTAACTAGTTTGCCACAACTCCTACAATATATACCTATATTTTTATTTATTTCTTTATTATTTGTTGCTGCTACTACTATAAAGCTATCTTTGATATACTCTTCTTTATATACATCATAAACTAACTCTACGTTATTCTTAATTAATTCAAAACTATCAATAAATTCTGGAGAAACAACTCTAACACTCTTACCAAATTCTAAAAAATTCTTACATTTTCTATAAGCTACATCTCCTCCACCAATTATAGTTATTTTCATATCTTTTATTTCTAAATTAATAGGATATAACATTGTTAATCATTCCTCCCTATTATAATTAAAATGTGATGCCTTATAATAAAACATTTTAATTTATTTTAAAGCATCACATTATATAATCAAAACTATTTATTATCCCTTATCATTTTTGCTAAATCTTTGGCAAAATAAGTTATTATTATATCTGCTCCTGCTCTTTTTATGGACAAGATAGATTCATATATAGCTCCTTCACTTAATATTCCATTCTTAACTGCTGACTTAAGCATAGCGTATTCACCACTAACATTATAAGCAGCTAAAGGTAAATTATAATTATCTTTTACCCTTCTTATTACATCTAAATATGATAATGCAGGCTTAACCATTAATATATCTGCACCTTCTAATACATCAAGTTCTGCTTCTATTAATGCTTCATTAGTGTTTGCTGGATCCATTTGATAGGCTTTTCTATCTCCAAATGATGGTGCTGAATTTGCAGCTTCTCTAAATGGACCATAGAATGTAGATGCATATTTCACACTATAAGACATTATTGGTATATGTACAAATCCAGCTTTATCTAAAGCTTCTCTTATAGCTTTTACCCTTCCATCCATCATATCTGAAGGTGCAACCATGTCTGCACCTGCTTTTACATGACTTACAGCTATTTGTGCTAAATGCTCTAGTGTTTTATCATTATCTACATATCCACCTTCAGTTAGTATCCCACAATGTCCATGACTAGTATATTCACACATACATACATCTGTAACTACATTCATATCTGGATCTATTTCTTTTATCTTTCTAACAGCCCTTTGAATTATTCCATCCTCGTTATACGCTTCACTACCACAAGCATCCTTCTCATGGTCATGTGGTATACCAAACAGTATAACATGTTCTATTCCTAAATCCTTTATTTCTTTTATCTCTTCCTCTAACATATCTAATGAGAAGTGATATACATCTGGTAAAGATGATATTTCTCGTTTTATATTTTCACCTTCTACTATAAATAAAGGATATATTAAATCTTCAATATTTAATTTAGTTTCTCTAACTAAATTTCTAGTAGCACTATTTATTCTTAGCCTTCTAGGTCTTCTTAACATTTATTTTTCCTCCATATAAAATTCACTTACCTTAAGCAACCTGTCTGAGAAACACTTCATTTAACCAACAATATGCTATTACTTTAGTTTAAGATAAGTCCATTGCTCAAAGTAGTGTTTCATTAAAATTATCAATAACATATATATTTTATAAACTATTATTATATAAAAATATAAACCTCAATATATTATTGAGATTTATACTTTTTAACATACCTATTTATCATTCATTATAGAATCAATCATTCCATCTATAGTTGAAACTTCAGCTTCATTGTAAACATTTATATTTAAACTTTTAGCAGTTTGTGTAGTTATAGGTCCTATAGATATAACTTTTAATTCATTTAGCTTATCTATATTTTCTTTTCCTATTATATCTACAAAGTTTGTAACCGTAGATGAACTTGCAAATGTAATATAATCTGCTTCTCCTGAGTTTAATATATCTAATACTTCATCTTTTTTGCTATCATCTAGTACTGTTTCATATATGTGAACTTCTTTAACCTCACATATTTCACTTATTTTATCAACTAAAAAGTCTCTAGCATTTTTTGATCTAGGTATTAAAACTTTATCAGAATCTTTTAATATATCCTTCAATTCTTCAAATAGATATTCTGCAACAAATTTTTCTGGAACGATATCTGCCTTTATTCCTCTATTTTTTATTTCTTTAGCAGTAGCAGATCCTATAGCGCAAACTTTTAAATTTGCTAATACCCTACTATCAAGGTCCATCTCATCTAGCTTATCAAAGAATATATCAACAGCATTTTTACTTGTTAATATTAAGTATGTATAGTCTTTTATATTTTTTATTTCATTTTCTAAAGCTATATTATTTTCTATTTTTTCTATCTTTATAGTCGGTACTTCTATCGGATTTCCACCTAAATCAGATATTTTTGATACTAAAGAACTACTTTGAGTTCTAGATCTTGTAACTATTACATTTTTCCCAAATAGAGGCTTACTTTCAAAGAAGTTTAATTTATCTCTTAATTCAACTACATCTCCAACAGCTATAAGAGTTGGTGGCTTCACATTCTCCCTTACTGCAGTTTCATATACATTTTCTAATGTAGAAGTTATAACCCTTTGATTAGATCTTGTTGCCCAACTTATAAGAGCAACTGGTGTATCTTTTGATTTTCCTTCTTTTATTAAGTTAGAACTAATTTTTTGAAGATTAGCTACCCCCATTAAGAATACTAATGTACCATTTGTATTAGCTAATGCATTCCAGTTTATTTCTGGATTTTCTTTGTCATCATCTCTTAAATGACCTGTTATAACATGAAAAGAAGATGCATAATCTCTGTGAGTTATAGGTATACCGGCATAACATAGTCCACCTATTGCTGAAGTTATACCTGGTACAACTTCAAACTCTATACCTTCTTCTTTTAAAAGTTCTCCTTCTTCTCCACCTCTGCCAAATACATAAGGGTCTCCTCCCTTAAGTCTTGTTACTATTTTACCTTCTTTAGCTTTATCAGCTATAACTCTATTTATATCATCTTGAGGAAGAGTGTGGTTACTTGATGCTTTACCTACATATATAAATTCACAGTTTTCCTTAGCTTCTTTTAGATAGTTTTTATTTGCTAATCTATCATAAACTATAACGTCTGCTTTTTTTATACACTCTAGTCCTTTTAAAGTTAATAATTTATAATCTCCTGGTCCTGCCCCTACTAAGTAAACTTTACCCTTCATAACGTTCATACTCCTTTGAAATTAGTTTAGCTAATTGTAGTCCTATTTCACGAGCTTCTGATGCTTTTCCACTTATAGTTTTTGTGATTAAATTGTTTCCCTCTTCATCTCCATATAAACCAGTTAGACTTATATTTTCTCCGTCAACATCACAGTAAGCCCCTATAGGAATATGACAACTTCCATTTATTCCATCTAGAAATCCTCTTTCAGCTGCAACTTGTATTTCAGTTTCCTTATCTTTTAGTGAATTTATTATTTCTTCTATATCTTTACTATTTTCTCTAATTTCTATAGCTAAAGCACCCTGTGCTGGCGCAGGAATCATTATATCTTTAGGTATATAGTAAGTTATTTTATCCTCAAGACCTACTCTTAAAAGTCCTGATGCAGCTAAAACTACTCCATCTAAGTTCTCATCTACTATTTTTCTAATTCTAGTATCAACATTTCCTCTTATCGAAACTATATTTAAGTCTGGTCTATGCTTTAATAGCTGATATTTTCTTCTTTTACTTCCTGTTGCAACTTTTGCCCCATTAGGTAAATCATTTATACTAGAGTATCCTTCCTTTAGTACAAGCACATCTCTAGCATCTTCTCTTTTAGGTATACTTGCAAATTTTAATCCTTCAGGTAAATTTGATGGCATATCTTTCATACTATGAACTGCCATATCTATTTGACCATCAATTAGCTGTTGTTCTATCTCTTTTACAAATAACCCTTTATCTCCTATTTTATCTAAACTGACATTTTGTATTAAGTCACCTTTAGTTTTTATAATCTTAGTTTCAAATTCAACTTCAGGATGTTTTTCTTTAAGTTTATTTATAACCCAATTAGTTTGAGTTACTGCTAACTTACTCCCCCTAGTTCCAACTATTATTTTCATAACTTCATCTCCTTTAGAGCTTACTATTAACTATCCTACTTTAACCTCTTTTTTAACTTCTTTATTAACTAGTATAGTTGAAAAGTAAGATATTTTCTCTTCTAAATTTAAATCTCTTAAATTCGTATATACTTCTTCTCTTTCTTGAGATGAATTACTTACTAATATAGAGTGCTCTATAAGACCATTCTTTTCTAATTTACCTATTATTTCTTTAAAATTCTTATAAACTTTCATTAATACTATTGAACTATAGTTTTCTAATGCATAGTCTATTTTTTCTTCTTCTATCGTACATGGTATTATTATTAATGGCTCTCTATCCATAACTAATGGGAAGTTTTGGTTAGATGCTATATTAGAGAATGAAGATATTCCAGGTATTGTCTCTACATCTATACTTCCTATAAGTCTTTCCATTATATATACATATGTGCTGTATATCATAGGATCTCCTAAAGTTACAAACCCTACATTCTTTCCAGCTCTTACATCTTCTACTATTTCATCAGCTATTTGATTCCAAGCTAATATCTTCTCTGCATCATTAAAGTTCATTGGAAAATGTCTTGACTTTATTTCTAAACCATCTGGTAAATATTTACTTACTATTGATAAAGCTAAGCTTTCTCCACCTTTTTTAGCTTCTGGCGTATATAATGTATCTAAATTTTGTAAAGTTTCTACTGCTTTTATTGTTAGTAATGAACTATCCCCTGGCCCTGTACCTATTCCATAAAATTTTGCCATCTCAAATCTCCTCCTAATTAATTAACATATATCTTCTAGTTTTTCTACACAATTATGTGCATGTCTCATAAATTTATCTTGAATACAAGGATTCTCTCCTAATCCTTGTAAGTGTATTTTTACTTCAAATCCATGACTTTCAAATATACTCTTCCAAGAGTCTTCTTCATCTCCAGCCATGTCATTTATCGCATGGTCTCCTGCTACTAGCATAAATGGCATTAAGTTTACTGTTTTTATATTATTTGCTTCTAATCTTCTTATAACGTGTTCTATCTCTGGATATCCTTCAACTGTTCCAACATATGCATTTATACCTGAATCTCTTAACATATATTCTAAAGCTGGATATGTTGAATGTGATTCATGAAACGTTCCATGCCCCATAAATACAACAGCCTCTTGCTCGTTCATCTTTGGTATTTGATTTTCTATAGCTTCTACTGTTTCTTTATAGTCTTCTATATATGTCAATAATGGTCTACCTAGTATTATCTTTTCAAACTTATCTTTATAGCTTTCAACTTGTTCTTTTAACTTATTGAATTCTTCTCCACATATTATATGAAGTGTTTGAACTATAACTTCTTGATATCCTTCTTTATATAATCTATCCAATGCTTCTATTGGATTTTCTATGTGTAAACCATCTCTATTTTTTAACTTTCTTATTATCATATTAGAAGTAAACGCTCTAAAAAAATCGTATCCTTCTAATCCTTCTTTTATTTTCTTTTCACAAGCTTCTATAGTTTTTTCTCTTGTTTCTTTATAACTTGTACCAAAGCTTACTACTAAAACTGCCTTTTTCATACTCGCTCCACCTTGCCTAAATTTATAATAATTTTTCTAATTCATCTATCTCATTTACTACTAGCGGGTAGTTTATTTTTTCTCTTGTTATGATTACTACTGGTATCTGAAGTGTTTCACAAGCATTGACCTTTTCTAAGAACCCACCAGCAATACCACTTTCTTTAGTTACTACTATATCTACATTATAATGTTTATAAAATTCTTCATTTATACTTTGACTAAAAGGTCCCTTCATAGCAATTATATTGTCTGCATTTAGACCTAAACTTTCACAACTTAGTATTACATCACTAGTTGGTAAAACTCTTACTATTAAGTTTCTATCTGGTATAAGTTCAACTATTTTAGGTAAGTTTTTACTTCCAGTTCCTATAAATATGTTTCTTCCTTTTTCTCTAGCTATTTTACATGCCTCTTCTATGCTACTTACTATATATTTATTTTCATAAGATATATCCTCTATTAAAGACTTTCTCTCATATCTTAAGTAATCTATATTTAATTCCTTTGCACACTGTATAGCATTTTTAGATACTTCAATAGCATAAGGATGAGTAGCATCTATAATTTTATTTATATTATTTTTTTCTATAAACCTTACCATATCTTCCTTTGTAAGCTTACCTGTAATTACATTTTTAGCATGTTTTCTTGCAAGATCCTCTCCGTAACTTGTTGTCACAGAAAGTGTATATGGTAAATCTTCATATTTATTTATTCTGTCGCATATCTCCAAGCTGTCTGATGTTCCACCTAAAACTAAAATCATACAGTATAACCTCTTGGAGTTATCATTAAGTCATCATGTATGAATGTAGATTTATTTCCTACCACTACCATAGTAGTCATATCAACCCTTTCAAAGTCCATAGTATCGAAAGTACATACAAACTTTTCTTCTTTTGCTCTTCCTACATCTTTAACTATTCCAACAGGAGTATTTCCATCTTTAAATTCTCCCATTATTTCAAAAGCTCTAGCTAAATGCTCACTTCTTCCTTTACTTCTTGGATTATACAGACAAACTACGAAATCAGCTTCTGCAGCTAATCTTAATCTTTTTTCTATGACATCCCATGGAGTTAATAGATCACTTAAACTTATATGACAAAAATCATGCATTATTGGTGCACCAAGTATTGCGGCAGCACCTATACTAGCAGTAACTCCTGGTACAACTTTAACCTCTATGTTTTGTTCTTCTTTAGCAGTAAGTTCTAATATAAGACCTGCCATTCCATATATCCCAGCATCTCCACTACTTATAACTGCAACCTTTTTACCAGTCTTAGCTATTTCAACAGCCTCTCTACATCTATCGATTTCTTGTCTCATACCATTTTGTACTACTTCTTTACCTTCTATAAGATCTGTTATTAAGTTTATATAGGTCTTGTAACCTACTATAACTTCAGCATCCTTTATTGCATCTATACATTGCATTGTCATTAATTCTTTGCTTCCTGGTCCTATACCTATAACATATATCACTTTGACACCCTCCCAACAGAAATTGTTATTCCTTTATATTTATGTTTTTCAATTATCAAATTTCCTTTACTTAATATATAAGCAACTGGCTCTGAAACACAGTATACTCCTACATTTTTCTTTACAAACTCTGATTTTTCAAATAAATAATCCACTTTCGATATTTCATTTGTCGAAACAGTTTTAAATGGTACAGATAAATTTTCTGCTAAATCAAGTATTGCTTTTTCATCATGCTTTATATCTATACTTCCTATTTCTTTAATTGATTTAATATGAATGTTATATCTTTTTAATAAATCATCTAAAGACTCTTTTAAAAGATCGCTGTCTGTATTTCTTCTACATCCAATGCCTATAACTATATCTTTTGGAATAACTTTTATAATTTTTGCTTCTAATTGTTTTTGATTTATACAACTGTCTTTATACTTATCGATGTAATCTCTAAAAAAATCATTTTTATTTGTTATTACTACTATCTTTGCAATACTATCTGTATTTTCAAGATTAGCTAAAACTTTAAATCCTCTCGTATCTACATCGTATTTTCCATCTATATAAATACCAACATCTTGATTGTTAACTAGCATAGCATTTACATCTTTTACGTTATCTCTAAAATCATCTATATGTGCATCTAATTCTTTTGCAATCATATCTAAAGCTGACTTTTTATTTACATCGGTAGCCGTTGTTATTACTGGATTTGCATTTATCAGCTCACTTATACGTTTAGTCATTTCATTAGCTCCGCCCATATGACCACTAAGTAAACTTATAACATTTTGTCCTTTTTCATCTGTGACCATTATTGCTGGGTCACTAAATTTACTAACTATGTATGGTGCTATAACCCTTACAACTATTCCTGTAGCCATTATAAATAGTATATATTGATAGTCTTTAAATAACTTTTCTGTTAATACACTAAGTTTTTCTTTAACCAAAAATATGTTTTTTGATTCATTTTCTAGTTGTAGCTTATTTTGCTTATTACTAACTATATGAACATGACTATCTTTTATCAGCGTTTGAATTTTTAATGCTAAGTTTTTTCCATTTTCAGTTATACAAACTATAGCAATATTAACCTCTGTACTCATGTTTAAAATCCTTATCATATAACTTAGAGTTCTTATATTCTTTTCCTAAAAATCTTCCTACTAGTATTAAGGCAGTTTTTCTTATATTATTTTCTCTAACCTTTTGAGCTATATCTTCTAATGTACCTTTTACTATTTTTTCATCTTCCCAAGTAGCTTTATAAACAACAGCTATCGGAGTGTCCATTGGATAGCCACCTGTATGTAATCTTTCTACAACTTTTTCTATATCATGTACCGATAAAAATATTGCCATAGAAGTTTGATGTTGTGCGTAAGATTCTATAGATTCTTTAGATGGTACAGGAGTTCTTCCTTCCATCCTTGTTATTATTACACTTTGAGATATTTCTGGTACTGTATATTCTACACCTAATGCTGATGCCGCACCTAAGAATGAACTTACTCCTGGTGTACAATCATAATCAATATCTAACTTAAATAACTCCTCAACTTGTTCTCTTATTGAACCATATATAGAGAAATCTCCTGTTTGTAATCTAACAACTGATTTATCTTCTCTTATACCTCTTGCCATTACATCAATTATTTCTTGTAAATCCATGTGTGCACTGTTGTGTATTTCACACCCTTCTTTACAATATTCTAAAAGCTCTGGATTAACTAAAGAACCAGCATATATTACTATATCTGCATTACTTAAAAGCTTATATCCTTTTAATGTTATTAATTCTTTATCTCCAGGACCAGCCCCAACGAAATGTATTTTATTTGTCATATTACTCTCTCCCCTTCTCACAAGATATTATATAAATAGGATTTAGAGGCTTGAAGTATTCTCCTCTTCCTAATTTTTCTAACTTAGATATATTCATTACTGAAACATCTATATTTTCAAATCCATATTCTCTTAGCAGTCTTAAAGTTTCATTAAATGTTTCTACTATAATGAAGTTTGCCACTAATCTTCCACCTGGAACTAATTTTTCCTTAGACCACAGTAATATTTCATCTAGTCTATTCCCTGTTCCACCAAGAAAAATAGCATCAGCTTCTCCTTCTATATCTATTGGTGCATAAGCTTTTATAACTTCTACATTCTTTAGATTAAACTTCTCAACGTTTTTATTTATCAAATCTAATGCATCATCATTTCTTTCTATAGATATTACCTCTAGGTTAGGATAGTTGTACGCAGCTTCAACACTTACGCTACCTGTTCCAGCTCCAACATCTATAAACCTTTTAGCATTTACTAGATCTAGTTTCATTATAGATACTGCCCTAACTTCTTCTTTTGTTATAGGCACTCTACCTGTTATAAAATCACTATTTTTCATACATAATCTCCACTAAATAACTGTATTTTAATTTTTATCTAATATAACCACTACACACATATCAAAATCTTCTAAATTCAATATATCTTCTGGACTACCTATAGTTATTCTTTCATTGTCATAAGATAGGTTTTCGCCAACTACAATTGTCTTTTCTAGATTTCTATCTAGTATTTGCTTACAAATCTCCTTTGGACCTATTATCTTATCTGTAACCATACATACTTTCTTGTGCGAAAGTACATAATCAAAGTCTGGAGTTTTCCCATGACTACTTGTTATATATAAATCATTCATATCTATATGTACTTTCGAAAATATATATTGAAGAGAACTAATACCAGACACTATATTTAAATCTTCTTTATCAATATTTTTAGAAAGATATCTACCTATACCATATATAAGTGGGTCACCTGATGCTATTACAGATATTTGCTTATGTGGCACAAACAGAACGTGAACTTATTAGTCAGAG
>OLPZ01002527.1_pt1 | contig 10419 bp, 8 predicted proteins | sample 1672711 | NCBI WGS metagenome assembly OLPZ01 (sample SAMEA3136716, study PRJEB25190) | human gut metagenome | reverse complement strand
ATTTGCGTACAAAGGTTTTTTCCAGTGACTGGGCATCGCTTCCCTTCATAAACATTTTGTATTTTCGCTCCAGTCGGGTTAATCTCATGTTGCTGCTTATAGTTGTTCCGATCAGCACGAGAACTACAATAAGCAACACGATAATAACAATTCCAGGATCAATACCAATACTATCAAAAATTGTACTCATATAATACCCCTTTTATCTGATAGATTCAAATAAATCTATGATTCTGTCCAGGTCATCCCTTGAATAGTATTCAATTTCTATCTTTCCCTTATTGTTCTTCTTTCTGTGAATAAATACTCTCGTTCCTGTGATGTTCTTCATTTTTTCTTCGAGTTTCTCGTAGATTGCATCCTCTGCTGAATTACCTGTCCCGGTTTCTTTTTTCTTTGATGGATTCAGGATGGTTTTTACCAGTTTTTCTGTCTCTCTTACGCTGAGTTTTTCATCAAAAATCCGCATTGCCACAGAATACTGCTTCTCAGCATCTGAAATTCCAAGAAGTGCACGGGCATGTCCTGCTGAAATCATCTCATCTACCATCATCTGCTGTACTCTTGCATCCAGCTTCAAAAGGCGAAGAGAGTTTGTTACAGCGGTTCTGCTCCTGGATACTCTCTCTGCGATCTCATCCTGTTTCAGTTTAAATTCATCGATCAGGCGTCTGTATGCCATTGCCTCTTCAACAGGATTCAGATCTTCTCTCTGAATGTTCTCTATCAGTGATATTTCTACGATTTCCTGAGCGGAAAATTCTTTGATCACTACTGGAATCTCTTTCAGACCTGCCATCTTCGCTGCCCGCCATCTTCTTTCACCGGCAACGATTTCATAATAATCTTTCTTGTCAGATACGAGCAGGGGCTGCAAAACTCCGTACAGCTTGATTGATTCAGACAGTTCAAGGAGTGCATCTTCGTCAAATTTCTTGCGTGGCTGTTCACGATTTGGCTCTACTTTTGAAATCTTGACAAGCGTTTCACCTTTTACGGTCGGTTCGGTTTCTGTTGTCTTTTCTCTTACAGTATTCGTCTTTGTTCTGGAGTTTCTTACCGTTTTGGGCTTTTCCTGTGAAGTCTTTTCCGGAAAGAAGGCATCCAGACCTCTTCCAAGTCCTGATTTTTTTCCTGCCATTATTTATCCTCCCTGTTGATCACTTCTTCAGCCAGAAGTCTGTAACTCTCCGCTCCTGATGATCGGGGATCATAAAGAGTGATCGGCTGTCCGTAACTCGGAGCTTCTGCAAGTCTGACATTTCTTGGAATAATGGTTTTGTAAATATTCTGCTCGAGATTGTCCTTGACGTTCTCAACTACCTGTAATGACAGATTGGTTCTGGCATCGTACATAGTAAATACTACACCTTCCATCACAAGCTTCTTATTTAATCTGTCTTTTACAAGGTCGATTGTATGTATTAACTGTGAGAGTCCCTCCAGTGCATAGTATTCACACTGAATCGGTACAAGAACTGATGTTGCTGCTGTCAGAGCATTGATCGTAAGCATGTTTAATGACGGTGGACAATCCATGATGATGTAATCGTATTTTCTTCTGAGCTTTTCTGTTATTTTTCTCAGAATATACTCTTTATCATCCATGTTGATCAGTTCAATTTCTGCACCGGATAAATTTATATTGGATGGAATTAAATCCAGGTTTTCTACCACATCTTTTACAATTGTTTTTTTGACATCGGCCTCTCCAAGAAGCAGTTCATACAGAGTATTTTCTACACCATTTTTGTCTACGCCCAATCCGCTGGTTGTATTTCCCTGTGGGTCAATATCAATTGCCAGAACCTTTTTCCCTTTTTCGGCAAGGCATGCAGAAAGATTAATTGCAGTTGTTGACTTTCCAACTCCGCCTTTCTGGTTGGCTACTGCTATAATTCTTCCCAAAGTTCATCCTCCTTTCAAAATCATTCGCGACTAATCAATTATAGCACTTTTATCATTATTGTTCCACACAATGTTTCACGTGAAACATTAAAAATTTAGGAAAATTTTTACAAGCATATATTTCTATAGCAGCTGCTCTGTCTTATAGCACTTATAAAATGTTTCACGTGAAACATAATGTGAAACACATTAATTGTTTTTAGTTTACATAATATATATTTGTCAGGAGATTCTCATTTTTTGTCTTTTCTACAAACACATTTGTTTTTTACTGTTCTTTTCTCTGATACCTGATATTCTCTTTTATCTTTCTAGTTTTCCCTCTATCTGCTTCATCGCACTATTTTTTCCCTGTATTCGGACCCTGGCTGGCACTTTTTCCACATAATTGTATATTTTTTTTATAATTATTCACCTGTGTTGATAATAAAATACCGCTACCTGAGTTCTGTCCCTTAATTGCAGTTTATCCAATATGGTACTCAGATAATTTCTGATAGTTCCTTCACTCAAAAACAGCTCTGCCGCAATTTCTCTGTTGCTGTATCCATCTGCGATCAACCGGATAATCTCCTGTTCTCGTTCATTGATCCCATAACTGCTGTAATCGAACTTTTCTTCCTTCCTGATCAGCTCTGGTATCTTAGATACGATTTCTTTCCCAAAAACCGTCTGTCCGGAGTTTACTGCCTGCAGCGCTGGAAGAATACTGGCATAATCCTGCTTTAGAAGATATCCTTTTGCCCCTAATCGAAGTGCTCTTACTATATATTCATCATCCAGAAATGTCGTCAAAAGCAGGATTTTTGCCTCTGGACACTCCTGCAGGATGTGTTCAGAAGCCTCCAATCCATTCATTCCTTTCATCCGAATATCCATCAGCAGTACATCCGGGCAATACTGTCTGTACAGTCTGCACGCATCTTCTCCATCAATTCCCGTTGCAATCACCTCAACATCCCCATTGATCTGCAAGATCGTCTTCAACGCTTCTGTCACCAGACAATCGTCATCTACAATTACTATCTTCATCTTAATTTTTCCCTCATTTTTACTGTTCTAGTCCTGTTGTTTTGGAATTGCGGCAAATATTCGAAATCCATTTTCCCCATTGATCTGTAAGGTTCCTCCAAGCGAGGTTACCCGTTCCTGCATGTTTTTTAATCCTATGCCTTCGCTGTCTGCTTCCTTTTCTGAATATCCTTTTCCATTATCTTCGATGCAAAGCTGATACAATGCCGGATGCTCTCTAAGTACTATTTTTACGGCTGTCGCATTACTGTGTTTTATAACATTCGACAGTGCCTCTTTTATAATTGCCGCAAAGCAGTATTTGATATTATTGGGTATTATTTCGGACATATCATATTCCACCGTGCAATTCTCAAAGTCCTTTGTAAGTCCCTCTGTTATCTCTCTGAGATTTTCAGATGCATCATGAAGATTATGTACGCTTGAGCGTATACTGTTCATAGCAGAATTAAGAGATGTATCCAGTCCTTCCAGCAAACTTTCCATATTTTTGTCCCGATTTACGGTCTTTGCCGCGCCGGTTAATAAGATAGTCCTTGAAAGCAAATGTCCTACATTATCATGGATTTCGCGGGCAATTCGGTTTCTCTCACGAAGTGTTGCCGCATAAATTTCATAATTTTGTTTTTCCTGCAATGCTTTGTTTTTTTCTGCAAGAAGCAGGGTACGTTCTTCGCTGTCATCTTTTATTCTTCTTATTTCAAAGTACATTTTATCGTACTTTATTGCATCAGTCGCTAATATCCACGCTAAAGCCTCTACAATCAGTAATATGGTTGTCATTATTGGCAAAGAAGCGTCATTTTTTATCAGTATTATTGTTCCCAGAAGCCCTCCTGAAAATGTCGTCACCGTCTCCTGTTCTCTTACGAGAATATAGATCAATACGGGACAGAACAATCTTATTTCCGGCATTACAAAAAATGATACCGCAAATATACCCCATAATAAGATTTTGGTGTATTTCCTGTCAAAGAAGTAACTGCCACATATTAATATCACTGTCTCCAGCATTGCCAGTAACAGCCCTCTGTTCAGGCTGAGTGTACATAATGGCAGGATTCCTCCCAGAAAAAGTATTCCTGTATCTCGAAAATACCTCATCACTCAATCCCTCACTATTTATTGATACTACTGCAAACAATTACGTAAAAACATCTCTGTTCAGAATCATTATAATACATTCCCCTGCTACATACAAAGTGACAAATGTCACGTCTCTTTGGTGACATCACGCACTTGGTATTCTTTCTGATTTCTTTTATAATTATTTTATAACCTCAAATTATATGAAACCGGAGGAACTATTATGATTCATATAGAAAATCTTGTAAAACGCTATGGCGATCTGGTTGCTCTGAACCATCTCAGTCTGGATATCAAAGAAGGAGAGATCTTCGGTCTTCTTGGTCCGAACGGTTCCGGCAAAACAACTGCGATCAACTGTCTCCTTTCTCTGCTGAAATATGATAAGGGCGACATCGAGATCTTCGGACAGAAAATGACGCCTGACAACTACGAAGTCAAGCAGCAGATTGGTATCGTACTGCAGAATGTAGCGGTTTTTGATGAGCTGACTGTATCTGAAAATATCGATTATTTCTGCGGTCTGTACATACATGACAAAAATCGGCGAAAGGAACTTGTCGAAGAAGCCATCCGGTTTGTCGGACTGGAAGACTACCGCAAAACACGACCTCAAAAGCTTTCCGGCGGTCTTCTCAGAAGGCTCAATATTGCCTGCGGAATTGCTCACAAACCACGGATTATCATCCTCGATGAGCCTACTGTCGCCGTAGATCCGCAAAGCCGCAATAAAATCTTGGAGGGCATTCAGGAATTAAACCGCCAGGGTTCTACGATCATCTACACTTCACACTACATGGAAGAGGTCGAACAGATCTGTACACGAATCGCGATCATGGATCACGGACGCGTTATCGCATCCGGAACCACTGAAGAATTAAAGAAAATGATCAAAACCGGCGAAACGATCACCGTCGAAGCTCTTCTTCTGACCGAAAAGCAGCTTCAGGATATCCGAAATCTTCCCCATGTATTTGATGTACATTATGAAGATCAGATCCTCACTCTTCGCTGCACCGGTGCACAGCATAACCTGATCCGGATTCTGAATTACCTCCAGAGCCAGAATCTCACATTTGGCAGGGTTTTCTCTGAACTTCCTACACTGAATGATGTATTTCTTGAAATAACGGGAAAACAGCTTCGTGATTGATGTATAATTATGCATTATTATATATATTTTTAAGAAAGGATCTTTTCTATGCTACATTTAATAAAATATAATCTTCTGATCAAGCTGCGAAATTTTAATATGGTCTTCTGGCCGCTTGTTTTTCCGCTGATCATGGCTACTTTTTTCTTTTTTGCCTTTGGAAATCTGAATGATGCGGACTTTGAAACCGTGCAGGTCGCGCTTGTAAAAGAGTCTGCCAATCCTGTATTTGTTTTTTTCCTTGATCAGGTTCAAAGCGGAGATTCTGAACTGATCGCTCTTCATGAAATGAGTGAAAAGGATGCGCTTGACGCATTAAGTCAGAAAAAGATCTCCGGTATCTACTATGAACAGGCTATCCCAGGCCTTACACTCAATGGACAGGGAATTCCTGAGAGCATTCTACAGTCCGTCCTGGAAAGTTATGAAAACAATCTGCATACGCTGCAGACCATCCTGAAAAAACATCCTTCCGGACTTCTCTCCGCTCTCCGGCAGATGTCAGATACAAAAGACCTTGTCCGGGAAGTCTCTCTCGGCGGCAAAACAATAGATGGGAATTCGCAGTTTTTTTACGCTCTGGTCGCAATGGGATGTCTTTATGGATGTTTTATCGGCTTTGGCTCTGCGATCACTTTACAGGCCAATTTAACGGCTCTGGCGGCACGTCGCTGCATCACGCCTACCCACAAGCTGAAACTGATCCTTTCAGAACAGATTGCCTCTTTTCTGCTGGGGTACGCAGATGTGATCGTTCTGCTTCTGTATCTGCGAAATATCCTGAACCTGGATTTTCAGGGACAGTTCGGCAAAATGTTGATTATTTCTCTGTTCGGAAGCCTGATCGGTGTATCTATGGGATTGTTTATCGGAAGTCTTAGCAGACTGAATGAAGGCATCAAGATCGGAATCATGCTCGCAATCTCCATGTCCTGCTGTTTTTTGTCAGGACTTATGAACGGCTCTATGAAAGACACTGTAGAAAAACACGCTCCGATCATCAACAGGTTCAATCCTGCTGCACTGATCTCCGATGCTCTTTACTGTATTAATGTATATGACGATGCCTCACGCTATTACAGAAATCTGATCACACTAATCGTCATGAGTGCCGCGCTCGTTCTTGCTTCATTCTTGCTTATCCGGAGGGAACGTTATGACAGTATTTAAAGGATACTTAAAAATTTTAAAGAAAAATCTCGGAATGCTTCTGATATATCTGGTGATCTTTTTCGCAATTGCCATCGCACTTCAGGCTTCTGCCCGCAAAGAGCATCTCGGTACTTTTGAAAAAACACGGATCAATGTTGCCGTCGCAGACAGGGATCAGAGCGAACTTTCCCGGGGTCTTATCAGATACCTCAGTACTATCCACAATGTATCTGAAATCTCCAGTGAACCATCCGTTATGCAGGAGGAGCTTTTTTACAGAAATACATCTTATATCGTGCAGATCCCGGAGAATTTTTACCAGACATGTATTGAAGAGGAAGAACCTCTCTCCGTCACCAAAGTCCCTGGTTCTTATACCTCTTTTTACGTAGATCAGCAGATCAGTACATGGCTCAATTCCATACGTACTTATACAGCCGCAGGTTTTTCCCTTAAGGAAGCCATGGATGCACCCATGGAATTGCCTGCCTCGGAAGTAACTATGTACGAAGGTACGGAAAATAATCTTGAAACACCACCTTATATTTACTATTTCCGCTATGTCCCTTATCTGTTTCTTGCTGTGCTCAGTTATTCCATGGGGTATGTTCTCCTGGCTTTTCAGAAAGAAGATATCCTGAAACGAATGCGCGCCTCAGCAGTCTCGCTGCGTCGTCAGAATATGGAAGGACTGCTCGCAATGTTTATGCTCGGAGCTGTACTCTGGCTGATCTCAGTCGCAGGTGTCTGTGTCCTTTTTGGTAAGGAGTTCCTTACTTCTCCTCTGATCGGATACTATGTTCTGAATACGGCACTGATGCTTGGTATTGCCCTTTCACTCTCCTATCTTGTGGGGATTTTTGTCAAAAACAGCAATATGCTGAATGGAATCTCCAACCTGCTTTCACTGGGAATGTGCTTTCTGTGCGGAGCATTTGTCCCGATGAGTATTATGAACAAAAGCATCCTTAAGATTGCTCAGTTTCTGCCGGTCTACTGGTATGAATCTATAAATGAAACACTTGCACAATACAAAACCCTGCCCGTACCTGTTGCAGAAGAAATCTGGAAATCCATGGGAATCGAAGCTATGTTTATTGCTGCCTTTGTGTTTATGATTCTGGCGATTTCGAAGTATAAACAGCAGAGCTGATATTTTCTCCTCAATTTAAAGAAAGCCCCGTGGCCGGCTGAACTTGTTTATCAACTGTTCAGTCAGCTACAGGGCTTGTGCATTAAAAGAAAATTCCAACCTGTTCCAGAAAATGTTCCGGATCCTCTACCTGTGGAAAATGTTTTGTTTCGTTAAGAGTAACTGTTTCCACAGACGGGTTAATGTTCTGATAAGCTTCTACTGTCGCTTCTCCATTGTTCTCTGCTTCACCCTCTACAATATAAAGACTGTTATCAATCTCTTTCAGTGCACGGGTGATATCGATATTCATGTATTTTGATATTTTGTTTGCATATACATTCTTTGCATAACATCCGCCTTTGTGGGCAGCCTCATAATAAGCGTCCTGAAGATCGCGAAGCGGGTGGAATGGATCAAAGGCAAAGTTCTCAATAAACTCGTTATTGATCGCGGCTCTGGACACAACCATATGGTAAACCAGAGTACCAAATACCGGAACTTCCAGACACTTGCGGAAAATTTTATCTTTCTTTGTCGGCATCTGTTTCAGGACTCCCGGACTGACCGGATTGACCATCATGATCTTGTTGAACAGTTTTTCTTCATTGCGGCATGCCATAATAACAAAGGATCCTGAATAACCGCTGACGATCACATCGGTTTTCTCTCCGATCACATTTTTGATAAAATCGCAGATGCTCTGAACATATACATAATTTGTATAAGTCATACCTGGTTTCTCGGAACGTCCACATCCTGGAAGGTCTATGTTATACACGGTATGCTCCAGTGCAAGATCATCCTCTATCCTGCTCCATTCATATCCGGAACCGCCTGGAAGCATATCATGGATCAAAAGGATCGGGCTTCCTTTGCCTTTTCTTGTATAATAGATATCACCAAAACGCCAATGGTAATAATTTTTGCCATTTGTATCAAGCATTTCCTTCAGACCTGCTGATGCCGCAACCACTTTGTTTACAATGTGGATGATAGCTGTTGTCGTTGTTGCCAGTGCTGCGAGAGTTATCAGTCGTTTACCGTGTTTATTCATGTTTTACCTCCCTTTTCATGTCTGAGTAGCCTTATTATACGACAAACAAAAAGGTTTTACAATCTATAACAGACAAAGAAGTTTCTGTACATCTTCCATTCTGGTTGCCCAGCTTGTGGCAAATCTGACTGCTGTATGAGAAGCATCTGTTTTTTCCCAGAAGCTGAACTGCACATCCTTTCGAAGTTCCTCCAACCGTGTATCCTCAAGGATAATAAACTGCTGATTTGTTGGGGAATCCAAAAGAAATCTATATCCTTTTTCCTGTAGACCTTTTTTCAGAACTGCTGCCGTTTCGATCGCGTTTCTGCCGATTTCTTTATAAAGCTCATCGGTAAAAAGTGCATCAAACTGCACTCCTACAAGCCTTCCTTTGGCAAGCAGTGCTCCGTGCTGCTTTACTCTTGTGAGAAAATGCTTCGGCATGCTGTCTCCCGTGAATACAACTGCCTCACCGCAGAGTGCGCCTGCCTTGGTCCCACCAATATAAAATACATCGCAGAGTTCTGCAATATCCTGTAATGTCACATCTGTTTCTGCCGCGGCAATTCCATAGATCAGTCTTGCACCGTCCAGATACAGGGGCATTTTGTATTTTCTGCATACAGCTGACAACTCTTCCAGTTCTTTTCTGGAATACAGGGTTCCATACTCTGTCGGATGAGAAATATAGACCATCCCCGGGAAAACCATATGCTCGTGGTTCTCATCTCCATAAAATCTCTCTGCCAGTTTCCGAAGATCTGCTGCACAGATCTTGCCATCCTTCTGTGGAAGTTCCAGAACTTTATGTCCGGTAAATTCGATTGCACCGGCCTCATGTGTACTGACATGTCCTGTCTGAGCCGCTACAACGCCCTCATATGGCTGCAGAAGTGTGTCAATGACAATCTGATTGGTCTGTGTTCCTCCTGTCAGCAGAAAGACTTCTGCGTCCTCACAGCCGCAGGCTTTCTTAATCTTCTCCTTGGCTGCCTCGCAGTAGTGATCCATGCCATAACCAGCAAGCTGCTCCATATTGGTGTCAATCAGGTGCTGAAGAATTTTTTCGTGGGCACCCTCTGAATAATCATTTATAAAATATAACATTTCCTGTTCCTTTCTTATGTAGACTTAAGTTTATTTTATCACTGCACACGCTTTTATGCTACCAGTAAACACAATATTCTCTATTGTATAATCATGAAAAAAAAGATACAATACAGTTATCAATATCAAGGAGGAATAAAATCTATGAAAAAGAAATTTTCCAGAAAATTATTTGCAGTTCTTATTGCAGTCTGTATGATGGTTCTTTGTATTCCGGTCACTTCACAGGCTGCAATCAGAGTTTCTGCTCCTCGGTTAAAGAGTGCCCAAAATACCAGCAGCGGAATATCTCTCAACTGGACACGGATTTCAAATGCTTCTGGCTATGTAATCTATCGAAACAATAAATATATTGCTGGTGTAAAGGGAAACAAAAGTCTCACTTACCGGGACAAAAAAGCCAAAGCAGGTGCCCGCTATACCTATTCTGTAAAGGCTTTTCGTCAGTATGGTAAAAAACGGATTTACAGCAAAGCCAGCAATCGCCTTAACTGTGTCCGAAGAGCAGTTTCCAACAATGGTCTAAAGGCACCAGTTCAGACAGGCGTACGTTTCTGGAAAAATCTCAGTGCCACCGGAGCGAATGGAGTAACTTACGGAACCACCTGGAACAAAATCAGAGGAGCTCACGGATATCAGGTACAGATCCGTGGATATGAATATGGAAATGTCCTTACCTATTCAAAATTTACAAAGCAGACAAAATTTGGTGAAAGTTTTTCTTCTTTTGATAAAATCGGAATGAGAATAAGAGCCTACAAACTGGTAGGCAAAAAGAAAGTATATGGTCCTTTCAGTAAATGGTCCTTT
>OLPZ01002525.1_pt1 | contig 10422 bp, 9 predicted proteins | sample 1672711 | NCBI WGS metagenome assembly OLPZ01 (sample SAMEA3136716, study PRJEB25190) | human gut metagenome | reverse complement strand
GCAGATCTGTTCGACCTCCTCCATGTAGTGGCTCGTGTAAATCACCGTCGCGCCTTCGCGGTTAAGCCGCTGAATGCCTTCCAGAATCGCATTGCGGCTTTGCGGGTCGACGGCAACGGTCGGCTCGTCGAAGAAAATCAGATCCGGCTTATGCGCCACACCGCATGCGATGTTCAATCGGCGAAGCAAACCTCCCGACAGTTTCGACGGACGGAACTTGCGGTAATCGCGCAAGCCCACGAAATCCAGCGCATCCTCAACCATCGCATGGCGACGAGCCCTGTCGGGAACATACAATGAGCAGAAATAATCGATATTCTCCTCAACAGTCAGCTCGTTGAACACGGCAACATTCTGAGGCACAATGCCAATGCGACGTTTCAGCGCATAACTGGTCGGGCCTATCGGTTCGCCGAACACGCGCACCGTGCCCTCATCGAACGTGAGCAACGCGAGAATGCAATTGATCGCAGTGGTCTTGCCTGAACCATTCGGGCCAAGCAAACCGAAAATCTCACCTTCACGCACGTCAAGGTCGAAATAGTCAAGCGCAAGCATATCTCCATACCGTTTGACCAGCTTCGACACCTTGACCGCGCTGCCGAAACGCTCATCAGTGACGCGTTCCATATGCCCGTTCATAGCAACTCCTTACCTCACATGTTCCACCGACGATGGCGGTCGTTGTTCGATGATGATTCCATTCTCTCCGATGGCCAATGGCAAACCCACGCAAGCGGCCAACGGACACCGGCCTCAGCGTGTGCGCAGACGATAGGTCTTCCACACGTCGCTGAGCTTTTGGCCGTTCGACGTGCGTTTCCATACGGTCAATCCCGCCGAACTGCCGCCGACGGCGCGTGCGGCCGCGGTCGGCGTGGAATATTCGTTGCCGTCATCCATGCGCAGCTTGCCTTCCGCGGTGACGGTCGCCACCCAACGTTCGCCCTTGCGAGGCCGATCCCACACCAGCGTCTCGCCGGGAATAAGCAGACCTGCCTCAAGCACCTGCGCGATGGACACACGTTTGGACGTCGGCGAGGTGGACGTATCCTTAACGCTCAACGATTCCTCGCTGAGCGTGGACAGATCATTGCGTTCGGCATCATAGCGGATATTCCAATAGTCGGCGATCAGACGAACGGTCTCATCCTGTCGATACTGCAAGGTTTGGGGCGTGCAGTCCGCGATGTCGGCCAGCTCCGCGGTGAGTGGGAATCGTTTGGAACTCGGAGACAGCAGCATGCGGTCACGACGGTCCTCATAAGAGACCAATTCTGCAATCTGCTTGTCGTTGGCTTGGCTGAGCGCAAGATTGCCGATGCGGTTGGCCCAATGGTCGCGCGTCGCTTCAGGCCATGTGGCGAACGATGAATCGGAAACTACCTGCTCCGGCATGATCGGCAAAGCATTGAGGCTACGTGGACGGATGATACGATGCCCGGCCCGCTGCTCGTTGGCACGTACCAGCAGCAGTTTCCTCATGGCGGGACTGGTCTGCAACTCGCCACGCAGGTGGGCGAGCGCGCTGCGACGGTCTTCGTCGGTGATGAGCAGTCCTCGGATTTGTTGGATGGTGTGGTTTTTGTCGAGGTCGCGGATGGTGCTGGCTGAGCGTGTGCGGCGGCTGAGTGGGGTTTGTCTGTTGAGACTATCTACGCCGGTTGCGCGTTCCAGGGCCACGAGTACGTCGTGGAGTCGTTCGAGGTCGTGCAGCTGTGGTTCTTCGAGGTCTTTTTTCGAGGTGCGTGTGGCTGTTGGCGCGTGTGTGCCTGGAGTGGAGAATATGCGTGTGCCGGGGTTGCCGAGGTTGCGGATGGAGTTGACGAGCGCCCACATGGCCACCGGTTTCCAGTCGGTGGTCTGATAGTCGTTGAGTGCGACGAGTTGGCCGATGATGTCATCTGGCAGGTTGGCGTCGGTCGGGTGGTCGATGATGCGCCAGGCGTTAGCGTAGGGGGCTAGCAGATCGTCGATGAAGGAGATGACGTTCTGTTTCTTGGCGTATGGTTTGAGCACGTCTTTGTGGAATTCCTCAAGCAGTTGCGTGCAGACGGCTTTATGCGAGATGATGAGGTGGATGTCGCTGAAGAACGCTTCAAGTGTTTGTGCGTCATCGCCGAGCGGGTCCATGATGTCGTCCCAGCGGGAGGCGTAGGCGTTGCGTGCGGCTGGGGAGATTTCCGCGATGGTTCTTGCTTTGAATACGTCGGATGCGGTGAGGGGTACTCCGCGCATGTTCATGACGTCGAAGATGCGGTGCGCGCCGGCGAGGTCATCGGTGGTTACGATGACGAGGGTGACTTCGTTGACGAGATATGAGGCAAATGCGCGGCGGTCTTGGGTTGGCATTTTCGCGAGTTCGTCGAATACTTGTCTGGTGTTGATGGCGATGTTGCGTTGCGCGTGCGATTCGATGTCGTTGTCGCGCAGGTCGAACAGTCCCTCCAGATCACCTTCCTGTACGTACATGCGGAAGAAATTGGTGTCGCGTTCGCGTAATTTGAGGCGTGGCTCGGCTTTGATGCCGCGTAGTTTGTCTCCTGGTTCGACGATGAGGTCGTTGAGGCTTTCGATGAGTTCGGGGTCGTCTTCCAGTTCGCGTAGTACGGAAATGATGATGGAAAGTGAGATGAGGCGTTGTTGTCCGTCGATGACCTGGTATTTGGTTTGCCCATCACAGACGAGGATTAGCGATCCGAGGAAATACGGTGTGCCTGGATTGTGACATGCATCCTGCAGATCGGTGACCAGTTGCGCGATGTTTTCCGTTTGCCAGGTGTACGCGCGTTGGAATGATGGGATGACGAATCGGTAATCCGAAGTGAAAATCTTGCCTAATGGTTTTTCCGTTGCGTTGATTGACATGGCGTTCCCCTCGTTGCGTTGCTCTGTGTTCAAGTGTACGAGTGTGTGATGTCATAGTCGTGGCGGCAGGTCGGCGCGCTCGGTTTGGTGCTGAGCTTCATTTCGATCCCAGTCTTTCGCGTTCGGCGCACTCCCCGTGTCGAATGCGAAACCTATGCAGGCTTTGAAGAAAATACGAGATTAAGCCAATATTCATGAAATCGTCAGGAAAATGCCGTATCGTGATGCGCAATCGAGCAAAAAGGAGCGATTATGGCATTCGGTCAGCAGCCCCAGGGTAACAACGCCCAGAATAACGGCTTCAACAATCAATACCAGTACAACCAACAGTACAACCAGTACAATGCGCAGCCGCAATATGCCTACGCGCCCAACGGTACCGCCGCAGTCAACGTGCAGGCCAGCTATTCCTACGAGCAGGCCGAACGCAGTTCCGTCAACAGCGCATACACGCACATGACTCTCGGTTTGATCGTCACCGCCGTGGTCGCCATTATCACCCAAATGAGCGGCGCGTACCTGGCACTCATCCAAACCACGGGCATCATCGGCATCTTCGCCCCCGCCATCATTGAAATCGTGCTTGCCATATACCTTGGCGCGCGCATCCATAAGATGAAGGTCTCCACCGCATACGTCATGTTCTACGTGTATGCGGCGCTCATGGGCTTCACCCTTAGCACCATCTTCATGGCCTACGATCTTGGTACCATCGGCATTTCCCTCGCATTGTGTGCCGGCTTCTTCTTCGCGCTTACCATGCTCGGACGCACCACCAAGATCAATATGCTCAAGGCCGGCCCCATCCTTTTCGTCGGCCTCATCATGCTTATCTTCGCCGAAGTGATTCTCATGATCTTCGCTCCCGGCAACACCACCCTCATGATCGTCTCCGCCATCGGCCTCCTGCTTTTCGCTGGTATGACCGTCTACGACGCCCAAGCTACCCGCGCCATGCTTGAACAGTATTCCGCCCAAGGACCCGAAATGATCAAGAAGGTTTCCATCCTTTGCGCGCTGAATCTGTATTTGGATTTCGTGAACATGTTCATGTATATTCTCCAGCTCCTTGGCAATCGCGACTGAAATCCAAATGACGGAGCGTTCCCGGCATTGCTCCTCAGTCGACGTAACGGATAAAGCCTGACCAGAATGTGGTCAGGCTTTATCCGTTGGTAAAAGACATGCTTTACGGTGGGTGATCATGCAAAGAAAAGAGATTGGCGGAATGGCGTGCCTCGTACTGGCGGCCCTCATTTGGGGATTCGCATTCGTGTCGCAAGTGCAAGGCATGGACTCCACAACACCGCTGTTCTTCGGAGCTACCCGATTCACCCTTGGGTCCATCTCGTTGATACCGTTGCTTTGGTTTCGCCGCAACACCATAGCGGAACAAGAGCGTAAACGCCGTGAAACCCAAGGAAAACCGTCCATCACCCTCGGCAACGGCGCAATCGTTGCCATGCCGAAATGGACCGGCAATCCCATCGTGGTCAGCATCACCTGCGGAATCGTGCTTTTCACCGCAAGTACCGTCCAACAATACGGCATTCTTTACTCTGGGTCGGCGGGACGATCCGGCTTCATCACCGCGCTATACATCGTTATGACTCCGCTGCTTGCCTTCGTCATACTGCGTCGACGAGTGCACCTCAGCGTCATCATCAGCGTCGCCATCTCCGTTATCGGCTTCTACCTACTGTGCGTCACCGATGGATTCGGATCTATCACCCTGGCGGACATGGTGCTGCTGTTCACCGCGGTCCTCTTCGCAGGGCATATCCTCGTCATAGACACCTTCGGGCGAGGCATGGACCCCATCCTGCTTTCATTCGGGCAGATCACCACCACCGCGATTCTCAGCTGGATTGGCTCTATCATCGAAGGATCCATCGACTGGGCCGGTGCCGCGCAAAGCTGGATCGCCATCGTCTATACGGGCGTCTGCTCCGCTGGCGTAGCCTATACGCTTCAGGTTATAGGGCAACGACTTGTGCCTCCGACCAGAGCGTCCGTGATCATGTCGCTCGAATCGTTCTTCTCCGCGGTCGGCGGCGCACTCCTGCTTGGCGAGATCATGACCACCCGAGCCTACATCGGCTGCGCGCTCATCTTCGCGGGCACCATACTCGCCCAGCTGCCCATCGATCAGCTTCTGCACGCGGTCAAATGCAGGCAGGTGGACGTCAATCGGCCTTAGGAGCCTCGCCAACCTGAGGCGCGCCATTAATGTCGCGGTGGATGTTTTGCATCTGCGTTTCGATATTCTGCAGACTCCTCGCGCAATCAAGCAGCGTTTGCGAATGCTCCGACAGCTTTGTGTCAGGCAGATCCGTCTTATAGCGCAGCGCGTGCTCCAAACTCGCCCAATAATCCATGGCGATAGTGCGGAACTGCACTTCCACAGGCGTGTAATGCGGTCCGGAAGACAGAAAAACAGGTACCGCGTAAATCACATGCAGCGAACGGTAACCATTCTGCTTCGGATTCTTGATGTAATCCTTCACGCGCAACACCTGAATATCGTTCTGGGCAGACAGATAATTCGATACTGAATACACGTCATCGCGATAATTGCAGATCACACGAATGCCGGCCACGTCAAACAGATTGTCTTTGACCGACTCCACCGTCAGCGGCAGCTCCTTACGTTTCAACTTGCCGAGAATGGAATTGACGGACTTCAACCTGCGTTCCATATGATGGATGGGGTTATGGGAGAAACGCACTTGGAATTCGGAATCAAGAATCTCCAACTTGGTGCTAATCTCATACATCGCACCTTCGTACACCTGCATTTGATCGATGAATTCGGTGATCTGATCGGATGGCAACGGACCGTCGTCGAAACTTACCGATTTCAATCGCGCTTGCAGCTCGCTGGTATTGATGCGGCTTTGTCTATCAAGTATCACGGTTCCATAGTGTACCTAAAAGGGGCATGGAAAACTGAAAAAGCGCTGAAAAAACGTTATCCCTTCAAATCTTTCAACATGCCACGCATAGTACGGCGCGTGCTGGGAATCCCTGCCGATAGCATGGAACATTATGAACGAAGACATGATGACCGAGGCGGAGCGCGCCTCGAAACTTGCGGAACCTACCACGGGAGACACCGCCACGCGAGGCAAAGGCGTGTTCTATGTGCACACCCTCGGATGCCAGATGAACGTGCACGATTCCGAACGTATCTCAGGTGTGCTTGAAGCGGACGGCTACGTGCCCGCCACCGAAGAGCAATACCTCGACCATGACGTGGATCTCATCGTCATGAACACGTGCGCGGTGCGAGAAAACGCGGCGGAGCGCATGTACGGCACCATCGGCCTGTGGGCCGAAAGGAAGCGCCAGCGCCCGAACCTGCAGATCGCCGTCGGCGGCTGTATGGCGCAGCTCGACCGTGAGAAAATCGCAAAAAAAGCGCCATGGGTCGACGCCGTGTTCGGCACGAAGAACATCGGTTCACTGCCGCAGCTGCTCGATCAGGCACGTATCGAAGGTCACGCCCAGGTCAAGGTCAAAGAGGAACTCAATTACTTCCCAAGCCAGCTTCCCACCGACCGTGCGTCGAAGGTTTCAAGCTGGGTGGCCATCTCCGTCGGATGCAACAACACCTGCACATTCTGCATCGTGCCTACCACCCGAGGCAAGGAACATGATCGTCGCCCGGGAGACATTCTTGCCGAAATCCGCCAGTGCGTGGACGAAGGAGCCAAGGAAGTCACGCTGCTCGGCCAGAACGTGAACTCGTTCGGTTACGGCATCGGCGACCGTTTCGCCTTCTCCAAGCTACTACGCGCATGCGGTGAGATCGAAGGATTGGAGCGCGTGCGATTCACTTCGCCGCATCCCGCCGCCTTCACCGACGACGTGATCGCAGCCATGGCCGAAACGCCCAATGTCATGCACCAGCTGCACTTCCCGCTGCAGTCCGGATCCGACCGAATCCTGCGCGCCATGCGCCGTTCGTATCGTTCCGCGAAGTTCCTTGACATTCTGCGCAAAATACGTGAGGCCATGCCGGATGCGCAGATCTCCACCGACATCATCGTCGGTTTCCCGGGTGAAACCGAAGAGGACTTCCAAGAAACCCTGCGCGTGGTGGAGGAGGCGAGATTCGCGTCCGCATTCACCTTCATCTATTCGCCGCGCCCAGGCACTCCGGCCGCTGAAATGGAGCAGGTGCCGCACGATGTGGTCCAAGACCGGTTCGAACGACTCGTGGCATTGCAGGAACGCATCACCGAAGAAAATCTCAAAACCTTCGAAGGCCGTGACGTCGAAGTGATGGTCACCGGCGCATCCGGCAAGAAGGACGCCGCGACCCATCGCGTCACCGGGCGCGAGAAAACCGGCGTGCTCGTGCACGTCGGTGTGCCCGAAGGCGAGCCGATGCCGCAGGTAGGCGATTTCGTGACCGCCACCATCACCCATGCGGGGCGCCACAACCTCATTGCCGATCCCGATCTGAAGGCGGGGCAGACCTATGCCGTTCGACACTGAGCAGACCTCTGAGAAAACAGGCGAAACAGGGGACGCCTATTCTGCCATGCAGCGTAAGGTCGTATCCATTGTCGGACCAACTGCATCCGGCAAAACCGGGTTGGGCATTGCCGTCGCCAAAGCGTTGGCGTGCAAAGGCGAACAGGCGGAAATCATCAACGCCGACGCATACCAGATGTATCGGGGCATGGATATCGGCACGGCCAAAGCGAGCCCGGAGGAGCAGGCGCAGGTCAGGCATCATCTCATCGATATAATCGAACCGGACGATGCCATGTCCGTGGCGCGGTTCCAAGAGCTCGCCCGCGAGAAAATAGCCGAACTACAGGCCAGGGGAGTGCGTCCGATCCTTGTTGGAGGTTCCGGCCTGTACGCACGGGCGGCCATCGACGATATCTCCTTCCCCGGCACCGACCCGCAAGTGCGCAAGGCGCTTGAGGAACGGGAGAAAGCCGAAGGCGCGGGCGCGCTGTTCGATGAGCTGAAGGTTAAGGATCCCGAAGCGGCGGCGCGCATGGATCCGCACAATCCGAGACGAACCATCCGCGCGCTGGAAGTCATCGAAGTGACGGGACGCCCCTATTCGGCAAGCCTTCCGCACTATCGGTACGTCATTCCCACCGTGCAAATCGGTCTCGATCTGTCCCGTGAGGAACTGGACCGTCGTATCGACATTCGCACCAAGCAGATGCTTGAAGGCGGATTCATCGAAGAAGTGGAGCGCATACGCCCCAAACTGGGTATCACCGCGGCCAAAGCGCTCGGTTACCAGCAGGTCGTCGACTATTTGGACGGGTTGCGTGACCTGAACGACACGTTCATGGACATCGCGCAGAAAACGAAGCGTCTGGCACGTAAACAGATGGGATGGTTCGGTCGCGATCCGCGCATCCACTGGCTCCAAGCGCTCAATCCGGCGCTGCTAGACAATGCGATGGCCATCATCGAACATGCCGATGCAGGTGCCTATGACGCCATAGACGCGCAGGCGGACGCCTACACCCAGCATCATCTCGGAGACCTCGTCTGAAAGAAAACCCCGCTGCCGTATTCGTCGAAGCTTTCCACCTTATCCACAGTCTTCTCCGGCTTGGCACCCAGCTTGACGGTGACGATCTTGACGGAATCCAATCAGTGAAATTGCGTGTTCACCTAAGTTAGAAAATGTGCGCGATTCGAGGAAATGTCATGTCATGGCGCATCCCATGGGTAAAATCATGACCGTTATGGCACGAACAGCATCTTCCAACACGAAATCCAGCGGCAAAAGGTCCGCGGGCAAAGCCCGTTCCGGCGAGACCAAGGTCATGGACACGGTCGAACCATCGCCAGTGATGGGCGTCTTGACCAAGTACAGGCGTGACATCGCATGTTTTGTTCTGGTGATTCTCGCGGTACTGTTCTGTGCTTCGGAATGGTTCCGGGTGCAAGGTGCGTTCGGTCAGGTGCTCCATGCCATGGCCTCCGGGCTGTTTGGCCTGATGAGCGTCATTCTGCCGGTTTTCCTAATGCTAGTGGTGTTCAGCCTTATGCATAAGACCCAGCGTAAAAGCGACAATGCGCGTATGGCTACGGGATGGTCCATGATCTTGTGGTCCATCTGTTCCATACTTGACGCGGCGCTTGCGTCTGACGTCCAAGGTTTCGATATGGCGTTGCTGCAGAAAGCGGGAGGATTGCTCGGCTACGTGCTTGGTTGCCCGTTGGCATGGGGGCTTTCCAAAGCGTTCGCCATCGTTATTTTCGTGGTCGTCATTCTGTTTTCGCTGTTGATGATCACCCATACGCGGGTTGATGAGGTTCCCGACAAGGTATGCTCGTTGATGTCCCGTTTTGGTTTCAGTGCAAATAAGGCGGACGATGACGAGACCGAGCAATTCCCGAATGAGGTGCGCATCGGAGATGCCACGCTGTCCTTTGCCGAGGGAGTGCCGGCGCATGATGGGACCGACAATGCGGCAGCCGAAGAGAAGAAGCCGATGCTGCTTTCTCGCTTAAGGCAGTTGATATCATCAAAAACCAAGAAGCAGGGCGCTCAAGACGGACTCGAATACTATGACGGCGATGAGGCGTTTCGCAATGCCGCCGAACGACAGCGCCAAAATCGGCAAAATCATGGATACAAATTTGCTCATCGAAAAACTGGAATCCAATTCCAACAGGAAGGGGAACCACTCCAGCTTGTATGCAAACACATACTGCAACAGCGTTGCAAAAACAAACGCAGGAACGGAAACGTTAAAGACAACCATTGCAGAGATGGCATGGTCCACCATCGTGTTTTTCTTGAGTGCCGCCGCGATACCGCACGCCAATCCTATGGGTATGGTCAAACATAACGAAAAGACATTCAGCATCAGGGTCAGTGGAATCTTATCGCGGATGATAGCAAATACCGGACGTCTGGGGTACAGGGTCATCGACTCGCCAAAATCAAAAGAGAGGAAGTTTTTGATAAAGATTGCGTACTGTTCTCCCAGCGGTTTGTCCAGATGATACCTTGCTTCCATCGCCTGTTTGATCTCAGGAGCTGCGTTTTCACCCGCAACATCTCCCGGGATCAGTCTGATGGCAAAAAAGCTCAGACTAATGATGATAAACAGCGTAATGATCATAGCGACAATACGCTTTGCAACATACTGGAGCAAGTAAATTCTCCTTTCCAGGGATTCTGATAATAATACCGTACCCCGAAGGGGGTACGGTATTATTTTGTTTTGTTACGGTGCGGTAATATCGCACTGGTCCTGACCATAACCAACGAACGGCAGATATTCCGATGTTGGCAGGGTGATTCTGTCATTGTACATAACGGTGTTGTCGTTCTGCATAACCGGAACGAATGCGCCGTAGTCAAGCAACAGTTCTTCCATTCTTGCCAGTGCTTTGACTCTGCCTGCCTGGTCGTTTACAAGTTCGCCGTAAACACAGTCAAACTGCAGTTTGTCAAATTCTTCGCTCTCAAAGCCGGTGATGTATTTATCTGCATAGTTGCTGGTCCAAACATTCATCGTAGTCCAAGGATTGAATACGTTTGCCAGACGAACACCC
>OLPZ01002513.1_pt1 | contig 10475 bp, 6 predicted proteins | sample 1672711 | NCBI WGS metagenome assembly OLPZ01 (sample SAMEA3136716, study PRJEB25190) | human gut metagenome | reverse complement strand
TCCACCTACGCCACGTGGTGGATTCGCCAGGCCATTACCCGAGCCATGGCCGATCAGGCGCGTACCATTCGTGTGCCTGTGCACATGGTCGAAGTGATCAACAAGCTATCCCGTGTGCAGCGCCAGATGCTTCAGGATCTTGGCCGCGAACCTACGCCGGATGAGCTTGCGCGCGAGCTTGACATGCCAGTCGAGAAGGTGCAGGAAGTGCAGAAGTACGGTCGTGAACCTATCTCCCTGCATACCCCGCTGGGCGAGGACGGCGATTCCGAGTTCGGTGATCTGATCGAAGACACCGACGCCATCGCACCGTCCGATGCGGTTGCTTTCTCGCTGTTGCAGGAACAGTTCAGGCAGGTGCTTGAGACGCTGTCTCCGCGCGAGGCCGGTGTGATCAAAATGCGCTATGGCTTGGAAGATGGTCAGCCGAAAACGCTCGACGACATTGGCCGTGTGTATGGCGTAACCCGTGAACGTATTCGCCAGATTGAGTCGAAGACCATGTCGAAGCTGCGTCACCCGTCTCGTTCGCAGACGTTGCGTGACTTCCTTGATCAGTGATCAGACGATACGTGTGTGAATGAAGTCGAGAAATCCGGCGGGAATGTCGAATTTCTCGACTTCTTACATCTACAAGACGTTTTTATGTTTTTGAAAAACCGAAGCGAATAAGCAAGTCGGAATGAGGGAAATGGCGAAGGACAAGGACAACTACGGCGCAGGCAGTCTTACTGTGCTCGAAGGTCTTGACGCGGTGCGCAAGCGCCCAGGCATGTATATCGGCACCACCGATAGCCAAGGTTTGATGCACTGTTTATGGGAGATCATCGATAATTCCGTCGATGAGGCCCTTGCTGGTGTCTGCAACCATATCATCGTGACGCTGCATTCTGACGGTTCCGTGGAAGTCGCCGACAACGGACGAGGTATTCCTGTCGACATTGAGCCGAAGACCAAGCTTACCGGCGTGGAAGTGGTGTTGACCAAGCTGCACGCCGGCGCGAAGTTCGGCAACTCTTCGTACGGCGCCTCTGGCGGCCTGCATGGTGTAGGCTCGTCCGTGGTGAACGCGTTGAGCTCTAGGCTTGATGTGGAAGTGGATCGTGATGGCAAAACCCATCACATGTCATTCCATCAGGGTCATCCGGGGGTATATACCGACGTCGATCCGGAGCATCCGTCGCCGGACGCGCCGTTTAAGCGCACGCGCAAGAACCGTCCGACCGAACTCGAGATCATTGGCAAGGTCAGTCCGAAGACCACCGGTACCCGCATCCGTTACTGGGCTGATCCGGAGATTTTCAACGATACCGCAGAATTCAGCTACGAGCAGCTGATCGACCGTGTCAGGCAAACCAGTTTCCTGGTGCCGGGATTGAAAATCACCGTCATCGACGAGAATATTCCGGAAACCGGCGATGAATCCATCGATGAAATGCTGGAAGTCGACGATATTACGAATACTGCGGACGACAAATCTCAGGATTTTGAAGGAACGCAGGAAGTTGCGCAATCTCAGGAACCGGTAGCGGATAACGATGCGCAAACGCAGAAAAGCGACGAAAGCGGCGATGCTGGAAATGCCGTCGCAGGTCAGACGGTGGAAACCGATGCCGTGGCACAACCTCAGGAATCGAAATACACGCATGCCCGTATCGAGGAATTCTGCCATACCGGTGGTGTGAGGGATTTCGTGGACTACCTGTCCAAGGGTGAAGCCGTTTCCGACATTTGGCGCGTTACTGGCGAAGACACGTACGTTGAAGAAACCCAGGCCGTTGGCGACGGCGGCGAGTTGCATGCGCAGAAGGTTACAAGAAAGTGCGCCGTTGACATCGCCATGCGGTGGACCAACGGTTACGACACCACCATGCGCAGTTTCGTCAATGTGGTGGAGACCCCCGGCGGCGGCACGCATGTGGACGGCTACTTGTTGGGAATGACCAAGCAGATTCGTAAGGCCATTGAAGACAATGCGCGCAAGCTCAAGGTGAATCTCAAAGATTCCAACATGAAGGTCGAACGTGATGATATTCTGTCCGGTCTTGTGGCCGTCATCACCGTGCGTATCGCCGAACCGCAGTTCCAAGGCCAGACCAAGGATGTGCTTGGCACCGCGCAGGTCAAGCCGATCGTCAGCAAAATGACCGACAAGCAGTTCGGCGAGATGATCACCGGATCCAAGCGCGGCTATAAGGAACAGTCCGGTCGCGTGCTTGAGAAGATTGTCGGCGAAATGCATGCCCGCATTCAGGCACGTAAGACCAAAGAGGTGACCCGTCGCAAGAATGCGCTCGAATCGGCGTCCATGCCTCCGAAGCTGTCTGACTGCCAGCCGGGTAATGACGATGTAGCTGAACTGTTCATCGTGGAGGGTGATTCCGCACTCGGTACCGCTAAGGCCGCACGTAACTCCGGCTTCCAAGCGTTGTTGCCGATTCGCGGCAAAATCCTTAACGTGCAGAAGGCATCGCTGTCGCAGATGTTGTCGAACAAGGAATGCGCGGCGATTATTCAGGTGGTCGGTGCTGGCTCCGGTGCAAGCTTCGACATTGAGCAGGCAAGATATAACAAAGTCATTATGATGACCGATGCAGATGTTGACGGTGCGCATATCCGCATTCTGCTGCTCACCTTGTTCTACCGTTACATGCGGCCGCTTATCGAGCATGGCCATGTGTATGCGGCTGTGCCTCCGTTGCACCGCATCGCCTTGACCGGAGCTCGCAAGGGGGAGTACATCTACACGTATTCCGACGATGAGCTTGCCGGAAAATTGGCGGAGCTTGACAAGAAGCGCATCGGCTATAACGAAGACATCCAGCGTTACAAGGGTCTTGGTGAGATGGACGCCGATCAGTTGGCTGACACCACCATGGATCCACGTACGCGCATGCTGCGCCGTATTCGTATGGAAGATGCCGAACAGGCCAGTCGGATCTTCAGCTTGCTGATGGGTGACGATGTGCCTCCTCGAAAGGCATTCATTGTTGAGAATGCCGATGACTTCGACCGTTCCAAGATCGATACCTGATCGGTGTTTTCGATGGTTCGCCTTCCGTTGCGTCAAAGACGTTGCGGAGGGCGTTTTCTTAGCGAAGACGGTATATGGTTTCGCGAGATAGGGATTGAAGATTCTGCGGTAAATAGTGCAATTGAGCAGTTACCGATCGGTAGATAGATATGTTTACAATGACGACTGATATTGTCTTCTGCAGCTATCAGTCAAGAGGGAGTGGGGCGTGGTCAATCTTTTGCTTGCCGTAATCTATGTGGCGTTCATCAGTCTTGGTTTGCCGGATGCTGTGTTGGGTGCCGCATGGCCGACGATGAGTGTCGATTTGGGTGCACCCATCTCTTGGGCTGGCGGCATTTCCATGATGATTTCTGCTGGAACCATTGTCTCTGCGCTGCTTTCCGACCGTATGACCTTGCATTTTGGAGCGGGCAAAGTCACCGCGGTTTCCGTGGCATTGACGGCGTTGGCGTTGTTTGGCTTTTCGGTGGCTCCGAACTATTGGGTGCTGATTCTGCTTGCCATCCCGTACGGCTTGGGAGCGGGCGGAGTTGACGCGGCCCTCAACAATTATGTGGCCATTCACTACGAGAGCCGTCATATGAGCTGGCTGCACGCCATGTGGGGCATCGGCGCATTGACTGGCCCATACGTCATGGGATTCGCCTTGGGTGCGGGTCAAGGCTGGCCGTGGGGCTACCGTTACATCTCCATACTGCAGGTTGCGCTCACCGCCATTCTTATTTTCAGCCTGCCACTGTGGAAGAAGCGCTCCGAGGCAAAGACGGGCGAAGTTTCCGGCGAATCCGACGGAACGGCCAATGATGAAACTCGCAAACCGCTTGGTGTACGAGGCGTGCTTGCCATTCGCGGTGCCAAAGAAATCCTGGTGATGTTCTTCTGCTACAGTGCGTTGGAATCCACGGCCATGCTGTGGGGTAGTAGCTACATGGTGCTCGGCAAAGGCATTGACAAGACCACAGCCGCCATGTGGGCCAGTCTGTTCTGCATCGGCATCACCGTAGGCCGCTTGGCGAGTGGCTTTCTGACCATGAAGTTCAACGATCCGACTATGATTCGCCTAGGCCAGGCGCTCGTGCTGACCGGTATCGTTAGCATGTTGTTGCCGTTGCCGCACAATATCGGCACTATTGTGGGGCTGATGATCATCGGTCTCGGCTGCGCTCCGATTTATCCGTGCGTCATTCATTCCACGCCGGCATATTTCGGCGAAGACAAATCGCAGGCGATCGTCGGCATGCAGATGGCATGCGCATACGTCGGCTCGATGTGCATGCCGCCGGTATTCGGCTTGATCGCACAGCATATCAGTGTACTGTGGTTCCCTCTGTACATGTTGGTTTTCCTGGTGCTTATGGTGATCATGCACGAGAGCCTGCGTAAAAAGTGCGGTGGTCAGACCATCGGCTGGTAGGGCGTTGCCGCCACTGCGTCTGCGATGCCGTGAGCAGCATTGTAGATTTCGCATATACGGTTAGGGTTACTAAAACCGAGTGCAACATACCATACGATAAGCAGTACGGCCACGGTCACGGCCAGTACCACGAACGCTGTTACTGAACTGAGGGAGAAGCGTTGCTTCGGCGGTGTGGAAGCGGGCTCGGTGTCGAGACTGATAAGCAGAGAGAACAGCAATGGCCACGGCAATACGATGAACATGATGTGAAGAGTGAGCGCCATCGGATTGAAATCACGAAAAACGTTCAACACCTCATATTGAACTACTTGACGTGATGCTCGCCAAAAGAAAAATGAGCGTCAGTGAACTGGCGGAGGCTATAGGCATAACGCCGGTCAATGTTTCGGTGTTGAAGAACGGACGGGCCAAGGCGATACGGTTTTCCACGCTTGATGCCATATGCGTGACATTGCCTTGTCAACCGGGAGAAGTGCTCGAATGGGTTGACGGCGAAGACGAGTGACGTCTTACGGTGATGCGATAATCGAACGTATGTGCGAATGTTTGAACTTGTTTTCGGAGCCGACCAAAGCATGGTTCAAACATGCGTTCAACCGGCCCACCGAAGCCCAGCAGCAGGCGTGGCCGGCCATCCATTCCGGCGAGAACGTGCTCGTTGTGGCGCCCACTGGGTCGGGTAAAACCCTCTGTGCGTTCCTTTCGGCTCTTGACCGGCTTATGGCGGGCGGAGTGCGTTCCGCAGGAGTGGACGTTCATGGCGAAACCGCGGCAACCGAGAGCCATGCGGAACGAAGAACTGTGAAGAAAGGTTCCCACAAGAAAACGAAGCGTAACGTCAAAGTGCTGTATATTTCGCCGTTGAAGGCGCTTGGCGTCGATGTGACGAAGAATCTTGAATTGCCATTGCAGGGAATTGCTCAACAGTGCGAGGCGATGGGACTGCCCGTCCCCGATGTTGAAGTGGCTATGCGCAGCGGTGATTCCACACCTGAACAACGTCGAAAAATCGTCAGCCATCCGCCGGATATTCTCGTCACCACGCCGGAATCATTATTCCTGCTGCTTACTTCCAAAGCGAGCAGCATATTGGCGGGTGTGGAGACGGTGATCGTCGATGAGGTGCATGCGGTCGCGGGTTCGAAGCGAGGCGCGCATCTCGCATTAAGTCTTGAACGCCTTGACGATATGATCGGACATCCAGTGCAGCGCATAGGGTTATCGGCAACTGTTAATCCCGTTGAGGAAGTAGCGCGGTTCCTTGGAGGTTCGCAACCGGTAACGGTGGTGAACCCCGGCGCTGTTCCGGCTATGGACTTGAGAGCCGTGGAACCATTGCGCAATATGCTTGACACTAGCGCTACAGGTGGTTCGGTATGGCCGGCTCTTGAACGGTCCATTCTCGATGAGGTGTTGCGGCACCGAACCACATTGGTGTTCGTCAACTCGCGTGGATTGGCAGAGAAGCTGACTGCACGGCTCAACGACATGTATGCGGAGTCGAAACAGGGCTCGGAGGCGACCGATTTGAGTGAGCACCGTGATTTGGGCTCACCGGAAGGCCGTGAGCAATTTGCCGGGCATTACGATTCGGTGGTGGGGGCCACCACCATGTTGGTTGAATCGCATGACGATGTTGATGTGATTGCCATGGCACATCACGGGTCCGTGTCAAAAGATCGGCGCAAACGGATCGAAGAGCAGTTGAAACGCGGCCAGTTGCGTTGTGTGGTGGCCACCTCCAGCTTGGAACTCGGAATCGATATGGGCTCTGTGGATCTAGTGATTCAGGTGGCCGCCCCATTGTCGATCGCATCGGGATTGCAGCGAGTGGGCCGTGCCGACCACAATGTCGGGGGAGTCTCTCATGCGTTGTTCTTCCCCATAACCCGACAGCAGATTATTGGCATAACAGCCAGCATGGAATGTATGCGGGAAGGGGCTATAGAACCATTACGAATGCCCCGCAATCCTCTGGATGTGCTCGCACAGCAGACCGTTGCGGCCTCGGCCATGGGAGATCTTTCTACGAATGATTGGTACGACCGCGTGCATCGTTCCGCGCCTTTCCGAGATCTCGATCGGTCCATGTTCGATGCGGTTATCGGCATGATGACAGGCGCATACAACAGTGAGGACTTTTCCGCATTCCGCCCGCCGCTGCAATATAACGAAGAAGCGGGGCTGATTTCCGCACGTCCAGGAGCGCAACGTTTGGCAGTGACCAGCGGCGGTACCATACCTGACCGTGGCATGTACACGGTGGTGCTTCCGGAGGAAGGCTCCGGTCCGGGCCCTCGACGGGTAGGTGAGCTGGATGAGGAAATGGTATACGAATCCCGTGTGGGAGACATCATCACCTTGGGGACTTCGACTTGGCAGATCCAAGAGATCACACGGGACAGGGTAGTGGTGGTTCCCGCACCAGGCCGTACTGCACGCCTGCCATTCTGGCATGGGGACCAGGACGGGCGCGATTATGGTTTCGGATTGGCACAAGGACGTTTGACACGCGAACTCAGCCAAAGATTGCACAGACATGAACCAGCAAAGAATGGTGATCAGAATACGGTCCAAACTGTATCGGAAGTGCGATTCGACCGTGAGGCCACACAACGTTTGAAGCGGGATGGTCTTGACTGCAATGCCATAAGCAATCTTGCCAAACTGCTTGACGAACAACGTGAGGCGACCGGTGTGATTCCTTCGGATCGTGATTTCGTGGTGGAACGTTGTCAGGATGAAGGTGGGGATTGGCGCATTATCATCCACTCGCCATACGGTAGGCGCGTGCATGAGCCTTGGGCGTTGGCTATTACCACTCGAATCAAACAGCGGTTTGGTTTCGATGGTCAAGTGTATGCGGCCGACGATGGCATTGTTCTACGATTGCCGGACGGTTATGGCGATTTGCCGATGCATGAGCTGCTGCTGTTCGACGCGGACGAATTGCAACGCATCGTTGAGACACAGGTTGGCGAAAGCGTGCTCTACATGGCCCGATTCCGCGAATGCGCGTCCAGATCACTTTTTCTGCCGCGCACTCGTCCAGGTAAGCGTGTGCCGCTATGGCAGCAGAGGTTGAAGGCCGCACAGCTATTGAATGCGGCCCGTACCTGTAAGAATTTTCCCCTACTGCTGGAAACCGCGCGCGAATGCCTGCAGGATGTGTATGATCTTCCCGCATTGCACACGATTATGAACGGGTTGAATACTGGGACGATACGGTTGTCGGAAGTGGTTACCGAAACGCCGTCTCCGTTCGCGGAGAATATGCTGTTTGGTTTCGTTGGCTCGGTGATGTACCAGTATGACGTGCCGCAGGCCGAACGAAGCACACAATTGCTGTCCATGGATCCGGAAGTGCTGGAACGGCTCTTAGGGAGTACGAACATGGCATCATTGTTGGATTCCGAAGCCGTTACGCAGGTGGAAGACGAGCTTGCCAAACGAACATTCTGGAATGATCTCGCCGAAGAAGATATCAACGGGCGCGTAACGAGATACGCCAAGACGCATGGCCCATTCACCTCCGACAAGATGATTGCCGAACTTGATGTTGACGCGGATCAAGCGGTGCATGCGCTTGATGAGCTGGATGCTCGAGGTGAACTCATCAAAGGAAGGTTCACTGATTTAGGTGAGACTTCCGAAAAGAGTGCTATTCAGCAATGGCTTCACAAAGATGTTTTCCGGCGTATTCGATCATTGTCTCTTGCCAGGGCCCGAAAAGCCGTCAAACCGGTCGATCCGAGCGTCTATCAGGCTTTTCTGCTTGATCGTCAAGGAGTCGGTCCTGTTGGAGGTGAACGCTACGAAGGCGTCGATGGTCTGATGCGTGTCATCGAACAGTTGGAAGGCGTGTTCCTGAACGCTTCGGTATGGGAATCCACGGTATTCCCGGCACGTGTGCGTGAGTATCAGCCCAGCATGCTCGACGAGCTCATTTCATCATCGGATGTGGTATGGGTCGGCTCGAAAGCGAGTGGATCCAACGCCAAAGAAGCTGGTGATATCGCCTTCTATCCAGCGGGTTCTTTGCTGCTCAACCCATCTGAACCGACATTAGAAGAACTGAAAAATAATGAAACATTGACTATGCCGGAAGCCGTGCTAGCAGCATTGAGCGGTGGCGGAGCGTTCCCCATTCAACAGCTTTCAGCCGCAGCCAAAACCATCTGGCAGCAGCATGCCGAAGTGCAGGTGAACCCTGAAACAGGCGAAATCATATTCCCCGCATGGGGTGAGCAACAGTTCGAGGAAGCCCTATGGTCACTGGTATGGCAAGGAAAAGTGACGAACGGCTCGTTCACGCCAGTACGAACGCTCCTACACGGAGGCAAAACTGTTCGCACACCTCGTCGTGTCGCACGTAGGCGCGTCACCATGCGTCCTCCAACACCATTGAGCTTGAGTGGATTATGGTCCGCTGTAGCTTGTGGTGATGGTCGAACCGTTCTATCACATAAAACGCTAGACAGTGTCATCGAGCCTGCCATGTCTAAAAACAGAGATACCGGCATTGATGATGCGGCGCATGTAGCAAGTGTGGAGGAGCGTAAGTTGGCGCTCATCGACTCGCTGCTGGATCGATATGGGGTGATTGCCGCTCCTTTGGTTGATAAGGAACGAATTGCCGGAGGATTTTCATCACTCTATCCAGTACTTAAACGAATGGAAGAACATGGCACACTGGTCCGAGGCATGTTCGTGAAAGGTTTCGGCGCGGCACAATTCGCGGAGCGAGAAACCATCGACGCGCTTCGTAGCGATACGCAATGGCATAGTCAGTCCTGCGCGGCGCTCGATGTGACTGATCCCGCCAATCTTATTGGCTCCGCAATCGCCTGGCCAGAACAGGATTACCTCAAACCGGCACGTAGATCTGGCTCCGTCATCGTACTCAGACAAGGCGAACCCGTGTTGTTTGCCGTGCCAAAGAGTCATAAAATCGTCAGCTTCGTAACTGACGAGACAATATTGAAACCAGCTTGCGCCGAATTTGCCTACGCATTGCAACGACAGCCCAGTGGCAGCATCAGTTTCAGCGAAATGAACGGCATGTCGTTAAAGGAACGGAATGCGAATCGGCAGATCCTTCATGCGGCCGGCTTCGTCGACAGCCCGCAAGGCATGAAGCTCTACTGCTAGCTTGGTGTTAACATTGCCTGAGCCAAAGCGAACGAAACGAACACACTGGCAGAACCGTGTCGACAACAACAATGCCCGCATCTTGCAAGCACAGGCGAAACCAAAACGATCCCAGCCATCGCAAGATACGGGCATTGTCAATGAAAAACAAGTTAGCCGATGATGGCGATTGGTGCGGAAAGCTCCGTGCCAGAGCCATCTCGACGCATATCCGGCTTCGGCAATTCCACGCCGGCACCGCCCTGCGTGGAGGCGTGTACTGGGTATGCGCCCACAAATGCGAGAACCAACGTATCCTGTCCCTTGAGGAAGCGCTGCGAACGAACGCCACCGGTACCGCGGCCCTTCGTCGGATACATTTCCAACGGGGTTACCTTCGCAGAACCATTCTCCGTACCCGGCAACGCTTCGGAATCGCCCGCAACCGTCAACACCACAGCTCCAGACGCGGAGAACAGGCCATTCTCGCCTTCTTCATAATTCCACGCCACCTTGCTGGCGGGAACTACCGCGAACGCAGCCACTGAGCAGCCTTCAGCCAGGCGAATGCCTGCCATGCCTCCGGCAGTGCGTCCCTGCGGGCGTACGTTCTTCGCCTCGAACGTCAGCAGGGAGGAGTCGGTGGATACAAACACCAGCCGATCCTCGTCACGCGCTTCAGCGGCAGCCAGAACTTCATCATCATCCTTCAAATCGATGACACTCCATGAATCCATGGTGGTGGGCGATTCGCGATTCCAACGCTTTACTACACCATTGCGCGTACCCAATGCAAGAGGAGTGGGCTCTACGGCATTATCACCGGAATCGTCGGCGGATGGCATGGCGATCGCAGCGGTCACACGTTCACCACGAATTGGATCGGTGTTT
>OLPZ01002510.1_pt1 | contig 10493 bp, 9 predicted proteins | sample 1672711 | NCBI WGS metagenome assembly OLPZ01 (sample SAMEA3136716, study PRJEB25190) | human gut metagenome | reverse complement strand
TTTTTACAACCTCTCCATGCCGGATCAGAAGACCAACACCATCGCCTCCTGCAATTCCAAGATCTGCTTCTTTCGCCTCTCCCGGTCCATTTACCACACAGCCCATAACCGCAACCTTAATATCAAGAGGAATATCCTGTACCATAGTCTCTACCTGGTTTGCAAGGCCGATCAGATCGATTTTTGTTCTTCCGCAGGTCGGACAGGAAACAACCTCCACGCCTCCTTTGCGAAGTCCCAGCGTTTTCAGGATCCTTTTGGCTGATTTCACTTCTTCCAGCGGCGCGCCTGTCAGAGAAACACGGATGGTATCTCCGATTCCCTGATACAGGATGATCCCAAGTCCGATAGCTGATTTGATATTTCCCGAATACAGAGTTCCTGCTTCTGTAATTCCCACATGAAGAGGATACTGTGTTTTTTCTGCGATCAGTTCATGGGCTCTGGCGCACATGAGAACATCAGAAGATTTGATGCTGATCACCAGATTGTCATATCCCATCTCTTCAATGATGTGCACCTTATCAAGAGCACTCTCCACAAGTCCTTCGGCTGTAACACCGTGATATTTTTCTACCAGTTCTTTTTCAAGGGAACCGCTGTTTACTCCTACACGAATAGGGATATTCCGTTCCTTTGCTGTATCCACAACTGCCTGGATTCTCTCTTTGGAACCGATATTTCCCGGATTGATACGGATCTTGTCCGCACCGTTCTCCATGGCTGCAATGGCAAGGCGATAATCAAAATGGATGTCCGCAACCAGCGGAATATGGATCTGTTTTTTGATCCGGGACAAAGCTTTCGCAGCTTCCATGGTCGGAACTGCACAGCGGATAATATCACAGCCTGCTTTTTCCAGGGAAAGGATCTGCGCAACGGTTGCTTCCACATCTTCAGTTTTTGTATTGGTCATGGACTGGATAAGGATCGGATTTCCTCCTCCGATAACACGGTTTCCAATTTTTATTACTTTTGTATGATCTCTGTACATAAAAATCTCCTTTATGAATCCTGAAAGGCAGGTGTCTTCAAACGCCCTGCCTTTCCTCTCTGAACTATCTTTTCGCTCTTACGCTTAACGCCGGATCTCCAGCAGTTTTGTTTTCAGCTCATTTTCCATACGTCTCATATCTGCTTCTGCTGCCTGACGTTTCTCACGGCCCTCCTGCTGGATCTTCATCACATCATCCAGTGTCTGGATCAGCTCCTGATTGGTCTTTTTCAGAGTTTCAATATCTACGATGCCACGCTCGGACTCCTTTGCTGTTTCCACAGATGCCAGGTGAAGAGTCTCCGCATTTCTCTTCAGAAGTTCATTGGTAAGATCTGTAACCTGTCGCTGTGCCTGTGCGGCTTCCGTGGAATGTGCGATTCCGAGAGCCAGCACCATCTGGCTTTTCCAGAGAGGAATGGTATTTACAATGGTTGTCTGGATCTTCTCGATCATGGTGGTGTCATTGTTCTGGATCATACGGATCTGTGGTGCTGTCTGCATGGAAATGGTTCTTGTCAGCTCCAGATCATGAAGCTTCTTCTCAAAACGATCACACTTGTTTTCCAGATCATTGGCTGCCTGGGCGTCTTCTGGAAGTCCGCTTGCCGCTGCCTTCTGATGAAGCTCCATAAGCTTTCCTTCACGGACTTCCTTAAGTTTCTTTTTGCCCGCAAGGATATACATGGAAAGTTCTTTAAAATATGCCAGGTTCTGCTCATACATCTTATCCAGTACTGCAGAATCCTTCATCAGACGCATCTGGTGCTGCTCCAGAGCTTCTGTGATCTTCGCCACATTTCCCTCGGCTTTTGTGTAACGGTTTTTCAGGGTTTCCACCTTCGCCGTCTGTTTTTTGAAGAAACCAAAAAGTCCCTTCTCCTCTGTGGCATCGAAATCTTTCAGTTCGCCTACCACACTTGAAAGAAGATCTCCCACTTCGCCAAGATCCTGGGTACGGACATTTGCCAGGGCAGTATCAGAAAAATCTGCCATCTTCTTCTGAGTACCGGCTCCATACTGCAGGATCTGATTTGTATTTTCAATATCGATCTTTGCCGCAAAATCTTCTACGATTTTCTGTTCCTGTGGAGATAACACCGGTTCCTCCACTGCAGGTTCCTGTGGCTTCTCCGGTTCTTTTGCCGCAATTTCTTCTTTTTCTTCCGTAAGATCCGGTTCCAGAGTCAGTACCGGTGCTTCCACCTCAAAGTCCTTAAATTCTTCTCCCATAATCTTCTCCTTAATTCACTGTACCTTCCGGCAGACATCTGCGATTTGGTTTCTCATCTGCTCACTGTACTTATTTCACTTCCGCGTTCTGTTTCATTTTTTCGAAATCATCTTCTGTCAGACCTTCCTGTGCCAGAACCGTATGTAACACAGAAATATCGGTAGATACATCCCATGCGGTATCCCGGAATATGGAGTCCAGAAGTTTCTCAAAAGCAATATTCAGTGTATCAATCGTTTCTTCAATTTCTTTCTTGGAAGCTGTAATATTCTCACCCTGTACAGGCTGTCCATCCATATCCTCATAAGCATCCAGAAGCTTCACAGTCATGGGCAGATAGTAATCCATCATCTCGTCGTCGTTCTGGTAATCGCCCGTGGCAAGAATAACGCCCTTCTTGGCATTGAACTGGATATTGCCATCAGCGCCCTTGGCGATAACGCCCGTGATGCCGCTGTCGGCATCACCCACGAGCTGCTTCGCCTCGGTGTTATAGAAAATCTCGACGCCCTGCTCTTCGGCATAGTCGGCCAAGGCGCGCATGCCGTCGCCCGTGTTATAGGGCTTCGGGCCGAAATCGATGGACAGATAGCTCAACGGATACCCATTCACGGTTTTCACCGCAGAGGTCCACTTTTTGGTCGTATCGGAAACCTGGGCGCCGACCTTCTGGGCAAGCTCGAAGACCCACGTAATCGCCTCGCCGGAATTTTTGGCCCACAGTTCAACTTGGGCACGGTTGCCGCGGAATTGGTGCTCCTTGAGCAGCGTCGATACAACAGCGGAAACGCCCGCGGGGTCGGAACCGTCAAGAAGAATGCCCGTAGCGGTATTGCCCTGAGAAATCGCAGTCGCTTCTTTCTGGATAAGGGCAACGGTCGCGCCAGCCTCTTTGGCGGAAATCGCGGCAGGAACGCCTGCAGCGCCAGCGCCGACAATCACGACATCGTATTCCTTTGTTTCTTTGATATCGGTAATGGGGTCAGGCGCAGAAAGGAACGACGGCGTGCCAGCGCGATAATGGCCTGCGATATCGTTGACCTTCTTGTCGTCGGCGGCGGCGTTTCCGCCTTCCGATTTCTTCTCGCCAGAAGGCGAGCAGCCCGCGAGCATCGAAGCGCCCATAGCGCCGGCGGCTGCGACTCCACCGATTTTGAACAAATCCCTACGGCTCATTTCCTTCATGATGAAACCCTCCTTGTTCATTCTCGTTTCGACGGAGCCCTGCACATTGTGCGATCCCTTTTGCCCCGTCGGCATAGCTGCACCATATGTCCGAAAAAAGGCTGCGTAATCGACCGCACAGGGCAGATTCTGGGTTTAAATATGTAACACACCCCTATAACACCCCAATTGAACAGGCGTTTCTTTCTTTCTACAACAACTGCTTTATCCAGTTTGCTGTCCTGCCGCAGCAACGAGGGCCTTATAATGGTGGGCAAGGTTACGTGCCAGGAGGGGTTTAGGCACCATGAGAAATCAAAAAGATCGCGTCATACGCAACGCAAATGTACCTTTTAGCTCGGCTGGGTTTTTACCGCTCGCTTTTTTGGGACTCGGCATCTATCGCGCATGGATCGAAATCGTCTTCGTCGGATCGTTCGTCGACTTCCCGTCGGCACACTTCGCGACGCGAGACCTCTTCGATATTGTTATGAGCATCGTTCTTTTGGGCTGCGCGCTGGGAGCGCGCAAGGTTTCCCCGTTCTATTCGAAACACGCCGCCTGGGTGCTTTGCGGCATGCTGCTCACCCTCGCAACCGTATGCACGTTTTCATCATTGTTCTATCCAGGAATCGCCGAACACCTTGCCATCGTCGCGTCGATTGCGGGCGGCATAGGCATTGCACTCATGATCCTTATTTGGAGCGAGCTCTATGGATGCATGAACCCCATGCGCGTGGCCTTCTATTATTCGGGGTCAATTATCGTAGGCGCCCTCATGATATATATCTACCGCGGTTTCGCCATTCCATGGCTCTTCGTCATGACCTCGATTTTGCCGATATTCTCGCTCCTGTGCGCCGCCCGAAGCTTCAATGTGCTTCCGGGCGACAATCTGCCAAGCACCACATGGGCCAAGTTCTCCGTGCCTTGGAAAATCATCATCCTTATGGCGATTTACGCTTTCGCCTACGGGCTGCTCGAGAAATACCTCTATGCAGGCACGTTCGGCCCCCATTCGGCGCTGGGCACCGTCGCGGCCGCGCTCGTGGTTATGGTGGGCGTTGTTCTGCAGGGCAAGAACTTCGACTTCGGCACCATATACCGCACGGCCCTGCCGCTTATGGCGGGCGCGCTCATCATTCCTTCGGCATTGGGCCTGTTCGACTCGTTCTGGGGCAACTTTTGCGCCACCGGAGGCTATACGGCATTCTCGATTCTCATCATGCTCATTCTGGCCAACATCTGCTACCGTTACGGCGTTTCGGCGATATGGCTCTTCGGCATTGAGCGCGGCGTTCGCGCGCTCTTCATGATGCTCGGACGCTACGTCGATGCGGGCATCGACGCCATCGCGCCCTCATCCCTCAACGGCGACCTTGTGTCTTCGGGCGTCGCCCTTCTCGCCATCATCGGCGGCACGGTCATCCTGTTCTCGGAACGCGAGCTGGCAAGCCGCTGGGGCGCGAAGTTCCTCTATGCCGAAAACGGCAGCGACCCCATTGAAAAAAGGCATGCGCTCGTCGATCGCTGCGATGCCATCTCGAAAGAAAAAGGCCTATCGGCGCGCGAACAAGAAGTTTTGCTGCTGCTCGCACAACACAAAACGATTTCCGATATCGAAAATGAGCTCATCGTAGCCAACGGCACCGTCAAAGCCCATATACGCCATATTTACCAAAAGCTCGACATTCACTCGCGCGAAGAGCTGTTTGAGATTTTGGGCACGCAGACGTGCGAAGAGAAACAAACAGCCAATGACGAGGATTGTTTCTAGCCTCAAACAAAGCGGGCTCCTTCAATAGCGAAGAGTCAATCAACCAATACAATTGAATATATCGCCTGATGAATCGTCCAATTCGATTTTGTTCGAGATTTGACTTGCGCAACTGTGCATAGTGTATATATACTGTGCTTACCGGTTATATACACGTAAAGGAACCATCGTGGACATCATCCTATCCAATTCGAGCGACAAGCCCATCTACGAGCAAATCGCGTCGCAGATTCGAGCGCATATTTTGGCGGGCACATTGGTGAGTGGCGAGAAGCTGCCATCGATTCGTGCCCTTGCAAACGGGCTCGGCGTGAGCGTCATTACCACCAAGCGCGCCTACTCCGATTTAGAGGAAGCGGGCTTCATCGAAACCGTCCAGGGCAAGGGCTGCTTCGTCGCAGCAGGCAATCAGGGGCTTCTGCGCGAAGAAGAGCTGCGACACATGGAAGCACTGCTCGCACAAGCGGCGGCGCTCGCCGAAACGCTCGGCGTTACCCGCGCCGATTTGCATAAGGCGCTTGACCTCGTAGCCCCCGAAACGCATGAATAGAAAGGCAGCATCATGGCGAACCTTCTGGAAATCAAAGATGCACAGCGCCAGATTGGCGACAGCTTCGCGCTGTGCAACGTGAACCTTGCCGTAGCGCCAAGCGAGATCGTCGGTTTCGTTGGTGCAAACGGCGCGGGCAAAACCACAACCATTCGGGCCGCGTTGGGGCTCATGAAACTTGACGCCGGCGAGGTGCGCCTGTTCGGCGAGCCCTTCGGCCCGAATGTGCCCGACAGCACACAGCGCCACGTGCGCTCACGCATCGGCGTGGTGTTCGACACCTGCCCCTATCCAGCGGAATTCACCATTGCACAGATGGAGCGCTGCCTCGCGCCCGCCTTCCCCACCTGGGACAAAGCGCAGTTCTGGCGCCTTGCCGAGCGGTTTTCGCTTTCTCGCAAGGCGAGAGTGAAGGATCTATCCCGCGGCATGGGCATGAAACTGCAGCTTGCCGTGGCGCTTTCGCACAAGGCCAATTTGCTCGTGCTCGACGAAGCCACCGCGGGGCTCGACCCCATCGCTCGCGACGACGTACTCGCCACCTTGCGCGAATTCGCCACCCAGGAAGGCCACGGCGTGTTGCTGTCGAGCCATATCACAAGCGATTTGGACCGCATTGCCGATCGCGTTGTGGCCATCGATGGCGGCCGCATCATTTTCAATATGCCTCGCGAAGAAATTACCGACATGGCAGGCATCGCCCATTGCACTGCAGAACAGGCTCACACGATTCTCGAATGCGTCGAAGAAGCGCTCGTTGAGCGACGCGAATTCAGTTGCGACGTGCTCGTGCCCAACCGCTTCGAGTTCGCCGAAGCATTTCCTGAAATCCCCTGCGACCACGCCTCAATCGAAGACTACCTGCACTTCACATTGAAAGGAATCGCGCAATGAAAGCGGCATTGAAATCGGAATTTGTCATCTTTGGTACCTTCATGCCGGCATTCGCCGTGATACTCGTGCCTGTTTGCGCCATTATGGCGTTCGCCATAGGCAATTGCATTTCGGCGGTCGCCTGCGTGAGCGCCATGGTTCCTATGATTCTCATGTTTTCACTCACCTCATATGACGACCAAAACGGGTGGAAGCGTTATCGCGCATCGCTGCCTTTCTCGCGTCGCGATGTTATTGCCGCGCGATATGGCTCGATTCTTTTCGCGTCCCTCATCGCCGCAGCGTGCGCGACGATGCTTGGCATCGCGCTCAATGCCATTTTGCCCTCATTCGTCCACGAATTCGAAACAATGCCAACGACCGAGATAGCAGCAGGGTCACTTTTCGCGACCTTCTCAGTGGTTATCATGGTGGCCATTGGCGAGCCATTCCTCATCAAATTCGGCGCCACGAAAGGCGTACGCTATCTCATGTGCTTCGCCATTCTCTCTTTATGCATTTGCCTCGCGATTCTGAAGCAGACGTTCGATCCCATGCTGCTGCACAATCTCGACACCTGGGCCGATGCCCACTTAAGCCTTCTGTTCGTTTCGTTGACCGTCGTATCGCTTGCGCTCTTCGCTCTAAGCTGCGCCATAAGCACGACGATTTACCAGCGAAAAGACCTCTAGCTATCCGCATCGAAGCAAACCAACCCAACTCGGCAACTTCATTCAACCCCTCACACAAAAAGGCGAGCCGTCCAAAACGACTCGCCTTTCCTTACGGGTGTCGCATTGTCGCGATTTTGCCCGCCGCCACGCATAAGACGCGAAGCGGCAGGGCACCGGGCACGCTTACTCTCGCATGTTCTGCTTCGCCTTCATCGCGAAAAGCGCCGATGCGCCTACGAGCATCGCAACCGTCGCAACCAGCCCAACCGTTGGGGCTTTATAACCCACGAGCATCACACCTACGCCGAAGATTGCCATACCTGCGCAGAGCACCGAGAGCCATTTCTCGTAGAGACGTTTTTCCGATGCGCTCCCTTGCCCATCGGCGGAGCTCCCCCGCTCCTCAACAACGCTCCTGCGCCTTTGAGAGGCACCCTTCTTGTTCGCTATGCCGTTCATTTAAGCCACATCCTCTTCAGCAATGCGCCCGCTGAACACGCGATAGGCGATCACGTGGTACACCAGCACCAACGGCACGCCGATGCAGGCAATGCCCATCATCCATGCGAGCGACGCATCGGACGACGCGGCGTTCATGAGCGTAATGGATTCGCCCACGCTGCCGGGTGCCGCAACAACCAAATTCGGGAACAACGACACCGCAGCCAACGCCACCAAGCATACCGCCGCGATTGATTGCAGAACGAAGGCGGCCAGATCGTTGCCCTTTTTCGCCTGGGCAATCGATGCCGCAATACACACGACGAAAGCGATGGCAAAAATCGCACCCGCGACCAGCATGCCCGGGGCGAACTGAGGTTTCACCACGGCAAATGCAAGCACAGTCGCCACCACGAACAGCGCGAGGGCCAACGTGCCACACGCGACGCTGCTTTTCCGCACGCCCGTGCACCGCGCTCGTGCGTTCAGTCTTCAGCGCCACCCATGCAGCGCCCGCCGCCATGCACATCGCAAATCCCAGCGCGCCAACGACGAGCGTAAACGGCGAAAGCAAGCCAAGCAGCGGCACGCCCGCATAGTCGCCGTTCGCCGCAAGCGGCACGCCGGCAATCACGTTGCCGAGCGCCACACCTAACAGCAGGGCAGGCAAAAACGAACCGATTGTAAAGCACGCATCCCACGCGCGGCCCCACTTCGGGTCGTGCGCGCCAAACTCAAGCGACACCGCACGCACGATCAGGCCAAAAAGCACGAGCATGACCGCCAGGTAAAACCCCGAAAACGTCGTGGCGTACGCCGCGGGAAACGCAGCAAACAGCGCGCCGCCCGCTGTGAGCAGCCACACCTCGTTGCCATCCCACACAGGGCCGATGCTGCGACGCACAAGGGCGCGTTCGGCGTCGGTTTTCGCAAGCGCACGATAGAGCACACCTACGCCCAAATCGAACCCATCGAGCACGAAATAACCCGCGATAAGCACGAATATCAAAAAAAACCACAGTACAGCGAGAGCGCTCATCGCTATTCACCATCCTTTGCATCGCAGGTCTTCGCAGCAGGCGCTGCCGCAGCGGCGCTCCCAGCCGCCGCAACGGCATCGACGGGGCCGCGCTTAATGAAGTGCGAAATCACGCGCACCCAGCCAATGAACAGGAACACATACACCACCGCGAACAAAGCCAACGTGAGCAGCAGCTCGGGCGCCGATACCGCCTGCGATATGGCGTTATTCGTAAGAAGGCTCACGCCATTGGGACCCGACGTCGACGGATACACAACCCATGGCTGGCGGCCGACTTCGGCGGTAATCCAACCAACCTGAATGGCAATAAACGGGAACAGAGGAGATACGATGAGGAGCTTCTGCAGCCAACGCATGGTGGCAATGCGCCCACCACGCATCGAAAACGCAATCGCAAGAATCGCGGTGAGCATAATGAGGCCATACATCGCAACCATCAGGTGATACGACTGGAACACCAGATTCACCGGCATGTCGGCGACATTCATCTCGCCATACTTTTCGGTTTCGACAAGCGAATTGAGACCGGCATATTCGGTATCCCACGTGCCGTCGCCAAGAAGCTCGTGCCGCCAGGAATTGCGAACGGAGTAATGACCTGCTGGCCTTCTTCGTCAACCCAGCCAAAAGCGTACAGCGGCGGCACCTCGTCGTTATACATGCCTTCCATCATGGCCAGTTTCGTGGGCTGTTCTTCCGAAACCTCTACCGCCGAAGCATGGGCCGTCACAATCATCGCGCACGATGCGACGATGCCTACCACAGCGCCAATGCGCACGGTTTTCATCGCAAAATCGGAGTGCTTGCCCTTCAGCAAATACCACGCTCCAACCGCCATGGACACGAATGCGCCCAAAATGAGCAGCGCCACGATCACGTGCGTATAACGCGGCAGAATCGAGGGATTGAAAGCCGCCGCAAGGAAATCGGTGATAACGGCCTTCGAGCCATCGCTCGCAAGCTCGGCGCCAGCCGGCGTTTGCATCCACGAATTGGCGATCAGAATCCACAGCGCGCTCAAGCACGAACCTGCCCACACAAGCCATGCCGACACCGTGTAGAACTTAGGCGACACCTTCTTTTCGCCAAAGAGAAGAACACCGAGGAAAACCGATTCCAGGAAGAAGGCGAACAGGGCCTCGGCGGCAAGCGGCGCACCGAAAATATCGCCTACGAAGCGCGAGTAATCGGCCCAGTTGGTTCCAAAAGAGAACTCCATGGTGATACCTGTCGCAACGCCAATGGCAAACGTCGCCGTGAAGATGCGCACCCAGAAATGCATGGCGGCGCCATCTTTTTCATCGCGGCTTCGATAATACTTCGTCGCAAAAAACGCCGTGATAAGGCCCAAGCCTATCGAAAGCGGAACGAATATGAAATGGTAGGCCACCGTTACCGCGAACTGAATTCGCGAGAGCAGCGCCACGTCAAACAACGCGTCCATTTCCTTACCCCCTTGTGTTGTTGTTTATTTGTTACCAACTAGGTTTCATATTAGACCGAATAAAAGAAAAATGGAATTAGGAATTTATATCGTTAATTTTCGATATGATAAGCGACAAAAGAAAACCGCCTTTATGGCGGTCATCTTATGTATGGATTGTTTAAAAGTCGACTTTGAGCGAGACGCTCTTGACCCCAACCGCGCGGCACCAGACGGCGCACTCAAGTGGTGTAGCGGTACGTAAGAGGCAATGACGGAAGCTAAACAACAGCGGCATCCGAGCGGCGTGACCGTGCGCGA
>OLPZ01002504.1_pt1 | contig 10509 bp, 9 predicted proteins | sample 1672711 | NCBI WGS metagenome assembly OLPZ01 (sample SAMEA3136716, study PRJEB25190) | human gut metagenome | reverse complement strand
TAATTCCTTACTGGCTGTAAGGGATATTAACCATAAATATATTGTAGTAGAAAAGGTATTGGCGGGGTGGGCTGCAATAAGGCAAATAAACCTGCCTGCAGGAAAAAAGAGCAATATGTCTGCACCGTTCTGTAGCTTTACAAAAGGAAGGGAAAAAGAGTATAATCTGAACAATCGGCATAGGAAATATACGGTAAGGCAAGACAGAAACGCACAATATCAGTTGATGCAAGGCGATTGCCATATTTGGCGGGTAAGCTGCATCGGATCACGAAACGGGGATTTACCATGATACGCATCGCAATCGTAGAGGATGATACAGGGTATCGCAGTCAACTCGGAAAGTACATTGACCAGTATCAAAGCGATTTTTCGGAAACGGTCAGTGTATCTGAATTTTCAGACGGATTGGAAATTGTCGAAAAATATAAATCCGAGTATGACATAATCCTGATGGATATCCAAATGAAGCATATGGACGGTATGCAGGCGGCCATGCGCATACGGGATATGGATAAAAATGTCATCATTATATTTATTACAAATTCTGCGCAATTTGCTGTGCAGGGATATAAGGTCGAGGCATTAGACTATGTATTGAAGCCCATTCAATACTTTGCCTTCTCCCAGGTGCTGCATAATGCGGTTAAAAAAGTACATGGAAAATCCAAGTTCTATATTCATCTGATGCAGGAGAGCAAGATGATCCGGCTGGATGCAGACCAGATACTGTATATTGAAAGCCGCGGGCATACAATTATCTACCATACCGAGATCGGTGAGTATGCAGAGAGAGGATCACTGAAAAGCGCCGAGGAAAAGCTCGCGCAGAGGCATTACTATAAGTGTAACAACTGCTATTTGGTAAATCTGGCGCATGTGGAGCGTGTGAATCAGCTGGTCGTAACCGTAAAAGGGCAGGCTCTGCAAATTAGCCGTGCACGGAAGAAAAGCTTTATGGAAGCCCTTGCTGCATATATGGGAGGCGAATAACAGGCGTGATACAGGATATTCCGAAATTGTATACTGCGCTGGCGGAGTGGTTGGCATGTGTGCTGTTTGTAAGGCTGCTGCCCCAGCGTTATAATGCAGCAAAAACGGCCGGGATCCTGGCAGCAGCGCTGCCCTTATTCGGCTTGGTGCAGTGGTTGATCGGCATTGTTCCGCTAAGCCTTTGGATTCCCGGCATGATCGTGGCTTTGGTTTTGATGTACGCTACAATCTGGTTGTGCTGCCGCTTGAACTTTTGCGATACGGGTTTTTGGTGGGCGCTGGCGTTCACGCTGGCAGAGTTTGTTGCGTCGCTGGAGTGGCAGCTCTATTCATTCGGCGCATCAAAGATGCCGGGTCGTTGTTGGATACAGGGACTGTTCTTGCTGGCTTTTTATGGCGGCGGCTTTGGCGTTTTTCTGCGACTTGAGCAGAAAAGGCTGAGAGATAAAGCGCCACTGCATATGACAAGGCGTGAAAGCATATCGGCGGCCGTTATAGCGATCTGCACATTTTTAATCAGCAATATCAGCTATGTGACGACCAATACGCCGTTCAGCGGGCGTATGACCACGGAAATATTCTGGATACGAACGCTGGTGGATTTCGCGGGCGTGGCTGTGCTCCTTTCCATGCAGGATAGGTGGCAGGATATGCAGACCCAACACGAATTAACGGCAATCCAGACACTTTTAAAGCGGCAGTATGAGCAATACCGCATCAGTCGTGATAACAGTGAAGCAATCAACCGCAAATACCACGACTTAAAGCATCAGATACAGGTCATTCGGATGGAGTCAGATGCGGCCAGAAGAGAGGAATACCTTTCGCAACTGGAAAAAGGAATGCAGAGCCTGGGTGTGAATCAGCATACCGGAAATGATGTGCTGGATACGATCCTGTCAGATAAGCAGCTGTATTGCAGTCAGCATCAGATCACGCTGACGATCGTTGCGGACGGTGCAAGGTTGGATTTTATTGAAACGATGGATATCTGCAGCATATTCGGCAATGCGCTTGACAATGCAATAGAGGGTGTGGAAAAGCTGGCCGACCCGCAGCAGCGCCTTATCCGGGTGGCTGTCTATACGCAGAATGTGTTTTTGATCATCCGGGTGGAAAACTACTGTACAGCGCAACTTTCTGTTGTGGACGGAGAGTATCGCACAACGAAGCATGATAAGGATATGCATGGCTACGGGATAAAAAGCATCCGATATACAGCAGAGAAGTATGGCGGATCGGTTTCTGCAGATTGTTCAGATAACTGGTTCCATCTGAGCGTTCTCCTTCCATTGCCGGAAAAAGCCTGATCCTATACAGAACGGCTGTGCGGTTACATGGTATAAAAATTTCTGCCGCGCGGCAGAGACGAAGCATGATATGTGCTTGTCTTAGGGCAATACCGCATAATTCTAAGTGCCGCAGCCGCTGGAGCGGTGCTTAAGCCGTAAGGCGGGAATTATGCGGTGTTGCCTTGGAAATACAGCCGGCCAGCGCGCAGACAAAAACAGTTTTAAGCATGTGGGAGCGGTGCAGAGTTGATCTGCACCGCTTTTTTGTGGAATGCACAAAAGGAAACATATATGCCCGAAAAAAGTGTTCAAGAATGCAAGTTGTGCCACTGTGGAGACGGGTTATGCCAAAATCCCCCGAAAAAAGAAGGAGTTATGCTACACTTAAAACGTAACAGCAGAAAGGAAGGAGGTGAAAACTGTGAACAGACAAGCAGTGAACCCATATTTGCCATCGTGGGAATATATTCCGGATGGGGAACCGCATGTGTTCAATGGTAGAGTGTATGTCTATGGCTCACATGACCGCTTCAACGCACCGATCTTCTGTGTGAATGACTACGTTTGCTGGTCGGCGCCGGTGGAAGATCTTTCCGAATGGCGGTACGAGGGAGTTATCTACCGCAAAAAACAGGACCCCAAAAATCCATTGGGATACCATCTGCTTTTTGCACCGGATGTCTGCCAAGGCCCGGACGGCCGGTACTACCTCTACTATGCGTTTGACTTTTTAGGCATTATGAGCGTGGCGGTCTGCGATACACCTGCGGGAGAATATAAATTTTTGGGTCATATTCACTATGCGGACGGCACACTCTGGGGACGAAGAAGGGGAGATCAGCTTCCGTTTGATCCCGGCGTTTTGCTAGATGATGACGGGCGCGTGTGGCTGTATTCCGGCTTTTATAATGCAGTGCCTGCTATTCTGACAGGTGGACACAAGCTTAGATGTGACGGCGGTACAGTTCTGGAACTTGAAAAAGATATGGTGACGATAAAAACGGAGCCGCGCGTGATTTTCCCTAAAAAAGGGCCGGGAGCCTTTCAAGGACATGAGTTTTTTGAGGCAAGCTCGATACGCAAGGAAGGGAAAACCTATATCTTCGTATACTCCTCTCGTCATAACCATGAGCTATGCTACGCTACCAGCCAAAGCCCTGACAGAGATTTCTCTTACGGCGGCACTCTGGTTAGTCAGGGTGATATCTTCCTGGACAGCAACCTGTCCGAAAAGCACGCAGCTAACTATTTGGGCAATACACATGGCGGGCTGCTCAAGCTAGAGGACAAATGGTATGTTTTCTATCATAGGCAAACCAACCGTCATTCGTATTCCCGGCAGGCTTGTGCCGAGAAGCTTCGGCGTAACGAAAACGGAGCGTTTCTGCAGGCAGAGGTCACAAGTTGCGGCCTAAACGATGGACCCTTAAAGGGAAAAGGCCGTTATGAGGCGCGTATTGCCTGCAACCTCTGGGGGAAGGATGGTACCGGACGCTATGACGGACCTTTTCCGAAATGGCGGCTGCGCAATCACCCCTATTTCACGCAGGACGGGCCGGACAGAGAGGACAGCGGCAATCAGTACATTGCCAATATGCGCGATGGTGCAGTGGCAGGATTCAAGTACTTTGCCTTTAAAGATGCTGCTGAGATAAAGGTACATTGTACCGGCTCTGCAAACGGACGCCTTCAGGTGTCAACCGCACCGGATTTTTCCACGCTGTGTGCCGATATTTTCATAAAAAACGGCAGCCAGGTGGGGGAGAAGGTGACCCTTACGATCCCTGATGGAACCTATCCACTGTATTTCCGTTTTACGGGTAGTGGGAAAATGAATTTCCACTGGTTTGAATTACAATAAATACGCATTGAACCGCATACCCATTTACTTTTGAAGGAGAAACGAAATGAAAAATAAGAAGAGGTTTGTGCCGTGGCTGATTGCTGCAGTTATCATTGCAGCATTTGCGGTAATAGGGAAAAAGCTGTACGATTTGATGTTTGGCGGCTCCCTGGCAGTTACGACCGAGGATTTGAAGAACGGCATTATTGCTTGTAGCCCGGCTATTATCTTTATTGTTGTTGTACTGATCGCGGCGCTCATCGTAGTGGTCGCAGCCGGAAAGCTGAAACAGCCGAAGCGCGCGCTGGTGCGTGCACAGGCCCCGATTGCAATTTTGCTGGCTATCACGCTTTCCGTCAACTGGGTTATTCTCGGCGTAGAATACTCGGTGGTGAACAGTGTTTTTGCTGAGGATGTCAAGGTCTCGGACGAAACAATGGCATCCGGCCGTGCGATTGCAGACCAGATTGCATCCGAGGGCATCGTTCTGCTGAAGAATGATGACAAGGCGCTGCCGTTGAGCGCCGGTACAAAGCTCAACTTGTTTGGCTGGTCGAGCGTTCGCCCGTTGTATGGCGGCACCGGCTCCGGTGACAGTGATACAAGCAATGCGGTTTCTCTGATTGACGGCCTTAAGCATGCGGGCTTTGAAGTCAATGAGGAGCTTGTGAAATTCTATGAGAATTTCCGTACAGAGCGTCCTGTCGGTACGATCCGTCTGCGTGAGATCGGCAGCAAGCGCGGCGATTTCACCGTTCCGGAGCCTACCATTGCAGAGTACGAGAACGCTAACATTTTTGAGGATGCGGTCGCTTACTCGGATACAGCGGTGGTTGTTGTCAGCCGTACCGGCGGCGAGGGCTTTGATGTCCCGCAGAGCATCACCAGCCCGGATGAATACAATGCACAGTACGGTGGGCTCGCACAGTTCTATGATTTTACAACGCAGGCAGAAGACCTCGATGCCGGCAAGAGTTACCTGGAATTGAGTAACCGCGAGATTGCAATGGTAGATCGCGTTTGTAAAGAGTTCAAGAATGTTATCGTTGTGGTCAACTCCTCCAATGCTATGGAGCTTGGCTGGCTGGATCAGTATGACAGCATTAAGGCAGCCGTTCTGTGCGGTGCGCCCGGCGAGCTTGGCTTTGATTCCCTCGGAAAGATCCTGAGCGGTGAAGTGAATCCGTCCGGACATCTGGCGGATACCTATGTCTACGATCTGCTCGCAACACCCACGGTCAACAACTTCGGCGGCTTTGCGTATGATAACTATGCAGAGGTTACGGGGAGCCAGGACAACCGTGCCATGTTTGTCAACTACTGCGAGGGCATCTATGTTGGCTACAAATTCTATGAAACGGCTGCTGCAGAGGGCCTTATTGATTATGATAAGGTGGTTCAGTATCCGTTCGGCTATGGCTTGAGCTACACTACCTTTGATTCGTCGATTGCAGCTGTCGAGGATGATGGCGAGAAAATCACGCTGGATGTAGCAGTTAAAAATACCGGCGATACAGCAGGAAAATATGTTGCAGAAATTTTCTATGAGCCGCCGTATTATAACGGTGGTATCGAAAAGGCAGCAGCAAATCTTGTGCAGTACGCCAAGACGGAGATCCTGCAGCCCGGCGAAGCACAGACCCTGAAGATCACCTTCCGTTATGAGGATATGGCCTCCTATGATTCGAACGGCATCAAGAGTGCGAATGGTGCGTATGTACTCGAGGCAGGCGACTATAAGATCAATCTCTGCTCGGATTCTCATACGATCCTGGATACCTATGTTGCCAAGGTGGACAAGGACGTCATCTATGACGATGCACATGATGGCGCTCGCTCCACAGATCAGGTGGCTGCTACAAACCAGCTCACCTTTGCGCAGGGAGATGTGACCTATCTCAGCCGTGCCGATGGCTTTGCCAACTATGCAGAGGCTACCGCTGCGCCTGCAAACCATAGCCTGAGTGCACAGGCACTGGCAGACTATGCAAGTGCAGCAACCTTTGATGCGGCAAAATATGATGACCCCAATGCTGTGATGCCGACCACCGGGGCGAATAACGGGTTGAAACTTGCTGATCTGAGCGGTGTTGCTTACGATGACCCCAAGTGGGAGCAGCTTCTCGATGAACTCACGGTCAATGACTTGTTCAGCCTTACGGCAGACGGTGGTTACCATACCGTTGGTGTTGAATCCATCGGCCTGTCCGCAACGGAGGACTGCGACGGCCCGACAGGTGTGCACAGCAACTACAATCCTGCCGCAGGTCCGAGCTATCCTGGTACTGTGATGCTGGCATGCACCTGGAACCAGCCGCTGGCCAAGGCGCGCGGTGAACAGATTGCAAAGGAATGTGCTGAAATCAACTGTGCAGGCTGGTATGCACCTGCAATGAATATCCACCGCAGCGCATTCGGCGGGCGTAACTTTGAATACTATTCCGAGTGCGGCGTTCTCTCCGGGCTGACCGCAGCTGCAGAGGTGTCCGGCGCAACCGAAAATGGTCTGATTTGCTATGTGAAGCATTTTGCCTTCAACGATCAGGACAACTATCGTCAGAATAACATCTGCACATGGCTGAATGAACAGTCTGCCCGCGAAATTTACCTCAAGGCGTTTGAACAGCCGATCAAGGCAGGCGGCATGGGCGTTATGACCTCTATGAATGCGGTCGGTCCTGTCTGGGCCGGTGGCTGTAAGGCTCTTTTGACGAACATTCTGCGTGATGAATGGGGCTTCCATGGCGCTGTCATTACAGACGCAGTCGTCAGCGCATGGTATATGGACGGTAATCTGGCAATTCGTACCGGCGGCACGAAGATGCTGGCGTTTAACATTACGAATGAGTTCTACCGTGATTTGAACTCTGTCGGTACGGTAACGGCTATGCGCAATGCGGCGCACGGCACGCTGTATGCATTGGCAAACTCCTTCGCCGTGACGCGTGCGGTAGCTGTGCCGAAGTGGGTAAAGACGACCTACGCAGTGGATGCAGTTGTTGCAATCATCCTTGTCGCTTGGGAAATCTGCGCAATCCGCAAATATCGCAAGGCAAAAAAAGAGGACGAGGATACTGAGCAATAAGATGTCTTATGAAAGATAAAAGGAATACAGCAAAAACAGCCAATCAGGATATAATGCAGTGGATCCGTGAGGGTGGGTTGTTTGTAATTGTATGCAACCTCATTACGGTGTTTAAGTACATATTGCTGCAGTTCCTGCCTGCTGCTTTTGCAAATATGCCCAAGGTGGATTTTGGCTGGCCGGGAATCGAAGTGACCATGCTGGGAGCAACCTTCAAATGGAACATTTTGGGCTATGACGCAGAACATGGTGGCTTGCCTTATTTTTGCGCTTATATGATAGCCATGATACTGGGTGAGGTAATCAATTTCCCAATACAAAGAAATGTCGTTTTCCGCAGCAAGGGGAATCTTACCCGGCAGATCGTTTGGTATGCGGTTGCATTTTGCGTAATAACCTGTATTGTAAATTCTATAAACTGCATTTGGGTCGCAACAGCTGCGCGATATGTGCCGGATTTTATTTACAATATTGGTACAACGGTATTGAACGGCGGTGTTTCCATGGTAATCTTCTTTTTCGTCAACAAGGTCATTTTCCCAACCAGCGATTAAGACGACGTCTCTTATCTTCTACAGGAATCACCTGAGCGCAGTGATGATGCGTTTGCCCGCTCAGAAAGCGTAAAACATGCCCGGACAGTTTGCACTTGTGCAGCTGTCCGGGCGTGTTATTGTTTTTTGCAAGACCGCCAAAAGCAAGCGGCTGAAACTGTGCAATACTGCTTGTGTGAGGAAGGCACTCGGCGTGCTGCTGTGCCAGTCACAGGCTGATCATCCAGCTGCATCTTCTGAACATGACAAGCGAGACGGCCAAGCGGAAAATCTCCTCCTGTGTAAGCAGTGTATATCTGGAAGCAGTGGAAGAAGCCCAAAACGAAGGTGGCCAATCTTTGCCTCGTTGACGATCTTTGACATGATGATGTCCTCCTTGAAAATGGCTGGCTCTGTCCTGCACAGGCGCACACTTTTTACCATTATAGCACTATCCGCCAAAATATCTCAGATAAAAAGACGGAAAATCGGAGAAAATGCAGGGAGGCTGCTTGCGTCAAAATTGATAAAGCAAAAGTTGACTTTTGTGCTGATTTCGAATACGATATAGGCACAAAAGTATGGTGGTACCAGTGGTGAATATAAGTAGTTCGGCACAGGTGCAGGAGATTCTGACCCGTGCAGCTTGCGGAGCATTCGCCAATGGTGGGGAGGCGGCAGAATGAATTCTTTTTCGGTAGAGCAAAAAAGAGTAGATGTATTCGAAAGTGCCGCGCCAAACAAGCCGGTGATTTATCTGAATACCTATGGGTGCGAGGGAGCGCAGATCTTTCAGTATTTGACAGACATCGGCTGTCAGGATTTTTCGCTGGTTGCAGTCAGTAAGCTGGAATGGAATCGTGATATGGTGCCATGGGATATTCCGCCCATATTCAAAAATGGTGCATCATATACCAGCGGAGCCGATGAGTACCTGCGCCTTCTGATAAACCAAATTATACCGAAAGCAGAAAGTCTGTTGCAGGGGACCCCCGCCTGGCGGGGAATTGCGGGATATTCACTGGCCGGACTGTTTGCACTGTATTCTATTTATCAGACGGACGCCTTTTCGAGAGTTGCGAGTGTCTCCGGCTCGCTGTGGTTTCCGGGAATTAAAGAGTATGTCGTTTCCCGTACACCCGTGAAAAAACCTGCCGATATCTTCTTTTCGCTGGGCGACCGGGAGTGCCGCACCCAGAATTCGCTTCTAAGATGTGTTCAGCAGAATACCGAATCCATCGAAAGATATTACCACGAGCAGGGAATAGATACGACCTTCCAATTAAATCCCGGCAATCACTTTAAAGATGTGGTACAGCGAACAGCGGCAGGACTTCAGTGGCTATTGAGCAGAGAATATGACCCATGAAAGATGCAGCATAATGGGATATAAAGTTTTGTGGGCGCGGCATACTACATGACATATGTATCGCAAGAGACATCGTAGAAAATTTGCGAAGTTTTGTGTACTGATTAGTTAGCTCAAACAGCTATTCCGTAATCTAAGGCAATACCGCATAATTCTAAGAGCCGCTGCGGCTGTGTTTAGAATTGTGCGGTGATGTTTTTATCCAGCTAACGCCCACGCGCCCATAAGAACCGTCACAAACAGGATGTTGGAAACTGTGAACAACGCAAAATACCGGCCTTTTTGTAACGGCAACTCCCTTGCAATTTCGCGATACGAGATCAGGCTGGCCATTGAGGCAATCAGCGTGCCAAGGCCGCCAAGATTTGTGCCGATGATCAGGGAGCGGATATTCTCTGTAAATCCCGAAAGCAGGATCGCCGCAGGCACATTGCTGGTTACCTGTGAGGCAAGCACAGAAACCCATACCTCGTGGCCGGTAAGAATATGCTGCAGCCATCCGGAAAAGGCGGCAAAACGCCCCAGATTGCCAATAAAGATAAAGAGCATAACAAAGGTAAGGATCAGCGAATAGTCCACACGGCATAATGTGTTCCGGTCTGCCAAAAGCACACAGACCAGAACCGCAGCAAACGCGATACCATAGGGCAGAACACGCAGTACCACCAACAGACAGAGCACGAATAAAATACTGTACAGCGATAATAGTGCCTTGTTCGGGCTTGCAGCAGCCGCAGAATGAGCCATGGAGATCTTTGCGCCACGGCGGCACAGCCCCACCGCCCATAGCGCAAGAAGTGCCAGCGACAGGATGGAGTAGGGGAGCATCAGCAAAACAAAAGAACCCATATCCATTCCGCTTTTTCCATACAGGTACAGGTTTTGCGGATTACCAAGAGGTGTTAGCATACTGCCGAGGTTTGCGGCTATCGTCTGCATGCAGACGATGGGAAGCAGCAGCTTATCCCGAATGGCAGCATCCAAGCTGTTTACAACAACAAATGTGAACGGAACAAAGGTAAGCAGCGATACATCATTAGTGATCACCATGCTTGAGAAAAAGCACAGCCCCACCAGAACAGCGGTCAGCTGAAGCGTTGTGCGGGTATGGGACAGCAGCGCGCGCCCAAGCCGATCGAAAACGCCCTGCCCCCGCAGCCCGGCCATGACGGTCATGAGTGAAAACAGGATCGCAAGCGTGCGAAAATCAATATAACCAAGATATTCTGCATCCGGAAGAACGAAGCAGGATGAAACCAAAGCCAGACAGGCAGCAATGCTTAGAACAGGCTCTTTTTGAAAAACGCGTTTTATCGCCATGGCAGGAAGCTCTTTTCCGTAAAGGCAATACCGCACAATTCCCGCCTAACGGCTCAAGCACCGCTCCGGCGGCT
>OLPZ01002501.1_pt1 | contig 10514 bp, 8 predicted proteins | sample 1672711 | NCBI WGS metagenome assembly OLPZ01 (sample SAMEA3136716, study PRJEB25190) | human gut metagenome | reverse complement strand
AAATGCGCCGCCGGTACGGGACGTTTCCTCGATGTGATGGCGAGTGTATTCCAGTGCAAAGTGTCTGATCTGCAAGATTACGATGCCCAATCGACTAAGGTTGCGAGCATTTCATCAACCTGCACGGTGTTCGCCGAATCGGAGGTTATCTCGAAGCTCGCGGGTGGCGAGAAGATTGCCGATATTGTCGCAGGCATTCATGAATCGGTTGCCGAGCGCACGGCGGGTCTTGCCAAACGTGTGGGTATTGGGCCGGAGGTTGCCATGACGGGAGGCGTTGCTTTGAATGAGGGGCTTCGCGATCGTCTGGCGCGAAAAATCGGACACCCCATTCTTGTTTCCCGCCTCGCACAGTTCAACGGCGCTTTGGGCGCCGCACTTACGGCGTGCGAAACCTATATGAAAAAGGCTCCTGCATCAGATGTCGACGAGCCTCGCCGCGAGGGCCCTGTGTGTTGCGAAGGTTGTGCTGGCGATGCCCGCTAGAATTATGCGCGGCGCTCCTGCTCAGCCCCTTTCGGCGCCGTGGGGAAAGCCTACACTTGCCGGTGCTATTCGCCATGGCTACGAGTCGGATGGCACGAAACGCATGGCTGTGAGCATGTCGACGAGCGTCACCTATGGAGAGGCGTACCACGGCGCGAATGCGCTTGCCCGCTATTGGCGCGATGCGTGCGGTATGACGCAGGAGAGCACCATTGCCATTTGCGCGCCCAACGATGTGAATTTTCCCATTGTTATGGCGGCGTGCGAGATACTCGGATGCCGCCTTGTGCTGTATTCGCATGCGTATGCGAAAGACGATATCGTGCGATGTTCGAGTCTCGTGCATCCCGACCTCTATATTATGTCGACCGAAGCCGCATGTCGTATGGTGCGTGCTGCGTTCCCCGACGCGCGCGTAATGTCGATCGGCATTCCGTATGGTTCTTTCCCTTCTGTTGCCGATGTGATGCGTTGTGGCAATTCCGAATCCCTTGAAAACGAGCACGATGACTTCGATTTGGTCGTGTTCTCTTCGGGGTCGACTGGTTTGCCGAAGGCAATCGTGGTCGCAGCCTCCTCGTTTGCGCGTAATGGCTTTCAGCTGCAGCGCGGTTTTTCCATCGCGGAATCTGACGTAGTGTTCGTTCCCGTACCGCTTTCTCATGTGTTTGGCCTGGTGGGAACATATGCGACGATTTTGTCGGGTGCGACATTGGCGACGTTGGTGAAATATCGCCCGCAAACGGCCCTGGCATTTTTGAACGACGTTCGTGCCACGATTCATATGGGCGTTTCCACAATGTTCGTGCGTGAACTGCGTCTCGCTGACGGCAATGCGTGGAATCTCTCAAGCCTTCGTGCGGGTCTGGTTGCGGGTGCGAGCTGTCCCGAATCGGTGGTGCTCGAGTTCGAGCGTCGTTTCGGTTGTCGCATCATGCAAAGTTACGGCATGAGCGAAACTGCGGCCACACTCACGGTGACCCCGCTGTCGATGGATGCGAAGGGCCGTTGTGAAACGGTGGGAACGCTCGTCGATGGCGCCGAGGTGAAGCTTGCCGATGGCACGAACGAGATTCTTGTGAAATCATCTTCGCTTATGCGCGGTGTTATCGATTCGACGGGCGAATTGAATCTTGACCTCGATGACGAGGGCTATTTCCATTCGGGCGACGTTGGATCGATTGACGAGACCGGCATGCTTTCCATCACGGGTCGCATCAAGGATATGATTATTCGTGGCGGCATCAATATTTTTCCGGCCGAAGTCGAGCGCGTGTATTCGTCGAACGACATCGTGACCGACTGTTGTGTGGTTGGCTATCCCGATCCAGAACTGGGCGAGCGTACATGCCTGTGCGTTATTCCTAAGCCAGAGGTTGAGATGACCACGTTCGAGATGCGCGAATTTGCCAAAGGCAAAGTCGAGAAATGCAAGATTCCCGATACCGTGCTCAAGATGGACGACTTCCCACATTTGGGCAATGGTAAGATTGACAAGCGTGCCTTGCGAGCCCATGTCGAAGATTTGTTTGGGTCGATTGGAAGGTTTCGCACGGCTAGGAATGCGCGGTGATAGCAATGGGAATGAATGAGGAGAATGCTCATGCCATTGACGTGGTAGATGCATTCGCAAAAAAGTATTTGACGGAAGAAAACGTGCGCCAGTGGATTAAATCGCGTGGCGTGCCAAAATCGGTGTATCAGGATTTTTACGCGAGTGAGCTTGGCTCGTATGTTAAGCCAGCGAATATTGGCGGTAAGAGCTGCGGTTTCGTTGAGCGCGCAGCGGTGATTGCGCGCCTTACCGAGCATGCGGGCGCAACATTGCCGTTTTTGTCTGACATGATTTCCATGGCGCTCTTGTCTACGATGCGCGAGCTTTCGCAAGAAGAAATTACGCACGACTTCATGGTGCGCAATGGTCGCGTGTCATTCTCTCAGGCTTTCACCGAGGCAAACGCCGGTACCGACGCGTCTGCCGTGAAAACCACGGTATCGCTTGAAGACGGCGGCATTTACCTGGATGGGCGAAAATCGTTCGTGTCAAATGGCCAGTTCGCACCCGAGACGCTCGTGCTCGCGAGCGATCCAATGTTCGGCGGCTCCGACGGTGGGTTCTCGCTGTGGCTCGTGCCGCTCTCGCGTCCGGGTATTGCAACGTACCCGCTCAATGCGGTTGGCCAGGAAATGCTCTCGGCCGCTGCGATTGAATTCCACCACGTGCGCTTGGCCCCCGAGTGGCAAATCCAAACCGAGGGGCGCCTCGATTCTATGCTGAAGCGCCAATACGAACTTGGTCGCATTCTTGTGTGCGCTTCTTCGCTTGGTTTGGCGCGTGCCGCGTTTAACGACGCCGCAAAGCATGCTGCAACGCATATGATAAAGGGGCGTTTGCTTGCAAGCATTCCTCAGGTGCAGGAAAAACTCACGAATATGGAAATCAAATTGCGCTCCATGCAATCGCTCGTCGTGGACGCCGCGAATGCCGCCGATCAGAATAGTGAAGCGGGCGAGAGCCTGTCGCATTTGGATTCGGCGCTCATGAAGTACTACGTTCCAAAGGCGGCGACCGAAGTTGCCGATGACGCCATGCAGATTTTCGGCGCTATGGGATATACCGACGAAACGCGCGTGAGCCGCATCTGGCGTGATTGCCGCGGTAACCAGCTTGCCCAGGGCAGTGATGACATCATGGCCCATGTGGCTGCGAAATTTATCATGGCCGAGTTCATTCAGGCCAAATACGACGAAGAGGACCTGTAGCTTTTTGCGATCGTTTGGCTTTGACCGCCGCATTAAACCTGCTAAATGCTCGTAGCATTTAGCAGGTTCGGACGCTGCGTCGCGTCGAGGCCCCAAGGCGGCTCTTATCCCAACCGCTCGCCGTGTAGCTTATGCACAAATACAACCCCACTAGTTACATTTCGCTCCATTTCACTATAGTGATATGCGGCGGGTAGCAATTCCCGCTTGTTTTATCGCTTGGCAGGAGTGCTTATGGAACTGATAGTCTCGTTGATCATGGTGCCGTGCGTGGCAGCGCTGCTCATGCTCGTCGTGCGTGCCGATAAGGCTCGCGACGTGCTGTGCGTGGCGTCCGCTGCCGTTATCGCGCTGCTCTCCATTGCGTTCGCCGTCCAAAATTTGGGCGCGGGTTCGCTGTATTTCGACCTTCCTATGAAGTACAGCCACTTCCTTGCCGTAGTCAATATCGTCATCGATATCACGGTTGGCCTGTACATCGTGTGCTACTCGGTGAAGTATCGCCGCGTGCTGCCGCTCGTGCTGGCAATTGGCCAAATTCTTACCACGCTGTGGTTTGAATACAATATTCAGCGTGAGGTGCAGTTCGAAAGCCAGATGCATGTCGACTCGCTCAGCATCATTATGGTGCTCATCCTGGGCATCGTCGGCACGGGCATTTGCGTGTACGCGCTTGGCTACATGAAAGATTTCCAGGCGCATCACCCCGAGCAGAAAGACCGCCGTCCGTGGTTCTTCGCGCTTATGTTCGCGTTCCTTTCCGCGATGTACAACGTTGTGCTTTCCGATAACCTGTGCTGGATTTACACGGCTTGGGAAGTCACTACGCTGTGCTCGTTCCTGCTCATCGGCTTCACGAAGACCGAAGAGGCCATCAACAATGCGTTTCGTCAGATCGTCATGAACATGCTGGGCGGCCTTGCATTCCAGGCGGCAATTCTCTGGCTTGGCCTTCAGGGCGAGTCGCGTCTGTTCAGCGTGTTCTTGGAAACTGCTGCGAACACGGCCGTCGCCAATCCCGCTGCGGCCGGCGTGTTCGTTCTGCCCGTGGCCCTGCTCGCGTTCGCCGGCATGACGAAGGCAGCGCAGATGCCGTTCCACACGTGGCTTCTGGGCGCTATGGTTGCGCCTACACCCACCAGCGCGCTTCTGCATTCTTCCACCATGGTGAAAGCTGGCTGCTTCCTGCTTATCAAGCTCTCGCCGCTGTTCCTGGTTTTCCCCGTGGCGTCGGCCATGGTCGTGCTCATTGGCGGCCTCACGTTCTGCTTGGCTTCCTTCATGGCCATCTCGCAGAGCAACGCTAAGCGCGTGCTCGCGTACTCGACCATCGCTAACTTGGGTCTGATCGTCGCCTGCGCTGGCGTCGGCACGCCTGAAGCGGTGTGGGCGGCCATTTTCCTGGTCATTTTCCACGCTGTGGCGAAGTCGCTGCTGTTCCTGTGCGTCGGCACGGCCGAACATCACATCGGCAGCCGCGACATCGAAGATATGGATGGTCTGTTCGAGCGCATGCCGCGCCTGGCTCGCTTCATGATGCTCGGCATCATGGCCATGTTCGTGGCTCCGTTCGGTATGCTCGTTTCGAAGTGGGCGACGCTCGCGAGCTTCGCGTCTTCGGGTGAAGTGCTGCTGCTCGTGCTGCTCGCATTCGGCAGCGCCGCGACGTTCATGTTCTGGGGCAAGTGGCTCGGCAAACTCGCCGGCATCGCTGCCCACGAACAGAACGTCGAGCTTTCGGTCCATAAGAGCGAATGGTTCGCCCTCGCGCTTATGGCAGTGCTCACGGCGGGCGCCTGCATCTGCATGCCCACGCTGTCCAATCTGTTCGTCCAGCCGTACCTCGTCGTGACCTATGGTGCGCTTGGAGCGAACATCAGCGTCGACAACATGTACATCATGTCCATCATCGCGCTTGCGGTCGTGGTTATGCTCTTCGGCACGCTTGGCATGTCGAAGTCGAAGAAGAAGACCGTGCCCGTGTACATGGCCGGTATCACCGTCAATTCCGACGAACGCCTCTTCCGCGGTTCGTTGGGCGGCGAAGTGAAGGCCACCTCGCGCAACTGGTACATGAATGAGCTCTTCGGCGAGAAGGTGCTCGACAAGCCTGCCACCATCGTGACTGCCGTGATCATGGTCGTGGGCCTGGTCGCGAGCTTTGCGGGTTCGCAGGTGGGCGCCGAGAACTTCGTTGGCACGTCGCTTGCCACGTACATGCCGCTTGCCACGATGAACGAGGGCTTGCTGCAAACGCTGCTCGGCATTGTGCTGTTCGCCATCGCCGGCCCCGTGGTTGGCTGCCTGCTCGCGGGCCTCGATCGCAAGATCACCGCTCGCATGCAGGGTCGTGTTGGACCTCCGTTGCTGCAGCCCTACTACGATGTGCGTAAGCTCATCGAGAAAGACGACGTGAGCGTGAACACCGTCGAAGGCACCTACATCACCTTCGCGCTTGTGCTCACGGTTATCGGTGGCGGCGTGTTCGTCGCGGGCGGCAACTTCCTGATGTGCGTCTTCCTCATCACGCTTTCGGCACTGTTCTTCATCGTGGCTGCGTATTCTTCGCGCTCCCCGTATTCCGAGGTTGGCGCCGACCGCGAAACGCTGCAGGTCATGGCGTATGAACCCACGGTGCTCTTCGTTGCTGTGTGCATGTTCTTGGCTCTGGGCACCTTCGATGTGGCGGGCGTCGCGAACATCGGCCTTCCGATGATTGTCGTGTGCATTCCCGCATTCCTGGCGCTCATGTTCGTGCTTACCATTAAGCTGCGTAAGTCGCCGTTCGACCTGTCATACAGCCACCACGCTCACCAAGAGCTTGTGAAGGGCGTCACGACTGAAATGAGCGGTCGCACGTTGGCGAAGGTCGAGGTCATGCACTGGTGCGAGACCACGTTGTTCCTGGGCTGGGTCGCAATGTTCTTCATCTGGGACAACCCGGTATCTATCGTGCTCGCTGTTGTAGTGGCTGCGCTCGCGTTCTTCCTCGAGATCTTCATCGACAACAATTTCGCGCGTGTGAAGTGGCAGAAGTGCCTGAAGTGGGCATGGATCGTGGCGCTGGTGTGCGGTCTTGCCAACACTGCCTGGCTTGTGTTCGCCCTTATCGCGTAAAGGAGGCTCGCTTTGAGTAACGTTTCGAAATCTCCCTGGGTCATCCATTACGACGGCTCAAGCTGCAACGGCTGCGACATTGAGGTGCTTGCCGCGCTCTCGCCGCTCTACGATGCCGAACGTTTTGGCGTTGTGAACACCGGCAACCCGAAGCACGCCGACATTCTTTTGGTCACGGGTGCTGTGAATGCGCAGAATACTGAAGTGCTGCGCGAGATTTACGACCAGATGATTGAGCCGAAAGTCGTTGTGGCATGTGGCATTTGCGCCTGCTCGGGCGGCATTTTCCGCGATTGCTACAACGTTATTGGCGGCGTGGACCAGGCGATTCCCGTCGATGTGTACGCTCCCGGGTGCGCGATTCGCCCCGAGACCATCATCGACGCGGTGGTAGAGGGCGTTGGCGTGCTGGAAGAGAAGCGCGCGAAGCTTGCGGAAGCTCGAAAGGGGGCTTAAGGGCAATGCAAATGGCTCAGCATTTCGAAGATATTTCGATTGACGATATCCTCAGCGTCGCAGAGCGCGAGCATGAAGCGCATTCTCGTTTCGTGCAGGTGCTTTGCATTAATGGCGAAGAAGGCATCGATCTGGTGTATTCCTATCAAAAAACGGCCGATCAGGGCTATGCGGTGCATAACTATCGTGTGCATGGCGTGAAGCCCGAAACGCATATTCCTTCGGTTACGAAGTTCTACCTTGTCGCGTTTCCCTTTGAAAATGAGGCGCACGACCTGTTCGGCGTGCAGGTGGACGATATCGCCATCGACTTCAAGGGCGGCTTCTACAAGGTCGCCATGGATAAGCCCATGACGGTTATTTCTCCCGCTCAGAAGGCGGCGCGTGAAAAGGCTGCGAAATTGGCCGCTGCAAAGGCCGCCAAGGCTGCAAAGGCCGCTCAAGAGGCCGCCTCGAAAACCGAAGCTGCGGCGGGCGAGGGCGCCCAGGCCGCACCTGCTATTGATTGGGAAGCCGAGCGCGCGAAGATCCAGGCCAAGTGCGCGAACCTCGACGCCGACAAGGCCGTCAAAGTCATGGCTGCTTTTGAGGCGAAGATGAAGAAGGCCCAGGCCGAAGCTGCCAAGGCGGCAGACGTTAAGCCCGCGATTGATTGGGAAGCCGAGCGCGCGAAGGTTGAGGCCAAGTGCGCGAATCTGCCCGAAGACAAAGCCGCGAAAGTGATGGCGGCATTTGAGGCGAAGGTGCGCGCCGCCCAAGGCGACGCGTCTGCGAAAGGCGGTGAGTAGCATGGGCAAGGCGACCGTGATTCCTTTCGGCCCGCAGCACCCTGTGTTGCCCGAGCCTTTGCATTTGGATCTCGTGGTTGAAGACGAGCACGTTATTGAGGCTATTCCGCAGATCGGCTTCGTGCATCGCGGATTGGAGAAGCTCGTTGAGACGCGCGACATCCACCAGTTCATCTATGTTGCAGAACGCATTTGCGGCATTTGCAGCTTCGGTCACTCGCTCGGTTATGCCGAGACTGTCGAATCGCTCATGGGCGTGGAAGTTCCCAGGCGCGCACAGTACCTGCGCGTGATTCTGCACGAGCTGTCCCGTGTGCATTCGCACCTGTTGTGGCTGGGCCTCGCCGCTGACGCCTTCGGTTTCGAGAGCCTGTTCATGCATTGCTGGCGTTTGCGCGAGCGCGTGCTCGACATTTTCGAGGCCACCACGGGCGGCCGCGTGATTCTATCGTACGTGCAAATCGGCGGAGTCGTACGCGATATTGATGCCGACACGCTTCGTTGGATTTGCGACAAGCTCGATTCCATCGAGGGCGAATATAAGGAAATTTGCGCGACCTTCCTGAAGGATTCCTCGGTGCGCAGCCGTTTGGACGGGGTTGGCTACCTGAGCCAGCAGCAGGCTTCCGAGCTGTGCATGGTCGGTCCGTTCGCCCGTGCGAGCAATGTGCCGTACGATTGCCGCGTTTTGGGCCATGGCGCCTATGGCGAGCTGAGCGATTTCACGCCCATCACGTCTACCGGCGGCGACTGCCTCGCCCGCGTCGAGGTGCGTTGTGCGGAAGTGAACCAATCTATCGCCATCGTCAAAGAGCTCGCCGCGAAGATTCCCAACGACGGCATCGGTGAGAAGAGCAAGCTCAAGCCTGCGGCCGGCGCCCAGGCGTGCAACGTGCTCGAGCAGCCTCGCGGCGAATGCTATTACTACGCGCTGGGCAACGGCTCGGCGAACTTGGAACGCATGCGCATGCGCACGCCTACCACGCAGAATCTTGCCGGCATGGTGAAAGCGCTCGAAGGGTGCGATTTGGCCGATGTTCCTAATATCATTTTGACGATCGACCCGTGTATCAGCTGTTCGGAAAGGTAGGGCAATGGGAAGCTTCAAACTGGGGAAGATGACCCTGCGCTCGCTGTTCGGCAAACCTGAAACGGTCATGTACCCGCTCGAAAAACGCGACATTCCCGCAGGCCATCGTGGCATGGTGGAAATCGACATGGCAAAGTGCATTCTGTGCGGTATTTGCGTGAAACGTTGCCCGTGCTCGGCCATCGAAGTCGATAAGGCCGCCGGAACGTGGTCCATCAACCATTTCGGCTGCATTCAGTGCGACACGTGCGTGCGCGAATGTCCGAAGGGCGCGCTTTCCATGAGCATGGAATTCCCGCACGTTGCGCCCGTGAAAACGCGCCAGGTCGAAAGCAAGCCTGAGCCTACGCCCGAAGAGCTTGCCGCTGAAGCTGCCAAGAAGGCCGAACGCGAGGCGCGCATCGCCGCCGCCAAGGCTGCAAAGGCCGCCAAGGCCGCTCAAGAAGCCGAAAGCGCGAAGGAATAACTCAAACGCCGCCCCCGATGATTCTTGAATCTCCGGGGCGGCTTGCGTTTGTTAAGATGGGCCGGAAGCGGCGCTTTCGGCAGATCCCGCTTTTCTTGAAGGCGTGGTTATTTAAGATTGCCGCGTCCTTCTTTTTCGCAATTCAGCTCAGAAGTTTTCCTGCACTAATTTCAACAGCTGTGTGCCAGATGTTTGAAAACGCGGTATAGTGCGTTTTTATTTGAAATCGCTTGTGTAGAATGATTTTCGCTCGTCACGGCGAGCTTATTTTGGTTTTCAGCAGTGGAAGTTGGGCTATGAGCGACGAAAAAGAGAAACGACCTTCATGGGATACGCCTGAAAGCGAAGTGACCAATCGCATTTTTACGGCGGCGAACGTGGGGTCGTTCATTCGTTTGTGCATGGTGCCTGTGTATTTGGTGCTGCTGCTCGATGGTCACGATATTCTGGCAACGTTCATTTTCGCGCTTGCCGCTTCCACCGACTTCATTGACGGCCAGCTCGCTCGTCGCACGCATACCGTCTCGAGGCTCGGCCGCTTGCTTGACCCCGCTGTCGATCGTGCGCTCATGGTGTTTGGCGTGGTTGGCCTGTTGCTCGTGGGGCGCCTGCCGGTATGGATTGTGGTGCTCGTGATTGCTCGCGACCTGCTGCTGATTGTTGGCGGCGCATACTTGGGTGCTCGCTACAAGGCGCGCGTTGCCGTTATTTTCCCCGGTAAAGTTGCTACCACGCTGCTGTTCGTGGGCTTTGCGGGCCTGCTTTTGAACTGGCCGCTCGTTGCGGGCCTTGCCGTATGCGACTTCGCATGGCTCCCTGGTCTTAACGCCGAGCCGTGCTCGTGGGGCATTTGGTTCGTGTATGCCGGCCTTATTTTGTGCATATACACGACAACGGTGTATGTGCTTCGCGGCATTGCCGCCATGAATCAGGTTAAGGCCGAGCGTGCTGCCGCGAAGACTCAGGCGGCCAAGGCGGAGTAGGGGCCATCTGCGAAGCGCGCAGGAGCTCTGGCGTGCTCTCCATTTCCTTAAAACAAAATCGTTCTTTATGCCGCGCCCCGAAGAGCGTGGCATTTTACTTTGATATTCAAAATTTCTCTTCATATGCATGCTTTAGTGCGCTAAAGTAATCGTCACGACTTTTTGGGTCGGGCGTCCCATGCGCTCGCCTGTTGTGAAGTCGCGAGGCTCTCCATAAGGAAGGACTTCCCGATGTCGAAGTACTATCAAGAAGAAATCGAGTGCATGGAGCACTCGAAGCTCGAGGAACTTCAGCTCGAGCGTTTGCGCGACGTTGCCGTTCGCTGCTACGAGAACATCCCTCTCTACAAGCAGCGCTTTGATGA
>OLPZ01002498.1_pt1 | contig 10520 bp, 8 predicted proteins | sample 1672711 | NCBI WGS metagenome assembly OLPZ01 (sample SAMEA3136716, study PRJEB25190) | human gut metagenome | reverse complement strand
CACTGATCAAAGCACTGACCGGAAGAAATACAGACCGCTGGGAAGAAGAACAGCGAAGAGGAATTACGATTGACTTAGGGTTTACGTATTTTGACCTGCCGGGAGGAGACCGTGCGGGAATCGTCGATGTACCGGGACATGAGAAATTTATCAATAACATGGTTGCCGGAGTTGTCGGAATGGATCTGGTACTCCTGGTGATCGCGGCGGATGAGGGAATCATGCCGCAGACAAGAGAGCACATGGATATTCTGAACCTTCTCGGAATCGAGAAGAGTATCATTGTGCTGAATAAATGTGATCTCGTAGATGAAGAGTGGCTGGAGATGATGGAAGAGGATGTAAGGGAAGAACTTTCCGGAACATTCCTGGAACATGCGCCGCTTGTCAAAGTATCGGCAGCGACAGGTGCCGGCCTTGATGATCTGGTAAAAGAGATCGAACATCAGACCAGAGACGAAGTGGTACAGAAAGATATTCATACTATTCCGCGTCTCCCGATCGACAGAGTATTTACACTTTCCGGATTTGGAACAATCATCACCGGAACACTGGTGTCCGGAACGATCACGAAAGAAGACACACTTCAGATGTATCCGGTCGGAAAAGAATGTAAGATCCGAAGCATTCAGGTTCACGGAGAAGATAAGAAAGAGTGTTACGCCGGACAACGTGTGGCGATCAACCTTTCAAATGTGAAGAAAAAAGAAATCAAGAGAGGCTGCGTACTGGCGCCTCCGAACAGTATGAAAAATACCGACCTTCTGGATGTAAAGTTAAATGTACTGGATTCTTCTGTGAGAATCCTGACGAATCATACACGTCTGCATTTCTTTACAGGAACCAGTGAAGTGCTCTGCCGTGCGGTACTTCTGGATAAGGAAGAGATCGGACCTGGAGAAAGCGGTTATGTACAGCTTCGTATGGAAGAAGAAGTTGCGGTAAGAAGAGGAGACAAATTCGTAGTACGTTTCTATTCACCAATGGAGACGATCGGCGGAGGTGTTGTTCTTGAGCCGAATCCGAAGATCAAGAGAAGATTCCAGCCGGAAGTGATCGAAGAACTGAAGCGCAAGGAAGAAGGATCGTCCGCAGATGTTATAGAAATGCATGTGAAGAGTCATGCAGAGACCCTGATCACAGTCACGGAACTGGCCAAGCTTACGGCACTTTCGCCGGAAGAGGTGGAGCAGGATGTGAAAGAACTGGAAGAGCAGGGCAGTATCTATGCATTTCCAATGCGGAAAGATACGTATGTATGGCACAGCGATTCTGCAAGAGAGGCAGAACGTATCCTGCTGAAAGCTTTGAAGGAATATGAAGAAACGTATCCGTACCGCTACGGAATTAAGAAGGCACAGGTACAGACCACATATTTCAAAAAGGTAAAACCAAATGTATATGACAAGATTCTGACGCTTTTTGAAGAACAGGGAGTATTGAAACGAGTCGATGAATTCTTATGTACTCCGGAGTACGAAGTACGGAAAGACAAGATTTATGATAAAGTGTCAAAGATCATGCTGGATACATTTGAAAAAGCAGGATTTGACTTTGCAAGATATTCCGAGGTTACATGCAAGGATGTACCACAGGATATCATGGATGACATCCTGAACATCTTATTAGAAGAAAAACAGATTGTAAAAATAAATGATGAAATGTATACGCTGACCTCTTATATGGAGACTGCGAAAGAGAAGATCAAAGAGCATTTGAAAGAAGATCCGCTGATCACGATCGCACAGGTCAGAGACATGTTTGAGACAAGCAGAAAAAGTGCAAAACCGATCCTGGAATATATGGACAGTATCAAGGTAACCAAGAAAACGGGAGCAGAGAGCGAAAGGGTGGCATACTAATGAATTTAAAACAATTAGAAGCTTTCGTTCAGGTAGCAGAGGGAGGTAGTTTTTCAAAGGCAGCAAAACAGCTGTTTCTGACACAGCCAACCATCAGTGCACACATTTCGTCACTGGAGAAAGAACTGAATGCAAGGTTTTTTGTAAGAAATACAAAAGAAGTAAAATTATCGGATGACGGGAAAGAATTGTACCGTTACGCAAGACAGATGATCGATCTTCAGAAAAAGATCGAGGAAAGATTTGAAACAGGAAAAAGTGAGAGCAAACATCTGATCACAATTGCGGCATCTACAATTCCGGCACAGTATCTGCTTCCGGAGATTCTGATGAAGTTCAATGAACGGTATCCGAAAGAACAGGTAAAGCTTCTTGAAACGGACAGCAGTCAGGTTGTGACCAAGATCATTGATCATATGGTAGATGTAGGATTTACCGGAACGGTTCTGGAGAAAAAACACTGTAAATATATTCCGTTTTATAAGGATGAACTGGTAGTGATCACTCCGAATAAGGAGAAATATCAGGTGTTACATCAGAATATTGAAGATATAAGCTGGATCAGTGGGGAATGTCTGATCATGCGGGAAGAAGGATCCGGCACAAGAAAAGAAGCCGGAAAACAGCTCCGTAATGCCGGAATCAATCTGGATAAGCTTAAGATCATTGCAAGTATTGAAAATCAGGAGACGATCAAGAAGTCGGTAAAACAAGGAATGGGAATTTCGATCATATCCAGACTTGCGGCGGAAGAAGAAGCAAAATCAGGAGATCTTCTGACATTTCCTATTCCAAAGGCAGATCAGGGACGTGACATTAACCTGGTGTATAATAAGAATTATCAGATGTCAAAAAGTGCAGAGCGCTTTATTAAAGTGGTAAAAGAAGTATACGGAATAGAAGAATAGATTACAGTTTATGATCTGTAGATCTAAATAATAGAATAAACCCACAACATTTATAGATAATTACTATGAATGCTGTGGGTTTATGTAATGTTTCGATTAGACGGAAAGAAGAAAATAGACTATACTAAAAGCATATGAAAGAGGTATGAATTTACTTAGAAATTAAATAGTATTGAATGAACGGAATAATATTTTTATAATAAAACTTGAATCATGTGCGGTCATTAGGAGGAGACAAGTATGATATATATGGACAATGCAGCTACAACAATGCACAAACCACAGGAAGTGATCGATGCGGTAGTAAGTGCGATGAGTTCGATGGGGAATGCAGGACGCGGGGCCAGTGAAGCTGCACTCAGTGCATCCAGGATTATTTATGATACCAGGGAGGGACTGGCAAAATTATTCGGTGCAGAGAATGCAAGGCAGATTGCATTTACATCGAATTCTACGGAAAGTCTGAATATTGCTATAAAAGGAATATTGGATCCGGGAGATCATGTGATCACAACGGTTCTGGAACATAATTCGGTGTTAAGACCGTTATATGAGATGGAGAAGAAAGGCACAGAACTTTCAGTTATAGGATGTAACGAGAAAGGAATGCCGGATATAGCTGCGATGGAGGCAGCGATAAAAGAGAATACGAAGATGATTATCTGTACCAATGGATCGAATCTTACCGGCAATTATGTAGATGTGGCAGTAATTGGAAAGATGGCGCATAAGCACGGACTGATCTTTGTGGTGGATGCATCACAGACGGCCGGAGTATTTCCAATTGACGTACAGAAGATGGATATAGATATATTATGTTTTACAGGACACAAAGGACTTCTTGGACCTCAGGGGACAGGCGGAATATATGTAAAAGAAGGAATACAGATCAGACCGTTAAAGACCGGAGGAAGTGGAATACAGACATATAGCAAAGAACATCCGGTGCAGATGCCGACGGCTTTGGAGGCAGGTACTTTGAACGGACATGGAATCGCCGGACTTCATGCGGCACTTGGATATCTGGAAAAAACAGGAATTGATAATATCCGCAAAAAAGAAGAAAATCTGATGTGGCGGTTCTATAACGGGGTAAAAGATGTTCCGGGCGTTAAGATTTATGGGGATTACAGTCAGAAAGAACGCTGTGCGATCGTGACGCTGAACATCGGTGATTATGATTCTTCAGAAGTGAGTGATGAGCTTCTTATTGAATATGATATTTCTACCAGATCGGGAGGGCATTGTGCACCGCTTATGCACGAGGCGCTTGGAACGGTAGAACAGGGGGCTGTGAGATTCAGTTTCTCACATTACAACACGGAGGAAGAAGTGGATACGGCTATAAGGGCGATCCGCGAACTGGCAGAAGAACCGTAAAATATGTGATATGTGACAAGGCGTCATAAAAAAGTATGTCAGGCATATAGTTATGGGGAAATGCAAGAAAATGAGAGTATAGGAGGAAACACATATGAATTTATCAGATTCAAAGAAAAAACTGGTACTGGCCGGTGTTGTGTGTGGTATTGTAGCGGCATGCCTTGCAACACTTGGAAATCCAGCGAACATGGCATTCTGTATTGCATGTTTTATCCGCGATACGGCGGGAGCAATGGGAATGCATCAGGCAGAAGTGGTACAGTATGCAAGACCGGAGATTATTGGTCTTGTACTTGGGGCATTTATCATTTCAATAGCAACAAAAGAATATCGCTCAACGGCGGGATCATCGCCGATGATCCGTTTTATTCTTGGTGTGATCATTATGATCGGTGCACTTGTATTCCTGGGATGCCCTCTGCGTATGGTAATCCGTATGTCGGCAGGTGATCTGAATGCATGGGTAGCTTTCGTTGGCTTCATCCTTGGAGTGGCAACGGGAGTATTTGCATTAAAGAAGGGATTCAGTCTTGGAAGAGCGCATGTAACTAACAAAGTTAACGGAGCGGTTCTTCCGGCAATCGTGGTTGCGATTTTGATCCTTGCTACATGTACAACACTTCTGAAAGCGAGCCAGGCAGGACCGGGAAGCATGCATGCACCGATTATTGCATCTTTGATCGGAGGTCTTGTATTTGGAGCATTTGCACAGAAATCAAGAATGTGCTTTGCAGGAAGTATCCGGGATATTATCCTGATGAAAAACTTTGATCTTATCAGTGTCATTGCGGGACTTTTTGTAGTGATGCTTGTATTTAATCTTGCAACAGGACGTTTCGTGCTTGGATTTGATACACCTGGAATTATTGCGCATTCTGAACATCTGTGGAATATTCTTGGAATGTACACAGTTGGATTCGCAGCTGTACTTGCAGGAGGATGCCCATTAAGACAGCTGATCCTTGCGGGACAGGGATCTTCTGATTCGGCGGTAACCGTAGTCGGAATGTTTGTGGGAGCTGCAATGTGCCATAACTTCGGACTTGCGGCAAGTGGAACTGCACTTAATCCTGAGACGAAAGAAGTAGTGGCAGGTGCAGTACCATTGAATGGTAAGATTGCATGTATTATCTGTATTGTGATTTGCTTTATTATCGCATTTACGAATAAGAGAGAAGAAACAAAATAAGATTGAAATATGCTTAAATACATAGTATTCTAGGAAAGAAGGAATTAAATATGAAAGAAGTAGATGCAAGAGGTCTTTCTTGTCCGGAACCATTAATGCTGACAGCAGAAGCGTTAAAAGGAGAAACAGGACCTGTGAAAATTCTTGTCACAGAGCCTCATCAGAAGATGAATGTTGAAAAATTTGCCAAAAGTAAGGGGAAAAAGTCAACAGCTGTGGAGAAAGACGGTTACTACGAAGTGGTGATTGAGTAAAGATGAGAAAAAAAGTAATGAAACTTGTTGTAACTTTCCATACGACGTCTGATGCGATGGCGATGGAGAAGGTATGCAAGGAAAGAAATGTACCAGGCAGACTGATTCCTGTACCGAGAGCGATTTCGGCAGGATGCGGACTTTCCTGGTGTGCGGATCTGACAGACCGAGAACAGATCCTTGATGTGATGAAAGAGGTAGGGATTGAACAGGAAGATGTTCATGAATGCCTTGTATAAGAGGTCATAACAAGGGTATGGAAAATCTGGACTGAAAGAGAACAGGCGTTGACTGCAGAGAAATCTCTGCGGTCAACGCCTGTTAATTTTTTTATATAAGGGAAACTGGCAGCTTCTTTCGAATACATGGCGATTAAAGTCCATCCACAAATGTCTGTAATACATGTGGAAGTAACTTGTCTGTACGTTCGGTCAGTGAGAATTTGCCTTTGAAAAGGGCCCAGTCATAGAGAAGAGCACGCTCATACATGGCATATATTTCCATTAGTTCGGAAGCGGTGCTGGTGTTTTTGAATTCTCCGTTTTTTAAACCTTCCTCCATAATTTCTGTCAGCCATTTGAAATAAATACGTTTTTTGTCAGACAAAGATTTCTTATCTTTGGTAACCAGCTGCGAAGAGTAGAGGTAGGCCAGCAGATGTATATCGATGCTGGTTTCTATCATATAAAATAATTCATGGTTTAAAAATAAAAGTTTATCATAACAAGAAAGATTCGGATCAATCACCGCAGCAAGGTCTTCGTATTTCTGGTCAAAAAGATAAGAAAGTGAATTTAAAAGTGCTTCTTTTCCCTTGAAATAATGATAAAAAGTACCTTTTGAAGTTTTTGAAGCGTTGATGATGTCTTCTACGGTAGTCTGTTCGTAGCCATTTTTGTAAAAGAGGTTCCAGGCTGCTTTAACAATTCGGCTTTTTGTAGATCTGCGTTTACGTGGCATTCGGCTCATTCCCTTCTTTGCTGTATAAAAAATAGAAGCGGATCACACGAATCCGCTTCTACTATCATATATGATAATGCAATCTAATTCAACCCCGAATATGCATTAGCCTACAAGGAAACCATATTTTAATGGATCTGTAGAGTCAATTAAGTAAGTAGCAACACCTGTAAGATATGCACTTCCTGTGATCATTGGGATTACTGCATCGTAATCACCGATCTTAGTTTCTTCTTTGATCACACCTTTGAAGCGTGTTCCCATGAAACTTTCATAAATAAATTCTTCGCCGATTCCGAGTTCGCCCCATCCGTGAAGAGTAGCGAGTTTGGCACTTGTACCTGTTCCGCAAGGTGAACGGTCAGCCTGAGCATCTCCGAATACAACAACGTTTCTCATTGTAGCCTGATCCGGATTCGGTGTTGGTCCGTAGAATTCAACCAGGTCAACTTCTGTGATGTCCAGAGTTGGATGCTGGATCTTAACTTCTGCGTTGACTTTATCACGAATCTTCATTCCGAGTTCTGTATAAGCAGGAACTGTCTTAGCGTTGATTTCGCCAATGTCAAGCTTTGTAGTATCAACCAGTGCGAAGAAACTTCCACCGAAAGAAATAGTATAAGGAATGTCTACTCCGTCGATATTAACTGTTAAGTTGTCTTTGTAAATGAATGCAGGTACGTTTGTAAGAGTTACATCTGTTACCTTTCCGTCTTTTACATGAGCTTTTGTTCTGATGATTCCTGCAGGAGCATCCAGAACAACTTCGTTCTCACCTTCGTGGCATTCAACAAGACCTGCTTCAAGGGCTACTGTAACAGCTCCGATCGTACAGTGTCCGCACATGTTCAGGTATCCGCCCGTATCCATGAAGATTACCCCAAGATCTGCTTCTTCGTGGATTGGCTCGCAAAGGAAAGCACCGAACATATCGTGATGTCCTCTAGGCTCCAGCATTAACGCTGTACGAACGTGGTCGTATTTTTCCTCCATCCATTTTTTCTTTTCGATCATTGTGCTGCCTTCTGGCTCAGGGAATCCTCCGATGACCATACGGCAGAACTCACCGGCTGTATGAGCATCTACAACCTGAAGTGCTTCTTCAAACCGGTTGAAGTTAACTTTTGCTTCTAACTTCATAATCCTTACCTCCTTATAATATCCTATAGAATTCATCTATAAGTTTTTATAAAAACACATTGAAAATCTCTATATTTTCGTAGTGCCTTTTTCTATGAGTGAAAAATAAAAATAATAAAATTAACAGATATTGCGATATAAAATTAACAAATAGACTGCATTCTAGTATTTCGTTCAACCTGTTGATTTCATTATGTACGAAATACCTTGAAAAGTCAATGCTTTTTTGGTATTATAAAAATAAATAAAAGTGTTGAAAATTAAGGGCAAATATGATATGGTATATAAGCACATGGGGGTAGTTGGGTAACTGGTGTGCCTCCTAGTCTTCAAAACTAGTGTAGGGCGTTAAGAGCGTCCTGGGTGGGTTCGATTCCCACATGCCTCCGCCAAAAAAACAGACAGTTTTTGTTAAAAAAATGGCGAAAAATAATTTATAGAAAATTTCTATATTAATCAAATTAATCAAATTAGAATAAGTAAACGAGCTTGCATAGTTCCGTTTTGACTTAGATAAAATAAAAATTAAAAAGGAGAAGTGTGTCATGGGAAATGTACAGATGTTATTACGCCAGCATGTTGGCGCTCCTTGTGCACCATGTGTAGAAGTTGGTGCTGAGGTGAAAAAGGGTACTCTCATTGCTACACCAACAGGCCTGGGAGCTAACATCTTTTCAAGCGTGTATGGAAAAGTAACAGAGATTACAGAAGACCGCATCATCATCGAGCCGGACGCTGAACAGCCGGATGAATTCATTCCAGTTACCGAATCAGTAGAAGGTATCACAGATGAATCATCAAAACTTGATCTGGTGAAAGCAGCCGGAATCGTAGGAATGGGAGGAGCCGGATTCCCGACAGGAGTAAAACTTAATATTAATTTAGAAGAAACTCCGATGGGTGAGCTTGATCCTGAGATTAACCCAGAGCTTCCGAAAGACTTCAAACTGGATTGTGGATACATTCTTGTAAATGCAGCTGAATGCGAACCGGGACTGGAACACAACACAAAACAGATCGAAGAGCAGAGTGATAAATTAATCCGTGGTATTAAATATAGTATGGAAATCACTCACGCAAAGAAAGCAATTATTGCTATTAAGAAGAAACATCATAAAGCAATCAAGGTATTACAGAAAGCTCTTGAGAATGAGCCTGATATCAAGATGCACCTGATGGCTGATATCTACCCGATGGGTGAGGAACGTGCAGTAGTAAGAGAGTGCCTTGGGGTATTACTCACAACTACACAGCTTCCATCAGCAGCTAGATCTGTTGTTATCAATGTGGAAACTGTCTGTAAGATTGCTGAAGCGGTTGATGAAAAGAAACCTTGTATCAGCAAGAACATGACAGTCCGTGGTAAATTAAACGGTGGAAATGAAGCACACGTATTCTTCGACGTACCAGTTGGTGTAAGCGTTGGAGAGATGATCGAAAAAGCCGGCGGAATCGACGGAAAATATGGAGAGATCATCATGGGTGGAGCTTTCACAGGAAAGTCTACTACATTAGATGCACCAACAACCAAGACGACAGGAGCAATCCTTGTAACAGTCGAGTTCCCGGATCTCCACGGAGCAACAATGGGAATTCTTGTATGTGCCTGCGGCGGAAGCGAAGAGCGTATGCGTGAGATCGCTTCTAAGATGAATGCCAAAGTAGTATCTATGTGCAAATGTAAACAGGCAATTGAAAACAAACCGGGAGCACCACTGAAGTGCTTAAGACCTGGTAACTGTCCTGGACAGGTTAAGAACAATATGCAGTTCAAGAAAGACAAATGTGAATACATTCTGATCGGTAACTGCTCAGACTGTTCAAACACTGTAATGGCATCCGGACCGAAGATGGGACTGAAGGTATTCCATCAGACAGACCATGTTATGAGAACAGTTGGACATCCACTGTACAGAAGCCTGAAGGTTTCTAAAGAAGTAAGTCAGGAAATTGATTTTTAATTATAACCTGAATGAAACATAATATTATCGGTATTACCGTTGCGTGCAATGAGGTAGGAGACCCCCGATTCTTTTGCCTGACAGAAGTAATTGAGAGGTTCTTCTGGAAGTTGGACGCAGCTGTATATATATTTTTTAACTACAATATTCCGCAAGGAAAATGTATGAAACAAAAACAAGGAGGGAAACAATATGTCAATCACAGCTGAAACAGCAAAAGCACATGCTCATGATCCTGCAGTACTGTGCTGTAGAGCAGAAGCTGGTATCACAATTGAGCCGGCTAATCTCGAAGATCCAGCAATTTTTGATGATCTGGTAGATTCAGGATTATTAAACCTGGACGGATGCCTTACAATCGAAGAAGTACTGGGTGCAAAACTTACAAAAACTTGTGATTCTCTTTGCCCGTTAACAAATGATGTTCTGGATGGTGTAAAAGCACCTACAACTCCAGTAGAAGAGGCAGAGGAAGAAGCTCCGGCAGAGGAAGCTGCACCAGCAGCACCAGTTGCAACAGCAGCAACAGTAGCTGGAGGAACACTCAAGATCCACATCGGAGAAGGAAAAGATATCAATCTTGAAATTCCGGTTGGAGCTCTTGGAGCAACAGGAGAAGCAGTAGCAGAAGTACCTGCAGCAGTAGCAGCTACAGCAACAGCAGAAGCACCTGTTGAAGAAACAAAAGTAGTAGGAACATTAACAAGAAGACACATTAAGATCACAGAGGTTAAGAGAGGACCAGAGACAAAGATTGAAGGAACAACTCTTTACATCCGTGAAGGAATTGAAGCAGAAGTAATTGCTAATCAGGAACTGGTTAAAGATTTCCATCTTGAAATCATCACTCCTGACCAATACCA
>OLPZ01002496.1_pt1 | contig 10527 bp, 8 predicted proteins | sample 1672711 | NCBI WGS metagenome assembly OLPZ01 (sample SAMEA3136716, study PRJEB25190) | human gut metagenome | reverse complement strand
ATGATGGCCACGATTGCGGCCGCAGAAGCTGGTGCTCAAGTATTATTGATTGAAAAAAATCGCCGTGTTGGGAAAAAATTATTAATGACTGGTGGCGGTCGCTGTAATGTAACCAATAATCGGCCCGCAGAAGAAATCATTTCATTTATTCCTGGGAATGGAAAATTTTTGTACAGCGCATTTTCACAATTTGATAACTATGATATCATGAACTTTTTTGAATCCAATGGTATTCACTTAAAAGAAGAAGATCACGGACGCATGTTCCCTGTTACAGATAAATCGAAGTCAATTGTTGATGCGCTATTTAACCGCATTAACGAATTAGGAGTCACTGTTTTTACAAAAACACAGGTCACAAAATTACTACGAAAAGACGATCAAATAATTGGCGTTGAAACCGAACTGGAAAAAATTTATGCGCCGTGTGTTGTATTAACAACTGGCGGCCGCACTTATCCTTCCACAGGAGCAACTGGTGATGGCTATAAACTAGCCAAAAAAATGGGGCATACCATCAGCCCACTCTACCCTACCGAATCACCTATTATTTCTGAAGAACCTTTTATCCTTGATAAAACGTTGCAAGGTCTCTCTTTACAAGATGTTAATTTAACTGTTTTGAACCAAAAAGGAAAACCTTTAGTTAATCATCAAATGGATATGCTGTTTACACATTTTGGCATTTCAGGACCTGCCGCGCTCCGCTGTTCTAGTTTTATTAATCAAGAATTAACTCGCAACGGTAATCAACCTGTCACGGTAGCCTTGGATGTGTTTCCGACAAAATCTTTTGAAGAAGTGCTGAAAAATGTTGATTACATGATTGAGGAACAGCCAAATAAAGTGGCAAAAAATGCCTTTCATTCTTTAATACCAGAACGTCTGCTTACTTTTTATCTAGAGAAACTAGCAATTGAAGAAGTGCCTGCCAAACAACTGACAGAAAAGCAACGTCTTTCCTTTGTGGAACTACTGAAAGACTTTCAGTTCACTGTTACGAAAACATTGCCTTTGGAAAAATCTTTTGTCACAGGCGGTGGGATTTCCCTCAAAGAAGTGACCCCTAAAACAATGGAGAGCAAATTAGTCAATGGTTTATTTTTTGCTGGTGAACTTTTAGATATTAATGGCTATACTGGAGGCTACAATGTTACAGCTGCATTTGTCACTGGACATGTTGCTGGCTCCCATGCCGCAGAAATTGCAGAATACACCTATTTACCAATTGAAGAAGTCTAAACAAAAAGTCGCTAAAATAGCGACTTTTTGTTTACTTTTTTTATTTATCAATAATTTTCCCGTTTTCTAAATAAATAGTGCGGGTGGCTACTTTTTCCACAAACGTTTCATCATGCGAAGTGAAAATTACTGTTCCTTGATAGGCACTTATAAATTCTTCAAGTGCTTGGATTGTGTCTAAATCAAGAAAATTGGTGGGTTCATCCAATAAGATAATATTATTTGGTTCTATAAACAATTGCGCCAAAGTAATTTTTATGGCTTCGCCACCACTTAGAGAAGATATCTTTGTCTGTAAATTTTCTTGTTGAAAACCTAGTCGATATAAAAGTGAACGCACAATCTTTTCAGAATAATTTGTCCGCTTCAATAAATAAGTCAACAGTGGTTCATCATTTTTTAATCGATAATCTAATTGATGATACGTTCCTAACCTGACTTTGGGAGAAAAGTAAATGGCCGGGTGACGGGCTTCAATTTGTTGAAGGAAGGTACTCTTCCCAGCACCATTTTTTCCACAAAGTGCTATTTTTTCGTTTAAAGGAATTTGAACGTTCACTTGGTTAAGAATTGTTCGATTCTCATAAGCGAAAGTTAAATTTTCAATTCTAATTGGATATGGATTGTATAAAGAGAACTGATTATTAGTAGGAAAAATAATTTTTCGCTTTTGTTTTGCTTGCGCAACATCGGGTAATCTGTCAATTCTGGCATTAATCGCTTTCGCTTGTTTTTGGAGTGCTTTTTGTACGGTATCTTTTTGTTTAGAACCAGCTAAACGACTAGGTTTAATTTGCTTTTGTTTTTGTTTTTTTGAAACATGACTAGATTTTTGCGCTTGTGCTTGTTTCTTTGTGTAAGATTCCTGTAATTTTTTCTTTTCCTTTTGATATTGATGATAGACATTATATTGTGTTTGCTGTTCCAATTCTTTTTGACGACAATACGCATCGTAGTTCCCTAAATATTCTTTGACATGTCCATCCGAAACTTCCCAAATTTTCTCTGCTAATTGATTCAAGAAAAAGCGATCATGACTAACAAACAAAACGGTCCCATAATAATACGTTAAATCTGCCACTAACAACTGACGATGTTCTTTATCTAAATGTGTGGTTGGTTCATCTAAAATAACCCCGGTTGGATACTCTGAAAATAATGTTGCTAAGCGTTTTTGGACTTTTTCGCCACCACTTAGTTTTTGATTTTTCTGATTTAACAAACAGTTTTTGTCAGTTTTCTCTGGTTCATTCGTTATTTCTTCAGCTACTTGTGCCAAGTAATGAAAGTCGTTCAATCTTTGAACTTTTCCTTTGTCTGATTGAATCTTACCCATAATTAAATTGAGCAGTGTTGATTTTCCTGCGCCGTTTTTACCAATAATCCCAATTTTTTCATTTTCATATACAAATAATTCATCAATTTCTAGAATTGTTTTTCCCGAAAAGTGAATACTTACTTCTTTCAGATGAATACTTAATTTTTTCATTATGCTCTCTTCTTTCATTTCTGAAACGAAAGAATCTTGGGTACGCAAAAAAGGACAGCCTAATCGCTATCCTTGTAGTTTCGTATAAAAGTACACACGTCACCCATGAATTTTAATTTCAGACTTTTTGATAAGATTTATTCAATTTATTTTGTCAAAAAGTCAATCCAAATTCTGATAGATGCCAACATACAATTATACCTCCTCGTTTAATTACTCCCACACTAACACCTCTGCTTTCTTTTGTCAATTCTGCCCCTAAAATGAGAGAATCGGACTTTAGTAGGATACAATTTTACCGAAACTATGGCAAAATAAAGACGGAGGTGAAAACCATGAAGATTACATTGACACGAAAAACATCAGCTTGGGGCGCGTTACGCTATTTTACATTTTATAAAAATGGTGTGCATCAAGGGAAACTTTTTACTAATGTACCTATTGAAATTGAGGCTGATCCTGGAGATGTTTTAACGTTCTATGAAGGCTGGTTCCAATTTTATCGGCGCATTGAAGTTACTGAAGATACCAAAGAAATCACGATTATCAATTCTAAAAAATTGCAACATGTTTTTTATACCTGTGTCGTCTTATTTTTAATTTTAACGCTATTATTCCTTTCCGCACAGAAACTTTCGACGTTTATTATTGCTGAAATTTTAATTTACTCTGGTATTCAGTGGCTGTTCCGGCAACAAACCTATCATTTTACTGTCAAGAAAAAAACGGAATCCTTTGCTTCCTATTCTAAAAAAAGTATCGCACACTAAACGAATCTTTAGCGTGCGATATTTTTTAATTACTTTTCATTAATTCGGCCACATATGTGACTGTTTCTGGTTGTGTTTCTTCAATTTTATTAATCGCATCTGCAAAATTCGGTAAATGCGCTTTGTGGGCAATTAATAATTCGTCCAACAAGGTCTTCGCCATGACGCCGCCAGGAACTAATGGATTAATAGTGAAAGCATGCAATGCTGCGCCGTAATCACCATTGATGGCTGCTCGAATAACCGTTTCTTCCATAGCTTTCATATTTTGAATAATTCCTCGTGCTGCTGGCGGAAAGGCCCCCCAGTTGTAAGGTTCATGGCCATGAGCTGTCACAGGTCCAGATACTTCTACAACACAATCATACGGTAAATCAGTAATTGTCCCATTATTTTCAGTAGAAACAACCATATCCGTTCGTTTATCATTATAAATTGATGCAATCATTTCACAAGCTGCATCGCTATAGTGTGTGCCGCCCCGTTCTTCTAATTCTTTTGGTTTGTAATCTAGTTTGGGATCTTTATACAATTCAAACAGACGACCTTCCGTTTCTTTAACCACTTGTGCTCTTGTTTCGCCCCGTTCATACTCTTCGATGGAATGCTTCAACATCTCATCTTCAATATAATAATAGCGATGATAACCACATGGTAACATTCCTAAATCTTTTAACTGTTCATAATGGAACGGCGCATCAAAAATATTTTTCAAATGACTTTCTTGCTCTTGCTTAGGTCCGTAAATTAAATCAATGAGTTCTTGTGTTCGCTCTTGTCCTTCTTTGTCCCAAACACGGTGCCAATGGAAATGATTAATTCCAGCAAATTTAAAGAATAAGTCTTCTTCTGGAATTCCCAGCATTTCGGCCGCTTGTTTTCTATGACCAATCGGCACATTACATAAGCCAACTGTTTTTTTCCAACCACCATGTTTAATTGCAGCTTCCGTAACCATTCCAGCTGGATTAGTAAAATTCACTAACCAAGCATCTGGGCAAAGGCGTTTCATATCGTCAATAATAGCTAAAATGACAGGAATTGTTCGAAATGCTTTAAACATTCCTCCCGCGCCATTTGTTTCTTGGCCTAATACCCCATGGGACAAAGGAATCCGTTCATCTTTAATGCGAGCATCTAATAATCCTACACGAAACTGTGTTGAAACAAAATCCGCCCCTTTTAAGGCTGCTTCACGATCCAATGTTAAATGAACTTCCCAATCTAAACCAGCAGCTTTAATCATGCGCTTCGCCATTGCACCAACGATTTCCAATTTTTCTTTACCAGCTTCAATATCGACTAACCAAATTTCCTTAATTGGCAGTTCATCTTTTCTTTTAATGTATCCTTCAATTAATTCAGGTGTATAACTAGAACCGCCACCAATTGTTGCAATTTTTAATGCTCCTCTTGTCATCCGTCTTCTTCCTCCTTGATTAAATTGTTATCGTTTACATCTTTAGGATAAATTATGGGAATGTTCCCATGTCAAGCACTATTTTCAAAAAAATGTATGCTATACTTCTTATAAGAATACATTCCACTTTGGAGGTAAAAAATGACGTCTATCATTGATGTAGCAAAAGTTGCCGGTGTCTCGAAATCGACTGTTTCTCGCTTAATTTCTGGAAAAGGATATGTGAGTGCCGATAGTCAAGAAAAAATTCTCAAAGCAATGAAAGAATTAAATTATACCCCGAATTATGTGGCGCGGAATTTACGAGCAGGTGCCACAAAAACCATTGGCTTTTTAGCCCCTAGCTATTTAGGTTCCTTAGGTATTTTCTTGAATCGCTTTATTTCAATTGCCAAAAAATACAATTATTCCGTAACCTTATTTTTTACAGATGGCGATCAGCAGAAAGAAATTGATGCCTTGAACCAATTAAAATACAAACAATTAGATGGCTTGTTTTTATTGACACGAACAAATGAATGGTCGGTGATTGAGCCTTACAGCGCGTATGGCCCTTTAGCAACCTGGCATCGTATCGATTCACCTAATATATACTCTTCCTACATTGATCATTACTCTGGTTATTATCGTTCCTTAGAATATTTACAACAACAAGGATACCAAAAAATTGGTCATGTCCTCGGTAATCCCGAAAATTTAAACACGCACGCACGAAAACGTGCAATGAAAGATTTTTATGAAAACACTCAGGCACCTTGGCAAGCTGAGTGGCTGATTAATGATCAGTATACTAACCATTCTGGTCGCAAAATTGCCCATTACTGGCAACAATTAACCGACAAGCCAGAAGCTTTGGCCTTTTATAATGATCACGTAGCAGCTGAGTTTATTTCAGAACTTGAAAATCTAAATTATGCCGTTCCTCGCGATGTCGCTGTCATTGGCTTTGATAATAGTTATGTCAGTGAGTTGATGCATATTACGACTGTTGATTATGCCATTCAGTATCAAGCCGAAAACTCATTTATTTACCTATACAACCAATTAAATCAGACGAACATTCCTGAAAAAAAATTAACCGTTCGTCTAGTTGAACGACGAACGGTGCCTAAAAAAGACCCGGCAGATCAGTCACTTTGACTGATTTACCGGGTCCTTTTAGAGTTAAACAAAAATTATTTATGCTTTTGTTCATTTTTTAAAATAGAAATTGACTGTTTTAAGGATTGAATCATGCCGCCTTCGCTGTATACAAGAACGTTTGATTTATATAAACGAGCAGAGAAGATTGTTAAAATAATTCCAAAAACTGCCAAAATCACTAATGAGACAATTGCTTCCATTGTTGATGCCGTTTCGGTCGCCAAGCGTACTGGCATAATGTATGACGAAATCAGCGGAATAAAGGAAGTCACTTTCACCACGATATTTTGCGGATCATTCGTCCCAAACGTAATGCCAATCATATAACCGATTAAACCAATATACATGATGGGCTGAACTGCTTTTGCTGTATCCTCTGGTTTGGAAACAAGAGAACCACAAAGTGCTGCCAAAACAGCAAAAACGAGAATACCAATAATGAAAAAGCCTAATGTAAAAATAAAGGTTGATGAAAAAATACTTTGTGGTGAAATACCACTTAATAGACTTTTCATAAAATCAAGATTTTTCAATTGAGAATAGCCGAGAACAAACGCCACTCCGTAAATGAAAATTTGTGTTAAAGCTACTAGAATAACCCCAGTTAATTTGCCATAAAAATGGGTTTGCGCTTTTGTACTAGAGAGAATAACTTCCATGATTCTAGTGCCTTTTTCAGAAGCAATCTCTTGGGCAATAATTGAAGAATAACTGCTGATGAAGACAAATAACAAAATTGTTATCCCCATTGCTAACGCCATTTGAATCCCTGTGTTATCTTCTCCTGTTTTTATTTTGCCATTTTCATCAAAACTAATTTTGGCTTTTTTAAATGTTGCTTGTTGATTCAACATGGCAACTTGCTCAGCTGTTAGGTTTAAACGATTGGCATTCGCCATTGTTTGTAATTGGTTTAACATTTGAGGAATTAGCATCTCGGTTGCATTTCCTAAAGAGCGTTCAGAGTAAAGCTGACCAGAAATCTGATTATCTGTAGTGTCCAAAAGTAAATAAGCATCAATTTTCTCGTCTTTTAATTGTTCTTGGGCCTTTTTCTCAGAAGAAACAGCTTTGAAAGAAAAGTCCTCTGTTTTATTCTTTGTCAACTCTTTAACGAGCGCTTGATTTTCCGAAACCAGACCAATGGTAGTATCTCCTGAAAAACCGCTAGCTAGAGAGCCCGCTAAGTAAACAATTCCTACAAGAAGAAATGGCGCTAAAATCATGATTAAGAAAGACAGCGACTTCACATTTTTCTTATAGACATCAGTCGCAATAATCCAAAATTTACTCATCTTGCCCACCTACTTTCATTTTGAAAATTTCTTCCAATGTTGGTGGTTGTTGATTAAACATTGGAATGTAGCCGTTGGCTGTCGCTTTATCAAACAACACTTTGCCCACTTCAGCGTTTTCTAATGTCGCTTCTAAGACGCCATCTTGTCGTAAGTGTGCTTCTTTCACACCTGCTGTAGCAGCAACTTCCTCAACAGATAACGGTGATTCTAAAAATAATTTTGTTCGACCAAATTGTTGTCGAATTTCATGAACCTGACCATCTAAAACCATGCGTCCATTTTTTAACATGACTAAATGGTCACAGATTTTCTCCACATTGTCCATATTATGACTGGAAAAAATGACACAAGAACCTTGATTTTTCAATTCAATAATGCCGTCTTTTAATAATTCTGCATTAACTGGATCCAAGCCACTGAATGGTTCGTCTAAAATAATTAACTTCGGTTCATGAATAAGTGTCGCAATCAATTGAACTTTTTGTTGATTTCCTTTTGATAAAGATTTAACTTTATCTGTTTTTTTGCCTTTAACTTGAAATTTTTCCATCCAAAAGTCAATTTTAGGTTCAATTTCTTTTTTAGTTTTTCCCCGCAATGAAGCGAAATAAATTAGTTGGTCTTCAATCGTAATTTTAGGATATAAACCCCGTTCTTCTGGTAAATAACCAATAATATTGTATTCTTTTTCGTTTAATGGTTGACCATTCCATAAAACCGACCCGCTATCTTGTGTTAAAAAATTTAAAATCAAGCGAAATGTAGTTGTTTTCCCGGCACCATTTTGGCCAATTAATCCTAAAATTTTCCCGTCCGGTATCGTAAAGGATACATGATCAACTGCTTTAAAATCCCCAAAGGTTTTGACTAACTCTTTTACCTCTAACACATAAACGCCCCCTTCACTTTTTCTAAACCGCTGTTTAGTTACTCATATCGTATCTTTACTGTGTTGGCTTGTCAATGACAATTGTTATGGAAAGATGCTGCACTTTAATCAGACTCTTTATTTTCTGCTAAGCGAAAAAGGCCATCCGTCTCGGCAGAAATATGCACTTCATTTGCGGTCAAGCCTGTGCTTTCATAAAATTTATTTTTAAATTCCTTTGCCGATTTTGATGATTGGCAGGCCCAAATTCGACCTGTACGATTCAACCACGTACCCAATTCATTCATTAAACGCTCATCAATCAGTAATTGATTTGGTACTTTTTTAAATTTTATTTGATAAACGGGCGTTAGTATTTTCATGATCAGACGTCCTCTCTTTTAAGTTAGTATTAGTATATCACGAAAGAAATCGTTATCATATTTTCTTGAGAGTTCAACTTTTCATGAAAAAATTGAATAAAAAAACCAGACAAATTAGGAAAAGCACCTAATTGGTCTGGTTCATTTTCATTTATTTTTCTATCTCAGAGGTTGTTTCTTGGTGCAAATGACGATACACATTCTTCGCGACAGTTTCAGGTAACCCAGCTTTTCTTAATTCTTCAACACTGGCTGCCGTAATATTTTTAAGCGATTTAAATTCTTTTAAAAGATTTTTTTTGCGTTTCGGTCCCAAGCCTTCAATGTTATCTAATTTGGAAGCAAAACTATTTTTACTACGTAATTGACGATGGAATGTGATGGCGAAACGATGGACTTCATCTTGGATTCGTTGCAACAAGAAAAATTCTTGTGAGTTTCTTTCCAATGGTACAACTTCTAAGTTTGGACCAAATAAAAGTTCACTCGTTTTGTGCTTGTCGTTCTTGGCTAATCCAGCTACAGGAATATCGACTCCTAGTTGATTGGCTAACACATCTTTGGCAACATCGACTTGACCTTTACCACCATCGATTAAAATTAAATCAGGAAAAGGCAAGCCTTCTTTTAAAACTCGTGAATATCTGCGATAAATGACTTCTCTCATAGAAGCGTAATCATCAGGACCTTGCACAGTTTTTATTTTATATTTTCGATACTCATTTTTAGCTGGTCGTCCGTCAATAAACACAACCATCGCAGAAACAGGGTTTGTTCCCATAATATTTGAATTATCAAATGCTTCAATTCGAATGGGCGCAGGTATGTTCATCGCATTGCCTAATTTTTCAACTGCGCCAATTGTTCGTTCTTGTTTCCGTACAATCAAATCGAATTTTTCATTTAAAGCAACTGCAGCATTTTTACTGGCTAATTTAACCAGTTTTTTCTTTTCTCCCCGTTGCGGCTGCAAGACTTTCGTAGCTAATAAAGCTTCGACGCTTTCTTTATCAATGTCATCAGGAATCAAGACTTCTTTTGGCACAAAATGCTCATTCTCTTGATAAAATTGTCCAATAAAAGTTAAAAATGCTTCACTGGCATCATCATAAAATGGAAAAATCGATACATCACGTTCGATTAATTTTCCTTGTCTGACAAAGAATACTTGGACACACATCCAGCCTTTATCAACAGCATAACCAAACACATCACGATCAATTAAATCTACATTCGTCATTTTTTGGCGGGTCATAACTGTTTCAATCGCTTTAATTTGATCGCGAAATTCTGCAGCTTTTTCAAATTCCATATGTGCAGCTGCATAAGCCATTTTTTCTTGTAAGCGGTCCTGAATTTCTGTATGTCCACCAGAGAGAAACCCTTTAATCTCTTCCACCATATCTTTGTAGACTTGCGGATCCACATCAAAAGCATAGGGATTTTCGTGTATACCTTAGGATCGACATCAAAGTAATACGGACATAAACATTGGCCTAAATGATAATACAAACAAGGTGTTTTTTGCGACGGATTACATTTTCGCAAAGGAAAAAGCCGATCTAACAGTTTCTTTGTTTCATTCGCTGCATTTACATCTGGATATGGGCCAAAATATAACGCTTTGTCTTTTAAAACCTTTCGAGTAATCATTAAACGAGGATATTTTTCGTTTGTGATTTTGATAAAAGGATAGGTTTTATCGTCTTTTAACATGATGTTATATTTGGGATTATTTTTATGGATTAAATTAATTTCTAATAAAAGTGCTTCAATATTCGATTCTGTCACAATATATTCAAAATCATCGATTTCACTGACTAATCGTTCTGTCTTAGTATCATGGCTACCACGAAAATAAGACCGGACACGGTTTTTCAAAATTTTGGCTTTCCCAACATAGATAATCGTGCC
>OLPZ01002478.1_pt1 | contig 10609 bp, 7 predicted proteins | sample 1672711 | NCBI WGS metagenome assembly OLPZ01 (sample SAMEA3136716, study PRJEB25190) | human gut metagenome | reverse complement strand
ATTTCTCGCGAGCTGCGGCGTCGTCGAGGTCCCGACCTACCGCCGTCCGCGCGTTGCCATCATGGCGACGGGCTCGGAGCTGGTCGACCCTGCCGTCGTGCCCACGAAAGGCCAGATCCGCAACTCCAACTCCGCCTCGCTGGCGGCGTGCGTCGTCGAGGCGGGCGGCATTCCCACCATCTTGCCCATTGTGAAAGACACCTACGAGGCGCTCGTTGATGCCGTGAAAGCGGCCGTGAAGGAGTACGACTACGTCATCACGACCGGCGGCGCGGCTAACGGCGACTTCGACTTCATCAAGCGCGTCGTCGAGGACCTTGGGCAGCTCTACCTGTCCACGGTCAACATGCGCCCGGGCAAGGCGCAGACCTTCGGCATCGTGGACGGCGTGCCGGTCTTCGGTCTGCCCGGCAACCCGGCGGCAGCCTACATCGGCTTCCAGATGCTCGTGCGTCCGGCGCTGCGCAAGATGCAGGGCTACTCGCACTTCGACCGCATCGAGCTCAAGGCCAAGCTCGCGACCGACGTCAAGGCGAAGAAGGATGCGCGCATGACCCTGATGCGCGCCGTCATCGAGAAGGGAGAGGACGGCGGATACGTCGCCTTGCCGCTCAAGAAGCAGAGCTCGGGTCTGTTCGGGCCGCTGCAGCGCTCGAACGCGCTCGTCGTCGTCCCGCGTGGCGACGAAGGGCATGCGAAAGGCGACGAGGTCTCGTGCATCATCCTCGACGTGCCCGAGGAGCTTGCCCTGTAGGCACGCCTTTCACGCCGCGAGTTCACCGGCGTTTGACAGAGAGTTCACTCAGAAGCCACATCGTGCGATGTGGCTTCTGCCTATACTGGAATGCGAGTACGCGTAATTCTAGGGAGTGAGTCGACCATGTCAGTAGCCCTCATCGACGTCGGGAGCAACACCATCCGCCTGTCCGTCTACATGATCGAGGGAGACGGCTCGTTCGAGCGGCTGCTCTCCAAGAAGATCACGGCTGGGCTTGCCGCCTACGTCGACGACGAAGGCGCTCTCTCGCCCGAGGGCATCGATTGCGCCTGCGAGGCGCTGCGCTATCTGGGCACCATCGTCGACCATCTCCAAGTAGACGACGTGCACGTGTTCGCGACGGCATCGCTGCGCAACGTCACCAACAGCCAAGAGGCGCTTGCCGCCATCGAGCAGCGCACGGGGCGTACGGTCGAACTCGTGTCCGGCAAGGAAGAGGCATTGCTCGGGTTCTCGAGCTTCAGGCACGAATGCTCGCTCGACCGGGGCGTGCTCACCGATATCGGCGGCGGATCGTCGGAAATCGTCTGCTTCGAGCACGACAATCCCGTGTTCGCCGACAGCCTCAAGATCGGCTCGCTCAAGCTCTACGAGACCTGCGTGGACAAGATCCTTCCCACCAAAAAAGAGCTCAAGAGCATGGAAAAGCTGGTCAAGGACTTGCTCGACGGTGCCGGCATCAAGAAGATGGGAACGTACGAGGTGCTGTGCGGCATTGGCGGCACGGCGCGCGCCGTCTGCAAGCTGGTCAATCACCTCTGCCGTAGAGAGCGCGGCACGAACGAGTTTTCGGCGAGCGATCTCGAGCTACTGCACGAGGTGCTCTACGCCGGCCAAGACACCGCGCGCGAGATCGTCTTGCGCATCTGCCCCGACCGCGTGCACACGATTACCCCCGGGTTCGTCATTTTCGAAGCGCTTGCACACCGATTTGGCGTCGAGAGGATCCTCGTCAGCCAAAGCGGCGTGCGCGAGGGCTACCTCTACGAGAGGGTTATCGGCAAGTAGCCCAAAAAGAGTTTTTCACGCTGACGGCGACTCCTCGCCGGCGCGTGTTTATTTCATGATAAGATAAAAGAAAGACCAGTTCAGATGCGTGTGAAGTCCATGAGGGAGGCTTTCATGGGTATTGAATCGAATGGTTCCAATCAAGATACAGAACAGAAAGCAACTGCAGGCCCGAAAGGGGAGGATGCTGCTTTGGAGGGCACGCGCGACCTGTTCGAGAAGGATGGGGCGGGAGACGCCCAGAACGTTGAGGGCGGTTCCGGCAAAGAAGAGTCTGCGGCGCCGGCGCCCGAAGAGTCCGCGGCTCCTGCTGCCGAAGAGGTCGTTGCCAACATCAGGCCGGTGAAAAAGCACAGCAAGCGCGACTTCAGCTACACGCAGAACCGCGAGCTGTCCTGGCTCCAGTTCAACAAGCGCGTGCTCGAGGAGGCGCTCGACGACACCGTGCCGCTGTACGAGCGCATGAAGTTCGTCGCCATCTTCGACAGCAACCTCGACGAGTTCTTCATGGTGCGCGTGGGCAGCCTAACCGACATCATGCTCATCGACCCCGACGGCCGTGACAACAAGTCCAACATGACCGCAGCAGAGCAGGTCGACGCCGTGCTCGCCTCTGCGCGCGAGCTCATCCAGCTGCGCGACAAGGTCTACAAGAAGGTGCAAGAAGAGCTCGAGGCGTACGACATCGTGGAGCTCGACCTCGAGCAGCTCTCGAAAAAGGAACGCAAGTTCGCGCGCGACTACTACCGCGAGTTCTTGCTCCCCGTCCTTTCGCCGCAGGTCATCGACGCACGCCATCCCTTCCCTCATCTGCAGAACAAGGCGCTCTACATCGCGATGAAGCTCACCGACGAAAACGGCGAGACGCTCATGGGCATCGTTCCACTGCCCGAGAAGGCTCCCGAGGTTATCGCCGACCCCGACCATCCCGGCCATTTCGTGCGCACGGCAGACATCATCATCCACAATCTGGGCAAGCTCTTCGACATCTACACGGTGTCGTCTCCCGTCGTGCTGAGCGTCAGGCGCAACGCCGACATCAGCTTTGACGAGGAAAAGTTCGACGATGACGAGAGCGATTACCGCATGCACGTCTCCAAGCTCCTCAAGAAGCGCAACCGCCTGAACCCGGTGTGCCTCGAGGTGCGTGGTGAGCTCGACAAGGAAGTGCGCGGTGTGCTGCTTGAGCGCCTCGAACTCAACAAGAACCAGATTCTGACCTACTCTGCACCCATCGCCATCCAAGGCGTGTTCGGCATGGAACGCGGCCTCGACCCCGCGCTCAAGGCGCAGCTGTGCTACCCGCCGTTCACCCCGCGTCAGTCCAAGGTGTTCGACTACGAGCGCAGCCTGCTCGACCAGATCGCCGAGCGCGACCGCATGCTGTTCTACCCGTACGACTCGATGGACGCCTTCTTGGCGGTGCTGCAGGAGGCGGCACACGACCCTGCCGTTACGTCCATCAAGATCACCATCTACCGCCTGGCGTCCGAGTCGCGCGTGGCGCAGCGCCTCATCGAGGCAGCCGAGAACGGCAAAGAGGTCACGGTCTTGATGGAGCTGCGTGCCCGCTTTGACGAGGCCAACAACATCGAGTGGTCCGAGCGTCTGGAAGAGTCCGGCTGCACGATCGTCTACGGCCTCGAGAACTTCAAGTGCCACTCCAAGATCTGCCTGATCACCAAGCAGGTCGATGGCAAGACGACGAACTACACCCAGATCGGCACGGGCAACTACAACGAGAAGACGGCGCGCCTGTACACCGACCTGTGCCTGTTCACGGCCAACGAGACCATCGGCAAAGACGCGGTCTCGTTCTTCCAGAACATGCTGATCGGCAACCTGAACGGCGCCTACACGGGGCTGCTCGTCGCGCCGGCCAACATGAAGCAGACGCTGCTCGCGCTCATCGACCGCGAGATTGCCAAGGGTCCCGCCGGCAGAATCACCATCAAGGCCAACTCCGTCACCGAGCGCGACATCATGGACCGCCTGTCTGAGGCATCGAATGCTGGCGTGCAGATTCGCATGAACATCCGCGGCATCTGCTGCCTGCTGCCCGGGGTGCCCAAGCGTACCGAGAATATCCACGTGCGCAGCATCGTCGGGCAGTTCCTGGAGCACAGCCGCATCTACTGCTTTGGCACCGACGGCGATATGGACATGTACATCTCGTCTGCGGATCTCATGACGCGTAACCTCGTGCACCGCGTCGAGGTCGCGTGCCCCATCTACGATAAGGACATCAAGTCGTGGATCAATGCGTACCTGGACAAGATTTTCCAGGACAACACGAAGGCGCGCAGCATCCAGCCCGACGGGACGTACACGTTCGTGCGCGAGGGGTGGGACGCCGCCGAGCTCGATATCCCCGATGCGCCGTTCTGCCTGCATAACTGGTGCATCGAGCACCCGCTCCAGGACGTGAGCATCTACGAGAAGGAAGAGCCGGTGCAGCAAGACGAGCGCAAGGAGTCCAAGCTCCCGCCCGTGGGCCAGCGCAGCGTCTGGCAGCGCATCAAGGCCGTCTTCCTGGGCGACTAGCTTTCACCCGGCCTGCCCCTTTTGTTTGGCACGGAGGGGCAGGCCGGGGTGTCCCTCCGTGCCAAAGTGGCACGATACCCACGGCCCCTCGTCTCACGCCTAGCGTTCGAAGAAGCGCAGGTACCTCTGGGGCGTCCCGTCTGGTGCCGCATAGTTATCGAGCGAGAAGGATTTCCGTTCGCCCGCTGCGCTCATCTGGGCGTTCCGGTACCAGGCGAGGGTCTCCTCGATGCCATCGCCATTCCATACGTTCGTGAGCAGATCGCAGCTTTCCCTGACGATTCGCTCGATGTCGTGACGCCGTCTCTTCGGGGCGGCGCTTCCGGTCTCGGGGCTGGTGAGCTCTGTGAAGGCCTCGAACCTTCTTGCCGCGCCTGTTTCGACGAGCAGCGCCGGAATACACCTGTTCTCGGCGAGTGTCGTTCGTTCTCTCTCGCTCAGCGAGTTCTCGTGTCCCCTGAACCACCCCTCGCCAAAAAGGTAGAGGCCAATACCGGATTCCCCATCGACGAGGAGGGGGATCAGGACATCGTCTCCTGTGACGCGCGCGTTGTTTCGATCCCGCTTCACGACGCTTATCATCTGCTTGATGTCTTTGCCGACGGCCTCGAGGTCGGTGCCGGCTCTGTCGCCTTCCCCCAACGGAGAAAAACGCCTGCTCCACAACTCGACAAGCTTCAAGTCGATGTTCTGGGATTTTATTACGGTGCTCTGCGGTGTCGGAGTTGACCCGCCAAAGCCGGAGTTTTCGAGCCAGCGTTTCGCCTGAATGCTGACCTGCGGGAATACCGCGCGTTTCAATTCTGGCAGCATTGTCTGGGGCGAAGCTTCGAGCGCTATCCTCAGTTCGACTGCCGCATCTTCGGGCATGCCGTCTTGTTGGGCACGACTGCACTGCTCTGTGATGCTCTCGGCACGGATTGCCAGCGCTTTCATCGCCGGGTCCATGTCACGCTCGCTACTGCCTTCGTTTGCATTACCAAGGAGCAGGTCCTCGAACCATTCGATTGTGCGCGCGCTTTTTGTGCCGGCGGAGTACTTGGCGAGCATCTCTGCCAAGAGGTCGGATACGAGCTGGTCGCTGAGGCTGCTCGCCGTGCGGCCAATGTCCTCGCTCGCTTGAGCAAGCAGGAGGCGTTGCTTCTTGGACGAGATGCGCTCGAACGATTCGGGTTTTGCATCGGCGATTTCTGCAAGTAGAAGCGGCAGGCACTTGTATTTAGAGAGTTGCCCTGCTTTATCATCACGTAGCAATGTATCGATAATCAGGGCGACGAGCGCATTTTTCTTGCCGAGAAGCAAAAGGCGCTTCGACTGCACGCGGAAGTGATGCCAGCTTTCGTCGAGAAAATACTCGAACAGTATGGAGCCTTCGCCTTGAACCCCCGTCTTCGTCTTCGGCCAGAAATCCGCGTGCAAGTCGTGCATGATGCGCGACCAGAGGTCTTCTTCTGATGGCAACGACATAGAGATGCCCCCTTCTTCCTAGCGCGTGATGCGCGCCTGCGCCTGGGCGACGAGCAGATATACGGGGAAGAATATCGAATCGTCCTCGTAATGGCTGATTCCATGGCCGTCGAGCACGAGTCTTATCGAGTCCATCAGCCTCTGAGTGTCGATGGTGACCTCACCGCTCAAGATGCTCGCCGAAAAGACCTCGAAGCTGCGGCAGTACTTGTCATGTCCCGAAAAGCCTTCGACGAAGGAGCCCGTGGCCTTTCTCTGCCCGGCGCGTTCTTCCTCGACAAAATGCCATTCCTCAGCATCGCGCTCGGTGTTCGCGCCTTCCGGAGCCTGCATCTGCGCCGCCCGCTCGATTGCGAGGTGTTCGCTATACAGCCGGGCAGTGATTAGTCCTGCGCTGTAGGCAGTTTCAATACGCTCTGCCGGGCAACCCGCTATATCCAGATAGCTGTCGAGGGGCGCTTGCCGCATCATGGCGAGACAGTTTTCTCTCTCAGCCGGTTCGACGAGCGAGGCCAAGGAGCGTCCCGAGAGCAGCTCGTAGAGCTCTCCGAGTGCTGACAGGCAGTCGAGGCTCCGAAGACGAGGTGTCTGCACGTTATACAGCGTGAGCGTCTCGAGTGGCATCTCTCCTGTGTGGAACCCCTTGCCGAGCTGCTCCGCCAAAATCCAACTGCTGAGAATTTCTTCTCGTGCGTAATGAATCTTCGATGGCATCGCATCGAGCAAGTCGCAGACCCGGCCGACAGTGCCAACCGAAAACGGGTTGTTGAGCTCGGCAAAGAAGAGGCACTCCAGCAGCGCGCCGACGCCGTCTTTCTCAATACTGCCGAGTTCGATGGGAAAGCTTCCGGTATCGATGGCATGCTGAAATGCCGATCGGTCTGCATCCGTGTAGCAGTAGGGCCCGTCGATGAGGTCCTGTAGAAGCTCTTTCTCATCGACTGGCTCGTCGAATTGCGCCTCTGCAGACAAGAACCACCTTGTTCGGTCGAGTACGCCGTACACGTTGATAACGTCGTTCATCAGCAACGCGATGCTGTCTTTGCTTGGCGTGCCCTCCATTTTCTGCAATTGGATAAGCGGCGTGTCGGCTCCGCTCAGCGCACGCGACAGGGCGGCGATGCGAGACTGGAATTTTTCGCGGCGCATGTCATACGCGTCGACTTTTCGAGGGGTGAGTCTCATGTGCTGTGCTACCCTCCTTTGGCGGTAGTGGTGTCACCGTGGGTCTAGGAATGAAGACTTCCCGTTCCACATTTCGAGGATACCTAACTACGGTAATGAATATTTGTAAATATTACGAATTAATTTGATGCAGAGGGGTATAGTCCGCAGACACGACGACATCGGAAAGGAAGTGCTTCACATGGGTTGGTTCTCAGATGCTTTCGAGGTTGGGGCAGGTGCCACGCTGGGCAGTCTGGCCGCGGTTGGGGCAGTCCACGCCGGCGCGAGTGTGCTGAGCGGAATCGATGCAAAGAAGTTCGCGGAGTACCGTGCGGAGCACTTCGACCCCGTCGTCTTCGACGATCTCGACAATCTGCTTGTCCACAAAAGCCTTCCGGAGATTCCGTATCCCTTCCCCGATGCTGCTTCGGCTGCTGCGGAAGCAGCGGGCAGCTCATGGCAGCGCAAGGTGATTGTCGCGGGGCTCGCGGGCTCTCTCGTTCTCGCGTTTATCGGGCTGGGAATTTCGACGGAGGCATCCCTCGACTCTCTGTTTCAGTGGGGGATAGGGCTGTTCTGGGTTTTTGCCTTCTGGGGGATTGGAAGCCTTATCGTAAAGGGGCTAAAAAAAGGCAAGCAGGCCATTGGCGACAAGACCTATCGCGAAAAGCTTGATGCCGCGGGATCACGGTACTGGTACATTCGCGAGCACGTGCGTCAGGGGCTCGCATCGGGGCAGATGGGGTTCAAAGATGCGATCAGGAAGCTTGCTGCTACCGATCTCGTGCAGCAGTTTCCCTACACGTTTGACGAGATCGAGGCGCACGCGTTCTATTTCCAGCAACATGAGCAGAATAGCCGTCTTGCTGGATAAACGGCATGCGCGGGTCTCTGTGTTGAAAACGAATGCCGTCGCCAATTTGTAAAAAGGGAGAGAACGAAGATGACCCGTTATTGTCAGAAATGCGGTGCAAAGCTCAGCGCGGACGAAAAATTCTGCCCCGAATGCGGAACACCCATTGGGGCACAGCAGGAAGAACAGACACCTCATGCGAAGAAGGCCGATGTGCGGGCGCAGCGGCGCGATGACCAGCCTGTAGACACTCCGCAAACGCAAAACGGCGAACAGCCTGATAACCGGGCATCTGGAGATGCGCGGAGCCATGTGACCCGTGAGACGCAAGACGACATCTCGCCCGATTGGAACCGTACGGCTCGCGAGAACTGCAATTCTTCGCGATCCGACATGCCCCCTCGATCCAAGAACACTTCGTGGCGTTGCTCTGAGATACTCAGGCACAAGACGATACTCTGGATTGTCATCGCGGCTGTGATCTTTTTCTTGCTTGAAGAGCCTTTTGAGAGTATTGAGAACACCGTCAATCTCTGGCTGAACACCGAGGTGGGAAATACCCATTCAACATTTGTGTACAACTTCGACATCGTGTTTTTGGGCGGCGGGGCGTTGCGCCTTATCTGCTCGCCGTTGCTGTCGCTTGTGCTCTTGAAGCTGTTTCTTACCGTGACGAGGCGGCCTGTTCCCGAAGAGGTACTCGATGCGCGCACGCCCGGAAAGTCCAAAGGCGGCTTCAAATGGCACGTCTTCTACAGTCTGTTCCTCTCGTATGTGGTCCTGTTCGTGCTGGTCACTATCACCAATCACATCTTGAACACGTTCCTCGACTCCTCGACTGGTACCGGTGTTGCCCTGGGGTTCCTGCTTGCATTGCTCGACTTCGTCCTTACCGGCGTGTTCTTCCGCTTGTTCAACAAGGCGATGATCGGGAAGTGCCGTTCGAACGACAAGCTGGTCTTTGAGATGAAGGCGGGGAAACATGTCGACGAGCTGCCCAAGAGCATGCGCGACGAACGCGGCTTGGCGAAGGTGATCGCTTGCTTGGAGAAGTACCGCGCCACTACCGTCAATGGGGCGGTCACCTATGTTCGCGTGCTCGACGCCATCAAGAAGATCACGATTGGAACAGCCGTCGTGGGAACCATCGTCGCGGCTTTGCTGATGATCGTTACCTTCGGCACAATCAACAGCGAGATCAAATCCTGGGAGGAGATGGCAGAAGAGGAACGCAAGAAGGCGTGGGTCGCCGATGCCATTCGAAAGTATTACTGAGAGAGATTAGCTTGTTAACGGGGCAGTTTAATGACGTTTCATGTAAAGCTGCCCCCCCTTTAACTTCTAGAATAGGGCTGCCCTGATACAGAGGAGGCTATGGCGAAGCTCTACAGGCGCGAGAAGTATCCGGGGCGGATTCGCCCCCCCCTCTACCGCGCCGGGCGCATCGGCAAGCTGAGTGCGACTTCGCGCTGAGAAAGGATGCGGCATCAAGCGCGTGTCCGGACGTTGCGTTAGCGCTGCACCGCTGCCGCGCGGGCGATGTCGTCAGCCTCGATGGTGACGAGTGCATCCTTTGGCAACATGGTGAGTTCTGCCCCCAGATTCGCCAGTCTCGTCGCCTGCGCACTCAGCACCCTCTCGAAGAAGTTGCGTACGTCGCGTGCGTTGCCGAAGTTCTCGTCCTTGTTCGCGACGAGCTGGTCGAAGTAGGCTCTCTCGCGGGACCGGGCGTCGTCTGTTAGCCTGAAATCGCTGCTCTTGCACATCTTCTCAAAGATCTCGCCCAGCTCGAGCGCCCCGTAGTCCTCGAAGACGATCGTCCTGGGGAACCTCGACTTGAGCCCGGGGTTCGAGTCTATGAACTCCCGCATGGGCCCCGTGTAGCCCGCGACGATGACGCACAGGTCGTCTCGGTGGTCCTCCATGTCCTTCAGGAGCTGGTCGATCGCCTCCTGCCCGAAGTCCTTGCCGTCGCCCCGCTTGGAAAGCGTGTACGCCTCGTCGATGAACAGCACGCCGCCCAGGGCCTCCATCACCTTCTCATGCGTCTTGGGGGCCGTGTGGCCGATGTGCTGTCCCACGAGGTCGCTTCTGCTCACCTCGACCACGTGCCCCTTGGAAAGCGCCCCGATCTCGTGGAAGATCGCGCCCACGAGCCGCGCGACGGTCGTCTTGCCCGTGCCGGGGTTGCCGGCGAAGACGAGGTGGAGCGTCGTCTTGCCCACGTGCAGCCCCTGGGCCTCTCGTGCAGCGTTGACTCGCATGAGGCTTGTCAGCTTGGTGACTTCCCGCTTGACCCCCTCGAGGCCGATTAGCTCCTCGAGTTGCTCCATGGGGGTGGGTGTATCGAGGTTCTCGCCATCTAGGTTGGTGACAAAATAGGGGCATCCGCAGGCGGCGGCAGCGGCTGCGATGTCTTCTGCCTTGATGACCATAAGCGCCTCGCGCGAGCGTTCGGCTGATTCGGCCAGCCTCGTTGCCTGGGCGTTCCGCACTTTCTCGAAGAAGTTTCGCACGTCGCGCGCGTTGCCGAAGTTCTCGCCCCTATTGTTTGCGAGCCACGTGAAATAGTCCTGCGCCCAGGAAGCGGCGGTATCGTTCAGCTGGAAAGCGCCCTTGACGCACATCCTCGAAAAGATCTCCATCAACTCGAACTCATCGTAGTCCTCGAAGACGATCGTCTTCGAGAAACGCGACTCCAGCCCGGGGTTGGACGAGATGAACTCCCGCATGAGATCCGTGTAGCCCGCGACGATGACGCACAGGTCGTCTCGGTGGTCCTCCATGTCCTT
>OLPZ01002474.1_pt1 | contig 10624 bp, 10 predicted proteins | sample 1672711 | NCBI WGS metagenome assembly OLPZ01 (sample SAMEA3136716, study PRJEB25190) | human gut metagenome | reverse complement strand
CAGATCGTGAATCCGTCGATTCATGATCCAACACTAGGTTAGTATGTTTCTTTTATCGAAAAATTACTATTGATTATTCTTAGTAACATCAATTACTAAGTGTTCGTTAACAAAGGCCATCATGCCTAAGTCACTTAATTCACGACCGTAGCCAGACTTCTTCACGCCACCAAATGGCAATTCACCAGAGGTAATCCAGCGGCCATTGATGACAGTCATACCAGTTTCAATTTGAGCGGCCACGTTTTGAGCACGTTCGATATCGTTAGAGATAACAGATGAACCTAAGCCATAGCTAGAATCATTTGCAAGCTGAATGGCATCGTCATCATCGTCAACTACAAAGACTTCTGCTACAGGGCCAAATAATTCTTCATCATAAATAGGATTTTCTTTGTCGATGTTAGTCAAAATTACAGGTCTGAAGAAGGCACCTTTAGAATCAATCTCTGGATATTGGTAAAAAATCTCGGCTCCTGCGTCAACGGCCTTTTTAACCTGAGCTTCTAATTTTTCCTTGGCACGTTCGGAATTCATTGGTGGCAAGGTAGTACCGGCTTCAAGTGGGTCACCCGCTTGAAGATTAGAAAAGACGTTTTTAAGCGTATGTAGCACTTCCTCATAATGAGATTTTTCAACAATAATTCTCTTGGATGAAGTACATACCTGGCCATCGTTATAAGTTCTAGCATCGCCTAAAACGTTACGCAATACTTGCGGATCTGCATCATCTAGAACAATAAATGCGTCATTGCCGCCAAGCTCCATGGTTGATTTCTTTAAATTTTTACCAGCAGCTTCGGCAACAGCTGAACCGCCACGTTCTGAACCAGTTAATGCAACGCCTTGAACTCTAGGATCGGCAATAATATCGCTTAATTGATCATAGGTTGGATAAAGGTTAATTAAGCTGCCTTCAGGAGCACCAGCACGTCTGATGATTTTAGCGGTTAAAGCAGCAGAACCTGGAACATTGTGGGCGTGTTTCAGTAAGATTGGGTTGCCCACGATAAAGTTAGGAGCGAAGACCCGGATAATTTGATAAAGTGGGAAATTCCATGGTTCACAAGCCATAATAACGCCAGTTGATTGCTTCAAATAATAGGCATTGCCTAAGTCTGATTCGATTGGAGTAGGAGCCAACATTTTGACCCCGTTTTTGGCATAGTAATCACAAATTGAAGCACATAATTCAACTTCTTCTCTTGATTCGCGCAAAAGCTTTCCCATTTCCAAGGTCATCATTTTGGCTAAGTCATCTTCATGCTCGCGCAAAGCATCTGCTATCTTGTGTAATTGACGACTGCGGGTCTCAGGATTTTCATGACGCCATTTTTTATATAAAGCGTGTGCTAAGTTAATGGCATCGTCAATTTGTGCGGCAGTAGAATTGTCATAGCTTGCAAATTCTTCGTTAGTATATGGATTAATTGATTGATATCTAGACAAAATAATTCCTCCAATAAGTTTTATGTTTAGCTTTAATAAGTTATGTTTCTATTATAAAGCGTTTACAATGAAAACACAGCTATTTGTGCTTTTAGTTGTAAAAAAGTCATGCTAAAATGAAAAATAATTTTATTTTGTAAGTTTTAAACATTGAAGGGACAAAAGCATGAACAAACAAGTTTCAACTGCTAAGATTTATTTAGGCACTCCATTTTACAATGATGATCAACGTGCTAGAGTTGATAAGGCTCGTGCCTTGTTAGAAGAAAATCCGACAGTGGTCAGAGTGCATTTTCCATTTGATCAAAATTTTGTTGATCCGGATGAAAAGAATCCTGAAATTGGTGGCATTCGCAGCATGACTTGGCGCCTTGCCACTTATAAAAATGACCTGGAAGGTCTAGTTAACTCTACATGTGGCGTCTTCTTGTATGACATGGACAATGTAGATGATGGTAGTGCTTTTGAAATTGGTTTCATGCGTGCTTTGCATAAGCCTGTAGTCTTGGTAACCTTCACTAAGGATCCAGACAAGGATAAAGTAATGAACCTGATGATTGCTCAAGGTGTTACTACAATTATTGATGGTAATACTGAATTAGACAAGCTTGCTAGCTTTGATTTCAATACAGTACCTGCTAAGCCAGTTACTGGTTACAAGATTATCTAAAAAATCCCCAATTTTGGGGATTTTTTGTTAGTCATTTAATTTTTTAGCCTGATTTAGCGTAATCGTGTTGCGGTTGATTCGGGCAAAAGCACAGGCATCATGCAAATGTTGGATAGCAATTGCTTTCTTTTTTGACTGATCAATATCATTCATGCCTTGCCGCAATAGGATGCGTGCCATGTAAAAAATCACGTGCTTCTCAGCGCCAATCTTATAGGCATAGCGCAACAATGCATTAGACTCACGATACATTTTTCGTTCGCCATAGAATTCACCGGCATCACATAAAATACTTAAGGCATGCATTGTAGTCAAAATATTATCGATCTTGACGTCCATAATGTTCTTTAATACTTGACTATAATAGTGCTCGGCTTTCTCTGTTTCACCTTGTTTAGCATAGATTTGACTACAACCATTTAATGCCAACAAGCGGTAAATATCATTTTCAGGCAATTCCTGGGTGGTCAAGATATTGTTGAAATAAAAGAGCGCACTCATTTGATTGCGATCACTTCTTAGAGCATATTGTCCGCGCAAATAGTGATAATGAATCCGATTTGTTTGGCGTTTTAGATCTACTTCGGGGTTGATTTGTGAAAGTAAAGTAAAAATTTTACTGTAATCAAAATTGATAAAAGCAAAATCCGCTTCAAACAGGATATGCGCGATATATTTGTGCTCACTGCTGTCCATAATATCGCTAACATCAATATCCATCCGTTCACAAAGCTGCTTAAGAATTTTAAATGAAGGTACCTGTCCGTTGTTTTCAAACTTACTTAAGGTTGACTGCGTGCAAATGCCGCGGCAAAGTTCAGTTTGCGATAGCCTTAATTTTTTTCTGGCTTGAACGAATTTTTCTATGTTAATCATACTTAATTTTGTCTCTTAATAGTTTGATATAAAAAATCGAGCGATTCATCTACATAATGGGGACCATAAGCCATGGCGTGACCGTGACCAGGAATTACGAGGAGCTGTACGCCTAAGTTTTTGTCAGCTAAGAACTTAACAAAATCCAATACTGTAGCTAGTGGTGTCAACTCATCTGCGGAATTAATCATCATTAATTGCTTGAGATGGCTATAGTCAAATGACTTAGCGTCTAATTTTTGTAATACAGCCTCATCTTCAGTACCTGTGTAGGTTAATGTGAAGTACTTGTAGAAAGATTGTCTGATCTTTTCAGGATCGGTAATGCCAAAATCGTTAGCGGCATCTGGGGATGCTTTAGTATCTTGATGATCTTTAATCCAGTTTGAATATTCAACTGGAGCAGACCAGGTGACAGTAGGGAAACCGTATTTCCCAGCAACCTCAATTGCCATTTCACCGCCAACGCTGGCTCCAATTTGAACAATGTTTTTGACATCGTCTTGATCAGTGTATTCAGAATTCAACAGCCAGTCGACAAAGTGCAATGCATCTTCATGAGCAGCAGGAAAGTGGTATTTAGGTGCTAAGGAGTAGTCGGGGATGAAGGTCATAAAGCCCGCATTAGCAAAGCGAATACCTAGATTTTTTACGCTTTCTTTATTACCTCTAAACCAGCCACCGCCATGCCAGAAGATTAAAATCTTGGTATTAGAAGATGTATCATTAGGATAGTAAATATCCGTTTTTAATTCTTTAGTCTTGTCATAAACAATATCATTCTTAATTACAACCATAAGATGCCTACCTTTCTAATAACTTATTAACTTTATTATATAGTATCTGCCCAAAGTAGCTAAAATAATAAAACTTTTTTAGATTTGCATGTTTACGGTATCTGGACTGGATTTTTGTTAAAATTGAACTACTAGGCGATGAAGGAAGGCGAGAAAATGCATCTATCGACTAAGGCTAGTCGTAAATTAATCAATATTGCAACTATAGTTTGTGGAATCGCAATCGTGTTGCTGGTGATTTATTGGTACCGTTTGGGGATCTTTACCGATCAAGCTAAAATGCGGGCTTATCTGGCTAATAAACAAATTGTTGGTCCGATTATTTTCGTGTTGATTCAAATTGTTCAGGTAGTTATTCCGATTATTCCTGGGGGCGTGTCTTTATTAGGAGGCGTGGTCTTCTTTGGCCCAGTTGCTGGGTTTATTTATAACTACGTGGGGATTTGTATTGGCTCAATTATCAACTTCTTTTTAGCTAGACACTACGGCCGGCCCTTTATTTTGCATATTGTTTCGGAAGAAACGCTTGATAAATATATGAAGTGGACAGAGAATCAGAATAAATTTAATTGGTTCTTTGCATTATGTATTCTCGCCCCAGCGGCTCCCGATGACGTGCTTTGCCTGCTAGCAGGATTGACTAAAATGAAGTTTTGGACTTATTTTTGGATTATTATTTTGTGTAAGCCATGGACAATTGCGGCCTATAGTATAGGCCTACAGTTTGGTGCAAAGTGGCTCTTGAAGCTGATGGGTAACTAATGCTTGAATCTAAGAGAATATATTTGAGACCTTTTGAAGAAAGGGACGCGCAGCAATTACTGAAGTGGGGTGGCAATCCCCGCTACCACAAGATGGCTGGCTTTGAGGAATACCGCAATCTGACTGAGGCGGTTAATGGCGTGAAGCAATATATGTCGCGTCCTGAAAGTTATGTCGTTTGCTTGCGCAAGAACAATGAAGTGATCGGTCTGGTTGAATTGTATGAACGCGGCTTAGATGAAAAGAGTGGCCTATTAAAGACTAAAGAAGTTGGCTTTTTGCTAGATCAGTCGTTTGAAGGTCACGGCTATATGACTGAAGCTTTACGATTGATTTTGACCTATGCTTTTAAAAAGAAAAAGCAAGTAGAAGTCTGGGCTGGAACTTTTGCCGATAATGAAAAATCACAGAAATTGCTTAAAACACTAGGATTTCAGTATGTTTATACTGTCGATTACACACAAGTTAGTGCACTTTTTTCGTTTAAAGAAAAATATTATTTGCTCAAAAAAGAAGAATGGCTTAAAATAAATGCAAACACGAAATCCTAAGACTGCTTCAGAGAGTTCACGGTTGGTGCGAGTGAATGCATAGTCGCTTCCAGATTTCAATAATGTGGGCAATTAATAGTTGCACGGTTTGACGTCGTTACTCGTCTGGTAAAGAGGTGCAGTCTAGATAGACTGAAGCTGGGTGGTACCGCGAAACCGTGTAAGAGCCGATTCGTCCCAAGTGTAGGGATAAGTCGGCTCTTTTTTTATGCATATCATGGAGGTTTTATATGCTTGATATTAAAGTGATTCGTGAGAATCTTGACTGGTCAAAGAAGAAATTGGCTACACGTGGCATTAAGCCAGAAGAATTAGATGAATTAGTTGAAATTGACGCTAAGCGTCGTAAGGATTTGACTAAGAGTGAACAATTAAAGGCTAAGCGTAACGACGTTTCTAAGCAAATTGCAGAAAAAAAGCGTAACAAAGAAGATGCTAGCGATGCAATTGCTGCTATGCGTGAAGTAGGTAAGGAAATCAAAGACTTAGATAAGGAAGTTGCGGAATTAACTGAAAAGCAAAACTACATCTTGCTTAGATTGCCTAACTTCCCAGCTGATTCAGACCCAATTGGTCCGGACGATAGCTACAACGAAGAAGTTCGTAAGTGGCACCCAACTACTGAATTTAACTTTAAGCCAAAGGCTCACTGGGATATTGGTACTGACCTTGGCATCTTAGACTGGGACCGTGCTTCAAAGGTTTCAGGTGCACGTTTTGTTTACTACATCGGTGCTGGTGCGCTTTTGGAACGTGCTGTCTTCAACTTCTTCCTTGATGAAAACACTAAGGAAGGTTATACCGAAATTATCCCACCATACTTGGTAAACGATGCATCAATGCAAGGAACTGGTCAATTCCCTAAGTTCCACGAAGATGTTTATACCATCGTTGATAATGACGATCCAGATAAGCCACGTGACTTAACTTTGATTCCAACTGCTGAAGTTCCATTGGTAAACTACTTCAGAAATGAAATTATTCATGAAAATAAGTTGCCAATCAATGTTACTGCATTGTCACCAGCATTCAGAAGTGAAGCAGGGTCAGCAGGACGGGACACTCGTGGTTTGATCAGAATGCACGAATTCCGTAAGGTTGAGATGGTTAAGGTATGTAAGCCTGACGAATCATGGGATGAACTCGAGAAGTTAACTCATAATGCGGAACACTTATTGCAAAAGTTGGGCCTGCCATATCACGTAGTTGCTCTTTCAACTGGGGATGCAAGTTTTACTAGTGCTAAGACTTACGACCTTGAAGTTTGGATGCCTGCACAAGACAAGTACCGTGAAATCTCAAGTTGTTCAAACTGTACTGACTTCCAAGCTCGCCGTGCACAAATTCGTTACCGTGATGAAGACGGCAAGCTTCACTTGGCACACACTTTAAATGGCTCAGGTTTGGCTGTTGGTCGTTGTGTAGCTGCTATTTTGGAAAATTACCAAAACGAAGATGGTTCAGTAACTGTTCCTGATATACTTGTTCCTTACATGAATGGTATGAAGAAGATTACTAAAGAATCAGGTTTAATTTAATTCCTAAATTTAATTAAAAAATGAGCACAATAAAATCGTTATTTTAGTTGTTGTGACTGACAACTTAAAATAACGATTTTTTTGCATATAATTTAAGCCTGCTTTTTGTTGTGATTTATGTTAGGTATTAAAATAGATGAATAGAATAAAACCGCGTAATAGAAAGACTAAATAAAAATGACTTTGAAGGCAAGCAGCGCTTTAGTATTAGAAAATTGAACATTGGAGTTTGTTCCGTTTTGCTTTCAACTTTGCTTTGGACGATGAATACAAGTCAAACGGTTCATGCGGATACTACGGATCCAGTAGAAACAGAAGAGGTTGAGTCGGCTAAGAAGACTACCACAGATACTGGAAATGATCAGACTACGACAGCTGGTAAGAATGATAACGATACTACTGCTCAAAAAGAAGTTAGCGGTACCGATCCTTTGACTAGCAAAAATTCAACCGAGCAGAATTCAACTAAACAGGCAGAAGATAAAAAAGCTACTAGTCCAGAAGATACTAAAGATGTTTCTACTCAAAATAATAAGGAAGTTTCTTATAGTGCTTACAATAGGAGCGGCGATCCAGGTCAGCAAACTACTTTCACTCAAGGCACCGACAGTTATCAGCCCAACTATATTATTTCCCGCTTGCAAACAAATGCTGATGGCTTAGTGAGTGGCAAGCAAAATGCTACTATTCGCGTTACTGTTCCAAATGGTACGCTTGGTACTCAATATGATGCAGATGGTAAGTATTACTACTACGAATTGAATGCTAATGTTAATGTTGCGCAAAAGGTGACGTTTGAATTTGTAGACCAGTACAACAATAATGCGGTTGTCGGTCAAACTTATTCACAAGAATTTATCCCTGGTGTTCAAACTAACCTCAACTTTAATATGACCATTCCAACTGATCCAGAAGGTTATGGTTACGAATTAGCAAACGGTGCGTCAATTCCAGGACAATACACTTTGCCTGCCTTTACGCAAATCTTCCTAACGCATCAGTTTATGAAGCACGTCCAGTTCATACTGTTTTGTATATTCCAGTAAAACAGCAAGTGAGAACAGTAACGGCTAAATATGTAATTGCTGGTGGTGACAAAAATGGTCAACAATTTGCACCTGATTCACAAATACAGGTATTCTATGCCCAGACTGGTAGTTTAAATGTTGCTAATAACACGATTACTTATGGTAATTGGCAATGGGATCAAACAGCAGGTGATTCAACAACGCCAGGATTTAAAGTGATTTCTGGTTCATGGAGTCTACCTAAAGAAGCTGGACAAACTTGGCAAGTTAATGTTCCTGATCCAGGCAAGGATTATGTTGTTGTAAATATACGTATGGTAAAAATAGTACTAATAGTACTAATTTAAGCTACACTGCTAAAGATGGTGACTTGATCTTTGATCAAACCCCAGGCAATGTCGGTGAATACCACGTGGAATTATCTGCGCAAGGGTTGGCTAACATTGAAAAAGCTTTGGGTACTAACTACGCATACCCACAAGTAGCAGCTGATGTAACTACTAAGGGTACATTAACCATTAACCAGGGCGAAGCTACTGTTACCCTGAATAGTGGTGACAGCAAGACTTATGATGCTAAGCAAACCTTACCAAGTGGACTTAACTTGAATAAGTACAACGTAACCTACGATGCGACGGTTTATTCCGCTGATGGTGAAGCTCAGACACTTAAGTTAACTGCTGACGATTTGCAAATTGTTGGTAATGCAACGAATGTCGGTACTTACCAAGTTAAATTGTCACAGGCTGGTCAAGAAAAGCTTAAGCAACTAACTGGTAATAATGGTGCTAACTACAAGTGGACATTTAAGACAACAGCTAACTACATAGTTACTGCAGCCACTGCTGACGCAAAACTTAATGGCTCTAACCAAAAGACATTTGATGGTACAGCTGTAACAACTGCACAAGTTAACAGCAATGGTCAAATTTTAGTTCACTTTACTTTCCCAGGTTCAACTACCGAAAGTACGTATGCTCTGCAAGACGGTGATTATATTTGGAATGCTGGCAGCGCACCAGTTAATGCTGGTACTTACACCATTACGTTGAACAAGCAGTCAATATTGGCTCACTTGCAAGATGCCTTGAAGAAGCAAGTTAACGGTAATGTAACTATTTCCGCTGACGATTTAGGAGGCCAGGCAAGCTTCACAATTACGCCAAAGGCAATTACTGATATCACTATTTCTGGTAGTGATCAAAGCAAGACTTATAATGGCAAATCAGCTGATCTCGATGTTAATGGCTTGAAGATCACGGCAAATGGTACGATTACGAACACACCATTAGTAAACCCAGGAATCACTGCTAGTGACTTTACGTGGTACGATGCGGCTGGTAAGAGACTTGACGGAGTTCCAACGGATGCAGGAACTTACCAAGCCCACTTGAATGCCAACACGCTCGTTGTATTGCAAAAAGCAAATCCAAACTACAAGCTGAATATTTCTTCAAAGGCTAAGTTTACTTTGGATGCAACCTTAACGATTGAATTTGAAGATACTCAAGAAGGTAACAAGCAAGTTGGTCAGACAATTACTAAGTCTGGCGTTGCTGGCTATACCACAAATCCTAACAAGGTTGAACAAGTGAAAGTAACTGGCAATGATAAGGATAGTGAAGTCACTGTTACTTATACTGTCAACACTCAAACGGGGAAGATTTCTTACGTTGATAGTGATGGCAAAGAAGTAGGGCAAACTCCGCTTAGTGGCAAGACCGGTGAAACAGTAGATGTAAATCCACAAGTTCCAGCAGGATGGAAGATTGTTTCAGGACAGGATATTCCTAAGACAGTAGTTGCAACTGTAACTGTAAGGGTTGAACACGACACCATTATTGTTACTCCAGAAACTCCACCAAGGGATGTTCCAACAGGTCCAGTGCCAGGTGATCCAAGTAAGAACTATGGTCACTTCGATACTTTGACTAAGACTCCAACTAGAATAATTACAGTCATTACGCCTTCTGGTGCTAAGCTGATTATCACTCAAAAAGTAACGTTTGATAAAGTTACTGGCGAAGTTACATACAGTGAATGGAAGGTAAATGGTAGTGCTCAATGGGATGTATATACTGCTCCAACATTTAGTGGCTACACTGCTTCAGAAAGTGAGGTGGCAGCGGAAAAGGTTTCAGTAGATACGGCTGACAGTAATATTGAAATTACTTACAAGCAAGATGAAGTACCAACTCCAGAGCCGAAGCCAGATAAACCTGACAAACCAAATAAACCGGATAAGCCAAACAAGCTTGCTAAGCCAGATAAACCGGCAAAGTCTAATAAGGAAAGTGAAAAGAAGCATAATCATTCTAAAGCAAATAAGAAGGGCTATGACTCTAATAACAATCCTAAGTATGAAGGTATGCCTACAGGTCGAAATAAACGCGCTAACGGCCCAGTTAAGGCAGCAGACGCTGAATCTGGCAAGAGGACAATAGGGAAAGCAGAAAGAAAGCAATTAGCTAACAAATTAAATGCAAAACCGAAGTCCGTGCAAGACTTATTGCCTCAAACTGGTAGTGAACACAAACACACACTAGGTTTGATTGGTACATTACTCGCTGGTTTAGGTTGGATTAGTTTACTTGGCGTTGAAAAACGTAAGAAAAAAGATGAATAGACACTAAAGATATAAAATGAGACGTTTATCGAATGATTATATTTGATAAACGTCTTTTTTTGCATTTTTGAGTGAAAAATTAGGCAAAACACTGTTTTTTTTGAATTATTTTGAAAAAAATTCGAAAAATTTTGTACTAAAATTAAGAGAAAAAACAGTAAAACTCGAATAATAAGCGTAAGGATAAAAATAAAGTAAGCAAAAAGAAAAAGGTAGATTGAAATAGAAACAAAGGAATAATTACAACGCGTCCAAGCGTTTCTAAAAGATTGCGAACGAAGAGCAAGACTTGCCAAAGCGGAGAAAATAAGGTAAATTAATAAAGTC
>OLPZ01002468.1_pt1 | contig 10648 bp, 10 predicted proteins | sample 1672711 | NCBI WGS metagenome assembly OLPZ01 (sample SAMEA3136716, study PRJEB25190) | human gut metagenome | reverse complement strand
TCAAGATATATTAGAAAAAAGGTATAAAGATTTAGTTATAAATTCAATCGAAGCTGCTTGTTCAAAAACATATAATTTAGATTTTGTTATAGCATCTGAAATACAAGAAGCGGAAGAAAAAAATGAAACAAATAAAAATACTAATAAAAATGATGGAATTGCTGTTACTGTAAATGACGAAATGTCTAGTACATTAAATCCAAAATATACTTTTGATTCATTTGTAATAGGTAATAGTAATAGATTTGCTCATGCTGCATGCGTTGCTGTTGCTGAATCTCCTGCTAGAGCATATAATCCTTTATTCCTATATGGAGGTGTTGGATTAGGAAAAACTCACTTAATGCATGCGATAGGTCATCATATAATAACTCAAAAAAAGGATGCTAAGGTTGTTTATGTTTCATCTGAAAAATTTACCAATGAACTTATAAACTCTATAAAAGATGATAGAAATGAAGAGTTTAGAAATAAATATAGAAATGTAGATATACTTCTTATAGATGATATTCAATTCATTGCAGGAAAAGAAAGAACTCAAGAAGAGTTTTTCCATACTTTTAACTCATTACATGAGGCTAATAAGCAAATAATTATTTCTAGTGATAGACCTCCAAAAGAGATTCCTACATTAGAAGACAGATTAAGATCTAGATTTGAAATGGGGCTTATAACAGACATTCAAGCACCAGACTTTGAAACTAGAATAGCTATACTTAGAAAAAAAGCTCAAATGGAAAACATAGAGGTTTCAAATGAGGTAACTAATTATATAGCTAAAAATATAAAATCTAACATAAGAGAATTAGAAGGTGCTTTAACAAGAGTAATTGCATATTCATCTCTTACTAATAGAACAATATCTTTTGATCTTGCTGTAGAAGCACTAAAAGATATAATAACTACTACTAAAAATGAAGAAATTACTGTAAATAGAATAAAAGAAAAAGTAGCTTCTGTATTTAATATAAAAATGGAAGACTTCAATTCTAAAAAAAGAACAAGATCGATAGCTTATCCAAGACAAATAGCTATGTATTTATCTCGTGAACTTACAGATTTATCACTTCCTAAAATAGGTGAAGAATTTGGAGGCAGAGATCATACAACTGTTATTCATGCCCACGATAAGATAGTTAAAGATATACAAGTAAATGAGGAAATTAAATCTAAAATAGAGAAAATAATTTTAGATTTAAAGGGATAATTTATAAACATTTACTTGTGGATATGATGTTGATGTAATGTTTATAGTTTTTTTGTCTAAATTTTATTAACACAATATTATATAAAAAATAACAAAGATATTAACATTTTGTACACATGTTGATATCTTTGAATTTATTTAGACATAGATACTTATTAACATTATCAACAACACTTACTACTATTACTACTAATATTTTTATTTATTTTTTTATATAAATTCGACAAGGAGGTTATCCACATTGAAGATAATTTGTAATCAAAAACTTTTAGCTAATAAAATAGGTATTTCTCAAAAAGCTATTAATGGAAAAACAACTTTAGAGCTTTTAAAGGGTATTTTATTATCAGCTAAAGATGGACAATTAAAGCTAACTGGATATGATTTAGAAATTGGAATAGAAACTTATACACAAGCTGAAGTTATTGAAGAGGGAGAAATTGTAGTAAATGCTAGACTTTTTGGGGATATCATTAGAAAGTTACCTGATTCATTTGTTGAAATAGAAACAGATGCTGAAAATAATGTATATATAAATTGTTTAAATTCAAGATTTAAGATAAAAGGAGATTCTGCAAAGGAATATCCAAGACTTCCTGAAGTTAATGAAGAAGATTTATATAATATACCTCAAGACTTATTAAAAAATATGATAAAACAAACAGTATTTGCTATATCTCAAGATCAAACAAAACCTATATTAATGGGAGAACTTTTAGAAATAGTAGATGGAGATATAAGTTTAGTTGCTATTGATGGATATAGACTAGCAGTTAGAAGTTGCAAGATTGATAATATAACAAATAATGCTAAGGTCATAATTCCAGGAAAAGCATTAAATGATGTAAATAGTTTATTATCTTCAGAAGAAGATGTAAAAGTTGGATTCGATGAAAAAAATGCAATATTTATCATAAATGACACTAAAATAATAACTAGACTTCTTGAAGGTGACTTCATAGATTATAAAAAATTATTACCAAGAGAATATAATTCAAAAGTAAAGTTAAAAACTAAAGAACTTTTAAATAGTATAGAAAGAGCATCATTATTGTCACAATCTGAGAAAAATAACTTAATAAAGTTATCAATAAGAGATAATGTTATGGCAATTACTTCAAATACTGATAAAGGAAATGTATATGAAGAAGTTAATTTAGAGTTAACTGGTGAATACTTAGATATAGCATTTAACTCTAGATATTTCTTAGAAGGATTAAAAAATATAGATAGTGAGGAAATCTTTATAGAATTCACTACAAATATAAATCCATGTATAATAAGACCTGCTGATGACGTTAAGTATACTTATTTACTACTTCCGGTAAGAATATCATCTAATATATAGTTTAAGCATAAAACCCAACTAATAAAGTTGGGTTTTTGTAGCTAATTTTGTGATATAATATATATTTAATGTGATGTTTTATAAATATCAAAAATCTTATTAATAGGAGGAATTCATTGATGATTGAAATAAATATAGATTCAGAATATATAAAATTAGATCAACTTCTTAAGTTAGCAGATGCTGTGTCTACAGGTGGACATGCTAAATTTTTAATATTAGAAGGTCTAGTTAAGGTTAATGGCGAAGTTGAAATGAGAAGAGGTAGAAAATTAAAACCTCAAGATATAGTAGAAGTTGAAGGACAGAAAATAAAAGTAGTGTAAAAAGGAGAGCCTTTTATGCGACTAAATAGTTTACAATTAGTGAATTTTAGAAACTATAATAATTTATATTTAGAATTTAATAAAAAAGTTAATCTTCTTTTAGGAAAAAATGGTCAAGGGAAGACTAATATAGTAGAATCTATATATATGTTATCTTTTGGGAAATCATTTAGAACTAGTAGGGATAAAGAAATTATAAAATTTGATACTGAAAATTTGTATGTGGGTGGTAGTTTTTCGAAAGAACATACAGATGGTCTAATAGAGATAGCAATTGGAAAAAATAAAAAGGGTATAAAAGTAAATAAAATTCATATACAAAAGATTCATGAATTACTTGGAAATTTAAACGTGGTGATATTTTCACCAGAAGATCTTAGATTAGTTAAAGAAGGTCCAAAGGAAAGAAGATCTTTTATTGACAAAGAAATTAGTCAAATTATGCCTAAATATTATAATTATCTTACTAATTATAATAAAGTGCTTTTTCAAAGAAATCAGTTGCTAAAAGCTAATAATGTAGATGAAGCATTATTAGATGTTTATGATGAAAGTTTAGCTAGATATGGAAGTTATCTATATATTTTAAGGCGAGATTTTATAAAAAAAATAGCAGATATATCTAAAAATATGCATTTTAAATTGACAAATTCAGTTGAAGAATTATCAATTACATACAAAAGCCAGATTGATATAAATGATGACGATACTATTGATAGCATATATAATAAATTCTTAGATAAACTTGTTTCAAGTAGAAAGCATGATATTGATGTAAGAACAACTAGATATGGTTTACATAAGGACGATTTAAATATATATGTAAATGGGCTAGATGTTAGACTTTATGGATCGCAGGGGCAACAAAGAACTGCATCTATTTCATTAAAATTATCTGAAATAGAGCTTATAAAAAATGAAGTTGGAGAATACCCAATTCTAATTTTAGATGACGTATTTAGTGAATTAGATGAAACAAGACAAAAACTATTGATAGATAACTTGAGTGTAGTTCAAATGTTTATAACTACCGCTGAAGTTTCACATATAAATATATTTAATAAAAGTAATACAACCATTTTCAGGATTGAAAAGGGACAAGTTATTAATATAGAGAATGGAGGGAACTAGATGAAACAAGAATACGGTGCAAGTCAGATACAAGTTCTAGAAGGATTAGAGGCCGTTAGAAAAAGACCAGGTATGTATATCGGTTCAACAGGTCCTAGAGGTTTACACCATTTAGTTTATGAAGTAGTAGACAACAGTATAGATGAAGCATTACAAGGTTATTGTTCAGAAATATATGTTGCAATAAACAAAGATGGAAGTATAACAGTAAAGGATAATGGTAGAGGTATACCCGTAGAGATACATCCTAAAACAGGAAAATCTACACTAGAGACAGTTTTAACAGTACTTCATGCAGGAGGTAAATTCGGTGGAGGAGGATACAAGGTATCTGGTGGTCTTCACGGAGTTGGGGTTTCTGTAGTGAATGCATTATCTGAATGGGTTGTAGCAGAAGTGCGCAGAGATGGAAAGATACACAAACAATCATATAAATTAGGTACGCCTACAACAGATCTTGAAATAGTAGGTGAATGTAATGATACAGGTACTACTATAAGCTTTATGCCAGATGCTACAATATTTGATGAAATTGAATTTAAATTTGATACATTAGAGCATAGACTTAGAGAATTATCTTTCTTAAATAAAGGTATAAAAATAGTATTTGAGGATAAGAGAGAAGGGCAAGAAAAGAAAAAAGAATTCCATTACACTGGAGGATTAGTAGAATACGTAAAATACTTAAATAAATCTAGAACAGGAATTCATGATGAAATAGTTTATATAGATAAAAAAGTAGATGACTATGTTGTTGAGTTAGCTATGCAGTATACTGATGGTTATTCAGAGAACATATATTCTTTTGCTAATAATATAAATACTCATGAAGGTGGTACTCACTTAGCAGGATTCAAGACAGCTCTTACAAAGACAATAAATGAATATGCTAAGAGAAATAAGCTTTTAAAAGAAAATGAACCAAACTTATTAGGTGAAGATATAAGAGAAGGTCTTACAACTGTAGTATCAGTTAAGCTTCCAGAACCTCAATTTGAAGGTCAAACAAAGACTAAACTAGGAAATACTGTTATGAGAGGTATAGTAGATAGCGTAACAGTAGAAGAGTTAGGGGCTTTCTTAGAGGAAAACCCAACTACAGCTAGGATAATAGTAGATAAAGGTCTTAGAGCTCAAAGAGCAAGAGAAGCTGCTAAAAGAGCAAGAGAATTAACTAGAAGAAAGAGTGTATTAGAAAGTACTTCATTACCAGGGAAATTAGCTGACTGTGCTGAAAAAGATCCTTCTAAGAGTGAAATATTCTTAGTCGAAGGGGATTCTGCCGGTGGTTCTGCTAAACAAGGTAGAGATAGACATACACAAGCGATACTTCCATTAAGAGGTAAGATATTAAACGTTGAAAAATCTAGATTAGATAAAATATTATCGTCAGATGAAATTAAAAATATGATAACTGCATTTGGTTGTGGAGTTGGAAACGACTTTGACTTAGAAAAAGCTAGATATCATAAAATAGTTATCATGACCGATGCCGACGTCGATGGAGCACATATAAGAACATTATTATTAACGTTCTTCTTTAGATACATGAGACCATTAATAGAAAATGGACTAGTATATATAGCTCAACCACCTCTATATAAAGTTAAAAAGCAAAAGAAAGAATATTATGTTTACTCTGATGAACAACTAAATACTTTATTAGAAGAGATCGGAAGACAAGGCGTAGAGCTTCAAAGATACAAAGGGCTTGGAGAGATGAACGCTGAACAATTATGGGATACTACAATGGATCCTGAGAAAAGAACTTTATTACAAGTATCTATAGAAGATGCAGTACTTGCAGATGAAGTATTCTCAATGCTTATGGGTGACAAAGTTGCTCCAAGAAGAGAATTCATAGAAGAAAATGCAACATACGTTAGAAACTTAGATATATAGAAAGGGGATGAGTATCAATGGAAGAAAATAATAGAATACTCCCTATTGAAATAGCAGAAGAAATGAAAAAGTCTTATATAGACTATTCTATGAGTGTTATAGTTGGTAGAGCTCTTCCAGATGTAAGAGATGGACTAAAACCAGTTCATAGAAGAATATTATATTCAATGAGTGAATTAAATTTAACACCAGATAAACCGTATAGAAAGTCTGCCCGTATAGTTGGGGACGTTCTAGGGAAGTACCACCCACATGGAGATAGTGCTGTTTATTTAGCAATGGTTAGAATGGCTCAAGATTTCTCAACTAGAGGACTTTTAGTTGATGGTCATGGTAACTTTGGTTCAGTAGATGGTGATTCACCAGCCGCAATGCGTTACACTGAAGCAAGAATGAGTAAATTAGCTCTTGAATTATTAAGAGATATAGATAAAGAAACTGTTGATTTTGTACCAAACTTTGATGAATCGTTAAAGGAACCTGCAGTACTTCCTTCAAGATATCCTAACCTTTTAGTAAATGGTTCTAACGGGATAGCAGTTGGTATGGCAACATCTATACCACCTCACAATTTAGGTGAAGTAATAGATGCAACTGTACACTTAATAGACAACGAAGAGTGTTCAGTTGATGATTTAATGAAATTTGTAAAAGGTCCAGACTTCCCAACTTCAGCAATAATAATGGGTAAAGAAAATATAGCTGAAGCTTACAGAACTGGTAGAGGTAAGGTTAAAGTTAGAGCTAGAGCAGTAATAGAAGAATTGCCAAAGGGAAAACAACAAATAGTAGTAACAGAAATACCATATCAAGTTAATAAAGCTAAGTTAGTTGAAAGAATAGCTGAATTAGTTAAGGATAAAAAGGTAGAAGGAATATCTGACCTTAGAGATGAAAGTAACAGAAATGGAATGAGAATAGTTATAGAACTTAAGAGAGATGTTAATGCTAATATAGTATTAAATAACTTATATAAACATTCTCAAATGGAAGAAACATTTAGTGTAATAATGCTTGCATTAGTAAATGGTCAACCTAAAGTATTAAATCTTAAGCAAATACTATACCATTATGTACAACATCAAAAAGATGTAGTAACTAGACGTACTAAGTTTGAATTAAATAAAGCTGAAGCAAGAGCACATATATTAGAAGGATTAAGAATAGCCTTAGATAATATAGATGCAGTTATAAGCTTAATAAGAGCTTCTAAAACAACTCAAGAAGCTAAGTCTGGTTTAATGGAGAAGTTTGGATTAACTGATATACAAGCTCAAGCTATATTAGATATGAGACTTCAAAGGCTTACTGGATTAGAGAGAGATAAGATAGAAGCTGAGTATGAAGAATTAATAAAGAAAATAAATAGATTAAAAGAAATATTAGCTAATGAAAGATTACTTCTTAACGTAATAAAAGAAGAAATGCTTATAATAAAAGAAAATTATGCTGATGAAAGAAGAACTGAAATAAGACATGCTGAAGGCGAAATAGATATGAGAGACCTTATAGAGGACGAAGAAATAGCTATAACTCTTACTCATTTTGGATATATAAAGAGACTTCCAGCAGATACTTATAAGAGTCAAAAAAGAGGTGGTAGAGGAATATCTGCTCTTACTACAAGAGAAGAAGATTTCGTAAAACACCTAGTAAGTACAACTACACATAGTAAATTACTATTCTTTACAAATAAAGGTAGAGTATTTAGATTAAATGCTTATGAAATACCTGAAGGAAAGAGACAAGCAAAAGGAACTGCTATTGTAAACTTACTTCAATTAGGTCCTAATGAAAAAATAGCTACACTATTAGCTATAGACGAAAAGGATGACAACAAATACTTATTATTAGCTACTAAGAATGGTATAGTTAAGAAAACTGACCGTGAAGAGTTTAAAAACATAAATAAAGCTGGATTAATAGCTATAGGATTAAGAGAAGATGATGAACTTATAGGTGTTAAAGTAACTGATGGAAACAAAGATGTTCTTTTAGTAACAAAAGAAGGTATGTCTATAAGATTTGATGAAAATGATATAAGACCAATGGGAAGATCTGCTATGGGTGTAAAGGGTATAACATTATCTAATGATGATAAAGTTGTATCTATGAGCTTATGCGAAGAAGGCACTGATGTATTAGTAGTTAGTGAAAATGGATTTGGAAAAAGAACAGATATAAATGAATATAGAACTCAGATAAGAGCAGGAAAAGGAATAAAAACTTACAACATAGCTGAAAAGACAGGAAAACTTGTTGGAGCAGAAATGGTAAATGAAGATGATGAAATGATGATAATAAACTCTGATGGTGTACTTATAAGATTAAGAGTTAATGAAATTTCATTATTTGGAAGAGTAACTAGTGGAGTTAAGTTAATGAAAACTGATGACGAAGTCAATGTAGTTTCTATTTCAAAAATAAAGATGGAAGAAGAATAGGATTATATCCTATTCTTTTTGCTAACTTTATAATATAAATATAATTTAATTTTAGAGGAGAAAAATACTATGAGTAAAAGGCGTGGAAATTTTTTATTATTAGGAGCACTAATAGGTTTTATAGCTGGTTTATTTTTTGCACCTAAGAAAGGTTCTGAACTTAGAAGAGATGCAAAAAATAAAATAGATGAAATTAAAGAAAATCCAAAGGATGTTTTACAAGGAACATTTGATGATGTAAAAGAAAAAATAAACGAATTTATAGACGATAACTTTGCAGAAGATGACAATATACATATATCTGAAGATGAAATTGTGATAAGTAGAACATTTAGCGACGAGGGAGATAATAAGTAATGAATACTTTGGGATGGCAGATAGGAGCATTTTTAATAGGGGCTTCAGCTTTAATTATAGCTGTATATATAGGAAAATTATTAAATACTACTAATAAAGTTGTAGAAAAGGTATATAAAATCATAGATTATAATGAAAGACATATACATGAAACTATAGAAAATGTGGCATCAATAACAACATATACAGAGGAAATAGTTAGTATGGTAAGCAAGATTACAAATATAACGAAAGTATTCAGATTTGTAAAAAGGAGATAACAATAAGGAGGAATTAGAATGTCAATGAATATAGATTCTAAATTAAATAACGAAAATGGTTTTTGGGATGTATCACTTCAAGGTGAGTTAGATGTATCAACAGCAGATAAATTAAAAGAGCATTTACATAATTTAGCGGACGAAAAAATATTAGATATGAAGATAAATCTTGAGAACTTAGATTATATAGATTCTACGGGCTTAGGTGCTATGATAGGTGTTTTAAAGAAGCTAAAAACGGATAATAAAGAAATATATATAATAAATCCAAAGAGTAACGTAAAAAAGATTTTTACTATAACAGGTCTAGATAAAATATTTAAATTGGAGGGATAGACTTTGGCTTGTGAAACTATAAAAATGGAAATAAGTGCTAATCCTGATTTTGTAAGTATAATAAGATTAACTACTTCAGGTATAGCTAATAAGATAGGTTTTTCAATAGATGATATAGAAGATATGAAAGTAGCAGTATCAGAAGCTTGTACTAATGCTATAAAGCATAGTGATGATAAAAGCGTAAGTATAACATATACTATATTAGAAAATGGATTAGATATAGAAATAAAAGATAATGGTAAAGGGTACGATGTAGAATCAATAGCTACACCTGATTTAACACAACCAAAAGAAAATGGATTAGGATTATTTATAATCCAAACACTAATGGATGATGTGAAGATAGAATCAAAAGACAACCAAGGAACAATAATAAAAATGACTAAGTATTTAGGAGTTGATATTTAATGAAGAATGTAGCTAATGCTACAAATTATCTAGATATAGATACAAAAGAGTTATTTAGGATATATAGTAAAGATAAAGATAATAAGGATGTTAGAAATATTCTTATTGAAAGACATTTATATTTAGTAAACTTGTTAGCTAAAAAGTATATTAATAAAGGCGTTGAATATGAAGATTTATATCAAGTAGGATCTTTAGCACTAATATATGCAATAGATAGATATGATATAGAAAAAGGGTATGAATTTTCAAGTTTTGCAACACCAACAATAATAGGTGAAATAAAGAAATACTTTAGAGATAAAGTATGGGCCTTAAGAGTTCCAAGAAGAGTTCAAGAGCTGAGCAAAAAAATAAGTGAAGCTAAAGTAGCACTTGAGCAAGAAAATAAGACTCATCCAAAGGTAAAAGATATAGCTGATTACATAGGTTGTAGTGAAGAAGAAGTTTTAGAGGCTATGGAAGCATCTTATGGTTATCAGCCAATATCTTTAGATTCATCTAGCAATGATGACTCAGAAGATAAAGATATCACTCTTATAGATAAAATTGGGGAAGAGGAAAGTAGCTTTAACAATATAGAGCAAAAAGATTTTGTAAATAAATTCATGGAAAGCTTAAATGAATTAGAAGTTAAGATATTTAAAGATAGATTCTTCTTAGACAAAACTCAATCGACAATAGCAAAAGAGTTAGAAATATCTCAAATGACAGTATCTAGAATAGAGAAAAAGATTGTTGAAAAACTTAGAAAAGAATATGAAAAGCAATTGTAGAAAAAAAATATAAAAATATTTTAAAAAAAGTATTGACCTACTGTTTAATCTATAGTATATTATTACTTGTCCTTAAGAAAACGGGACAAGAAAATAAGAACTTTGAAAATTAAACAGTAGGTTAATTTATAGAATTGAAACTAACAAACC
>OLPZ01002467.1_pt1 | contig 10651 bp, 11 predicted proteins | sample 1672711 | NCBI WGS metagenome assembly OLPZ01 (sample SAMEA3136716, study PRJEB25190) | human gut metagenome | reverse complement strand
ATTATGCTTTGTTTGAAGATGAAGAATATCTTAATCTTCAGTTAAATACGATACGTTCATCTTTAAAAGCATACATAAAAGATAAAAAGGAGGAAAGAAAATGAAGAAACGAATATGGAACAAGCTAATATCTATCCTTACAGCAATCCTATTAGTAGTAGGACTTGTACCAAGTACGACAGTTGCTGTGATGGCGGCAGACGGAATTGAACTCTACGTAGGCGGTCAGCAAATCACAGAAAGCGGATGCTATGAAAACCAAAATGGAACTTGGACAAAGGTTGACGGTACAGAACCTGCCAACGGTCAGTTTTCCTATGATGCCGCCACCTTCACCCTTACGCTGAATGAGGCGAATATTGTTAACTATCAAGATGTGACTGTTGGAGGAGGTTTCACATATCCCGGTAGTGTGATTGCTTTTAGTCAGTCTGCTGATGTTTCTCTCACAATAGTAGTATCCCAAGGAACGAGTAACATAACGGGAACCGGCGGAATTCGTGTGGTGTCCAAGGCTGGCGATGCCTCCTTGTCTATCTCAGGTCCTGGCAGCTTAGAAGTCAATGTGGATAAGAACGATTCAGGAATTACGCTTATTGGTTCAAAGAATGTGAACCTTAACATAGACGGTGCGGATGTTAAGACTTTAGCTGCGTATTATTACGGAGTTGATTTACACGCTGGTGATGGGTTCAAAGCTGTTGCTGTGGTGAATAATGGAAAACTGACCGCCGGCGGCAGTGGCGGTATAGGAATTTACTATCGATGGACTAACCCCAGTGATAGCGGTACTTCCAGCCTGACCGTCAGCGGCAACGCAGTGGTGGATACCAGAGACAGTAAAATATTGATTGCTTCACAAGCAAGTGAAGTTCAGGTTAGTGCAGGTAGCGATGGCAACGGAGGTATCGTCTTTAACGGCAAGAATGGTACCGTGTACGGCGATGTGACCTTGGATGAAAGTATTACGATTAACCAGGATGAAACTTTGAGAATTCCTAATGGATCTTCTCTGAACAGTAATAATCATTTAACTAATAATGGTACAATCATTGTTGAGAATGGTGGTGTGTTGACAGGTGAAACTGGTGGAAAAGTTGTTTATGCTCCATCTATCACAACCGAATCTTTACCTGAAGGAAAAGTAAATGAAGAATATTCTGCTTTTCTTACAGCCGATGGTTCTGAACCAATCGAATGGAGCGTTACACAAGGTTCTTTACCTACTGGATTGAGTTTAACAAAAGATGGTAAAATTACTGGAAAACCTACTGCTCCAGGTGAATATATCTTTACAGTAACTGCAAGCAATGATGTAGGAAGTGATAGTAAATCTTTTTCAATCTCTGTTGTAGATCCAATTTATAGTATCCAAAATAGTGGTGATATAAGCTTTGCGGATGCAATAGAAGGCTATACACCAGAAGTTAAGACTATTATGATCACAAATGATGGAAACCAACCAATTACTTTGGATCAACCATCAAGTACATCATTTGATGTTGGAACTCTATCTAAGACAGAATTGAATGTTGGAGAAACTGCAGAATTTACAGTACAGCCTAAGAATGGTCTTTTAGCAGGTAGCTACGAAGAAGATATTGTAATCACTGGTACAAATAATGGAAAATCTGTTTCTACAAAAGTAAATGTAAAGTTCAATGTAAAACATAATGCTGTTAAAGTGGAAAGAAAAGATCCTACTTGTACAGAAAAAGGTAATATCGAATATTGGTATTGTGAAGCTTGTAGAAAGTATTTCCAGGACGAAGCATTAACAAAGGAATTGAAACAAGAAGAAACGATTCTTCTAGCAACAGGGCATAACCTAACAAAAGTTGACGAGAAAAAGCCAACAGTAGATGCAGCAGGAAATATAGAATACTGGTATTGTGAAGTATGCAATAAATATTTCAGTGATGAAAAAGCGGAACATGAAATTACTTTAGAAGATACGATCATTGCGAAACTTCCGAAATTTGTTAGTGGTGCAAACCAAGAATGGACAAAAGGAAGCAAAGATGGATTGACTTTTAAAATTGATACAGATATCAAAGAGTTTAAAAAAGTTCTTGTAGATGGAAAAGAATTAAAGGATACAGATTATGATATCAAATCTGGAAGTACGATCCTTACTTTAAAATCCTCTTTCTTAGATACTTTATCAGCAGGAAAGCATCAGATTTGCCTAGAATTTAATAATGGAACTATAGAAGCTTACTTTACTGTTAAAGTTAAAGAAACAACTACAGTTCCAGAAACAGGTGAGCAAACTAACTTGTATTTGTGGGCAATGCTTGCGATCGCATCCAGTGCTTCAATTCTAGTACTAAGAAGGTATAAGAAATATAATCGTTAATTAAATTGGAATGGCGAATTCAACGCCATGACAGATAGAAACAAATTGACTGAGCGTATAGGTAACTGTATGCCAGTCTTTTTTTGCTTCTGCAAATGAATTAGTCTTTCCATCTAAGTTTCCTTCTTGAATGGTTATATTAGTACCATCCCATCCGATAACGATACCAACATGATTTCGTCCAATGCAAGAAAAGATGGCTCCTACTGCTGGAGTACTAGAAATTTTGAATTTATTGAGGAGAGATAAAAAATGAACTTGAAAGATTTGAAAAAAGATTGTGCCCAAAAGCAAAAGAAAGGTATTCATTTTATCATTGCATCAGTAGTAATATGGATTATGGTTTTAATCGTACAATTAACAGATTTACCTATATTAACAAAAAATCTATTAACATTTTGTTGCACTGCACCATTATTACCTATAGCTTTTTTAATTTCTAAAATATTAAAAATACAATTTCAAGATAAAAGTAATCCATTAAACTACTTAGGAATACTATTTTCTGCAAATCAAATGATATACCTTTTAATAGCAATGTGGATTTATCCTACATTGCCAGATAAAATGCTAATGGTTATTGCTATGATATTCGGAGCACATTTATTGCCATACAGTTGGTTATATAATTCAAAAACATATATGGTATTGTCAATAATTATTCCAATATTATCTTTGATAGTTGGTTTAAATTTTGCTAATTATACTCTTGCAATAATGATGATACTGATAGAAATAATATTTAGTGTCCTGTTATCATTTGAGAATAAGAGAATAGTAAATGATTATGTCCAATAAATTGGAATTTTCTGTTTTGTTAAAGGCGGATATTTTGTCCGTCTTTTTCTATTGACAAAGAAAAGGTAATGTATTACCTTAAATAAAGTAACATATTACCTATTGGAGAGCGTAATGAATTTAAAGGAAGTAATCAGAAGTGATAAAGTGAATTTTACAGGCTTTGAATCATCCTATTTTCTGTTGGGATTGCTAAGTGCCTTTGAGAACAGATTTCAGACAATGGCGGATAGTACTATGAAAGAAATTAGCTGGAAACAGTTTTTTGCAATCATATGTATCAACTTATGCAAAACTCCTCCTACAGTTAAGGAGTTAGCGGAAATCATGGGTAGCTCTCATCAGAATGTAAAGCAGATCCTCTTGAAACTGGAGAAGAAGGGCTTTGTAAGTATTTCTGTGGATGAGCAGGATAAGAGAAAACAACGCATTGAACTTACTGATTATTGCCAAGAGTTTTGTGAGAAAAACGATGAAATGAGTAGGGCTCTTTTGAAGAGAATGTTTGCGGGAGTGTCTGAGGAACAGTTACAGACTACTATACAGACCATTATACAAATTGAAGATAATTTAAAGGAGATTCGAAATTATGAGTAGAGGTATTATTCTATATCAATCTAAATATGGAGCAACGAAAAAGTATGTAGATTGGTTAGTGGAGGAACTTGGCTATGATTATGCAGAAACTAAGAATTCTAAAGTTGCTAATTTGCTGAATTATGATGTTATCATTCTAGGTGGAGGTGTTTATGCTTCTGGTATTGCAGGGCTGTAATTCTTAAAGAAAAATATAGGGCAGTTGACAGACAAGAAGATTGTAGTATTTGCAGTTGGTGCTTCTCCATATGATGAGAAAGCAATACAACAAGTAAGGGAGTTGCATTTTAAAGATACACTTAGTAATATTCCATTGTTCTATTGTCGTGGAGCATGGGATGAAGAGGGTTTATTCGATTGATAGAACTAATTTTATAAAAAATATTGTAAGTTATCTATCTCAATCTTTATGAGTATAGATAAAACTTGACACTTTTTATTTTTAACTCTAAAGATTAATAAAGAAATGATTACTATATTTATCTTGGCTACGATATCGATTGAGTCTTTGAATACATAGATACATTAATGTTTGTACATTTGAATTGATATGGAATAAAATTAATAGGTATTGAAAAGGAAAGATTGTGATGGATATAAAGGATCGAGAATGGAATATGAAAAAAACATGCGTATTGATTATGACTATACAGTTGTTCTTAATATTTGGGATTATATCTTATTTATTTTATTTAAATAGCAGAAATACAAATTCTTCGTTATCTTTTCAACAAACAGAAAAGGGAAGCTACACTTTGTATATAGGGACCAATGATAAGGATACGTATACACAATTGATTCCTACAGACAAGGCGCAGGAAATTGTTAACCAGATTTGTGTGAAGTATGTTGATGGTTTTACAGTTCAGATTGCACATGGTGGTTGGCTTGATGAGGTTAATGAATTTACTGATGAAACAACGTTGGTTTATCGATTCACAAATGTTGATGAACAAGCTATTGTCCAGATTATGGAGGAGGCTCTAGTAGCCTTAAATCAAAATACGATCCTTATTGAAAAAGAAGATGTGAATTATTGTTACTATGATGGAAAAGAGGATGAAGCATGAAGTCTCGAGTAACTAAGAAGAATATCCTCATATTATTGTCAGCGGCTATCATATTCTTTATCATGACCATGCCGTTTCGTATCTTTTTTCGCGTCGTTCCCGTAACGGAGGTGCGTCCTGCCAGTGCTTTGAATCCCGTTTTTGGTTTGGTGTTTGGAATACATGGGGCATTGGGCTGTGCGCTTGGCAACTTTGTGGCCGATATGCTTTCTGGATATAGTGTTATGATGAGCTTGCTGAGCTTTTTCGTTCAGCTTTTTTCCGGGTTGTTTCCTTATTATGCATGGACGAAAAAAGAGAAGAACATCCGCTTAAATACAGCAAAAAATGTATTTCGCTTTATGGTCATCATGCTTCTAGATGCGAGTATCACCGCTATCTTATTGGGCGTTGTCATGCAGATCACGCATGTGGGTGCCGTATTCTCAATGACAACAGTGATGCTTTTCTTGAATAATTTTGTTTTCTGCATGGTTTTAGGACTTCCAATACTCTTGTTGTTTATTGGTCAAACGATCAAGCAGCAGCGGGATACGTTGTCTTTGAATGAAAGATTTATTTTGTTTTTCTTGTTTTTGGCCATTTTGTCAGCAGCTTTGATCGGCATCATCTCTTATGGTGAGCTGCAAGATCAATATGTCAACATGCTTGATTTCTGGAATCGTATCTATATTTATATATCGATCAACTTGGGCGTTTTCTGTGTATCGATCTTATTGTTTTTACGCTATGCCGAACACAACATCACCGTACCTATGGAACAGCTGGCCCTTATGGCTGATGATTATATTCATTCTGAAAATGATGGCCAGTTGGATACGAAGAATATCGTTGAAAGATCGCACGTCTATGCGACGCTTCCAGGCGAAGTGGGAAGACTTGCTGAAGCCTTTCGTGATATGGCCTTTAACTTAGGGCAGTACGTTGAAAACTTGAAGCTTGTAACGGCTGAAAGAGAGCGTATTGGTGCGGAATTGAACGTTGCCAAAAAGATCCAGGCTGATATGCTTCCTAATGTCATTGATCCATATCCAGATCGAGCTGAATTTTCGATTTATGCTTCGATGGATCCGGCCAAAGAAGTCGGAGGCGATTTCTATGATTTCTTTTTGTTGGATAAAGATCATTTGGCATTGGTGATCGCGGATGTATCGGATAAAGGGGTACCTGCGGCTTTGTTTATGGTCATTGTGAAAACATTGATTAAAAACCAGGCCAAGACAGGACAATCAGCCCAAGAAATCTTGCGAAATGTGAATGATCAGCTATGCGAAAATAATAAGGAAAAGATGTTTGCGACCGTATGGCTAGGTATCCTTGATATTCCTTCAGGCAAGATGGTTTGTGCCAATGCCGGACATGAATATCCGATCATAAAAGATGGAAAAGGTGACTTTACGCTTTATAAAGATCGCCATGGCTTGGTCTTGGCAGGTATGAAAGGTTTTCCATATAAAGAGTATGAGCTGCAGCTAAAGCCGGAGGATATATTATTTGTTTATACAGATGGTGTCAGCGAAGCGATGAATGGCGATAAAAAGTTTTATGGAATGGATCGTATCGTAGATGTATTGAATGCACAAGAGATGATGGATCCTGAGCATTTGATCCATCAAGTATCTGATGACATTCAAGCTTTTGTGGGCGATGCCAAACAGTTCGATGATATCACGATGCTTTGTCTAAAATATAATGGACCTTCTAGCGATCAAGAAACGATCGAAATCGAGGCCGATGTAAAGAACTGGCCAGAGGTACAAAGCTTTTTGGCTTCGTTTCTAGAAAGAAAGGCTTGTCCATTAAAGGCACAGCTGCATATTGAAACAGCCGTCGAAGAGATCTTTGTCAATATTTCAAGCTATGCGTACCCAAATAAAAACGGCAATGTTTCCATTACCGTTTCAAAAGATGATCAAGCCAATAAATTTCAAGTGATCTTTAAAGATCAAGGCCTTGCGTGGGATCCGCTTTCTAAAGCCGATCCAGATATCACGCTGCCAAGTTCAAAGAGAACGCTTGGCGGTCTAGGTATCTTTATGGTCAAGAAATTGATGGATCATACACATTATGAGCGATCAGGAGATGAGAATGTTTTTACGATAGAAAAACGCATTTCCTGATCGTTTTTCTATTATTCGATTGTCAAGATTTCAACAAAGCCAGTCAATTCAAAGATTTCCATGATGTTTTCGTTTACGTTTTTGACGACCATTTTGCCTTGTTCACTCATCTGCTGCTGAGCGACCAAGATGACGCGAAGACCAGCTGATGAGATGTATTCAAGATCCTTGAAGTCGATGATCAACGAAGTGATGCCTGTTAGCGATTTGTTTAATTCTTCGAGCAGTTCAGGGGCTGAAGTCGTATCGAGGCGCCCTTCTAATTGGATGATGAGTTGAGTATCTTGTTTTTGGGTATTGATGTTCATAAAGTTTGCTCCTTGTTGTATGGTCATATTTTATCATTGAAGCAAAAATATCGTCAATGTTACTTACGGCTTAGTTTGACTATTCATCAAAATTAAGTGATAATAGGAGTGTTTTTAAAGGAGGATGATCACGATGAAAATCATAAGAAATTTATTTGTTGCGGCTTGCTGCTTGGGCATGTGTGCAGCCGTCAGCCCAGTCTATGCTTCAGAACTTGATGAAATCGAGCAGCAGGCACAAGAACTGGTAGAGCAGGCAGAAAACTTGGATCCAGGATCGCAAGAATCAATCGAAGCTTTTTCGCAAACATTGAATAATTGGGATACAAGTACAGATTCATTGAGTCGAATGGCAACACCAAATAGCGTCCAAATGGAATTTGCCAAACTTCAGCAGCAGCTGGCAGAACAGGCGAAAAAACAGGCACAAGATAAGATCAATCAAATTCAAAACCAGCAAGATCGCCAGACTGAGTTAGCTGATCAAATCAATCAGCTGAGACAATTAAAAGATGATATCTCTGATCATGTTGGAAAACTGACGGATGATTTCAAAAATAGGCTTGTTTCGCTTGGCGTTTATGATGCGTCTGAAGCATTGTTGACAAAAAATTTGACTCAAACTGAAGTTAAAAGCATCGTTGAAAAAATTGAAGAAAAAACAGTAGAATGTGAAAATGAATTAGACCAAACAAGTTCCCAATCATCACAAGAGATGGTCTTTATTCAAGATTATATGCAACAGTACAATCAATATTCTCAAAGTTCGATTGCCGCAATCAGAGCAGCACAAAGAGCAGCACAAGATCAAGCGGGTGCTTCTACGGTGAGCGGTACGATGTTGTCGGGAAGTTTGGGCATGCTCTTTACAGGGATCTTGATCGGTGCTTTTGGTGCTGTGATCGTTGTCTTGTTGGTACAAAAGGCAAGAAAAGGAAAATCACAAGCATAAATGTTTAGTTCTTCACTTTTGTGGCTATGCAATTTGATCGTTGCCGGCATCGTGTGCATCTATGGCTTTTGGACAAGCGTGCGGCCGATGACACCCTTGTTTTATAAGATCATCGTTTATGCCTTTGGATCGTATTTTTTATCGATGATGTATAGCCTCTTGTTTCTATCGATCGTTGGAGATCAGAGTGGTTTTCATGTTGGATACATGGGATATGCAGGAACGTTTTTTTTCTTGTTTTCCTCCTATTTTGGAGCGCTTGATCGTTTGGCCGATGATAAAAAGAGTGCCAATACGAAGTATCGTGTTTTATCTTTGATCCCTGCACTTTTGATCTTTATCATGGCTGGCGATGTTTTTAAGATGGTCATGCTGATCCCGGTAGCGGGTACAGCCTATTTTGCATGCAAGCATTTGACCTTGCCGGACGTCGAGATGGGTATCATTCGTGTATTGCGCCCGTATAATATCGTCGTTTTATTGTTTTGTTTGGTTCAGCCCTTTACGATCACATTCATCATGGGATCTTTATCTGAGGGGATCGTCTATCAGCTAGCAGTGCTGTTCAATTTGATCTTTATCGCCGTGGCCTTGCCACAGGCATTTAAGGGAGTTCAAAAATGGTTTATATAATTTATTTCTGTTTGACGATACCTTTGCTTCTAATGCTTCCTTTGCTGCAAGGACAGTCTCGCTGGCTGATTGGCTTTATGCTAATTGGTGCATCGATTGCGGTCAGTGTTTCTGAAATCAATGCTTTGATTCAAATCATGATGAATTTATCTTCATTACAAATTTCTTTACAAATTGCACCGGGAAGTGAAGAAATCATGAAGGCAATTCCAATCTTGATTTATGCAATTTTATTAAGTGATGATCCTAAAAAGCTTTTGCCCCTTTCGATGGCAGTAGGAATTGGTTTTGCGATACTAGAGAATGCGTATGTCCTTATGAATAATATTGAAAGTGTGTCATTATTGTGGGCAATGATTCGCGGTGTTTCTACGAGCTTGATGCATGGCATGTGTACCTTTGTGGTTGGTTATGGTATGACATATATCAAGAAACAGAAAAAATTGTTTTACACAGGTACATTTGGTTTGCTTGCGGTTGCTATGACTTTTCATGCGACATTCAATTTATTGATTAATTCGCAATGGGCTATGTATGGTTTACTTCTTCCTATTGTGGTTTATTTGACTTCTCAGTGGTATTTGTTTTTTCAAAGTAAGAAAAGTTAAGTGTTTGATGGTTGAAATTTCCTTAGTGGATATTTCAGCTTTTTTATATCTATTATGATAGGATTCGTTTTTTTTATTCATATATATCATGTTATTTATATCGTTCATTGTTTTAGGATAGTTTAGAATATTTCCGTAAAATCATTTTCTTTGAATGTAGAAAAAGGTATACCCTTAACAAAATTGGTTCATCACGAACAATTAATGCAAGAAATTTATTCACGGACCATTTTACTTATTACATCTATGAATAAATTTATACAATTATCCAGTCTAAGCAATATAACGAGAAAATATGTCTATTGAGGATGGGATTATTTATGGACTAATTGAATCAACTAAGGATATACCTTACACATAAATTTTGACATTAACCCGTGGAGTAATGTTTGGTAAAATTATATCTTAGAATTGTTAAATCTTTATATTAGTTTTTCGTATGTATAATCTTATTATTTTGAAGTTTGAGTAGACGTAAATAATCTATGATTGGTCATCATCTATTGCTTAAATTAAAACAACTATATTCTATATAGCACAAATATTACGATAATGTATGTTAAATTGTGTACTCGATTTGAGTACATTATGAGTACATAAGAAAGTCCGAAATCGTAAAAGTTAGTATAATTTTTGGATATAAGATAAAGTAATCAATAAAATAAATTTTGAAATAATAAAAAATAGTAGGTCAGAGTCGAGTTCGAATAATGCGATTAATGTGAGAAAATAGGGCATGGGATGATTACTTATATTGGCAAAAATAATATAAAAAAACATTGAAAGCGGGAAAGTTTTCCCGTTTTTCGTTGCAAGGCTGATGTTAATAAAAGTGTTATATTGACAATAAGTTTAATGTGTAATACAACGGTATTACATAAAAGGAGGACTTATTATGGTAACTATCAGTTTAAGAATACCAGAAGAAGAACTAAAGATATTAAAGGATTATGCTCGTATTCATAACACAAGTCTATCTTCCATTATAAGAAATACAATGATGGATCGTATTGAAGATGAATTCGATCTAAAAACATTTTTAGAATATGAAGCTAATAAAGAAAAAGGAAACTTAAAAAATAGACTCATTGAAGAACTTTGGAAAGAGATTGAATTATGATTTATAAGATAATGACAAACGAAAAATTCGATAAATCTTTCAAAAATTTGGATAAATCGATTCAAAGGATGGTTAAAGCTTGGATT
>OLPZ01002465.1_pt1 | contig 10658 bp, 9 predicted proteins | sample 1672711 | NCBI WGS metagenome assembly OLPZ01 (sample SAMEA3136716, study PRJEB25190) | human gut metagenome | reverse complement strand
TGCTAAAACCTTCTTTAAGAAAAAGCTCTTAAAAAATAGATAAATGTTTGAATGTACTGGTAAAAATACGTTTTCAAACACTTCTGCTAGTCAATATTTCTCCATATTGCTTTAATTATATGGAGCACTTTTGGGATTTTAATGGCGAATAAAAAGCGATGCATATGAAACATCCCCCCCCCTCGTCTATAGGAAATGGAATACTTAAACAGTATTCCACGAGGATAGAAGAGGAGCAATGACGAGCAATACTGATCGGAAGTGCTTATATGCCGGTAACGACTTTTATACAGTGAATGCAATAGGTCAAAAGCCGATTCGCGTAGCCCAGATTGTCGGCAAAATGGTTGGCGGTGGTGTGGAGTCCGTGGTGATGAACTATTACCGCCACATTGACCGCAGCAAGGTGCAGTTTGACTTCCTTGTGGATGAGGATTCCACGCGTGTTCCTGAAGAGGAAATCATCGCTTTGGGAGGCCGTGTGTTCCGCATACCGCCGTATCAGCATCCGATTCGTTACCGTCGTGAGCTGATTCGCCTGATGCGTGAACAACGGTGGCCGATTGTACATAGCAACATCAACACGTTGAGCGTGTTCCCGTTGTCGGCAGCGAAGAAAGTTGGCGTACCTGTCCGTATTGCACATTCCCATTCGACTATGGGCAAAGGTGAGTTTGCGAAGAACGTGATGAAGCTCGCGTTGCGTCCATTCGCAAATGTATACCCGACAGTTCGTTTTGCGTGTGGTCATTATGCAGGGGAATGGCTATTTGGCAAGAATGCGGATTTTACCGTGATTCCCAATGGTATTGAATTGGATAAATTCCGTTTTGATTCTGCAGTTCGTCAAGAAACTCGCAAAGAACTTGGTATTGCGGAGGATACATTCCTGATTGGTCACGTCGGGCGTTTTATGCCGCAGAAGAATCAAGCTTTTCTAGTGGATGTGCTTGCGGATGTACTTCCCAGCAAGCCCAATGCAATGATTGTTTTTGTGGGTGACGGTCCAGATAAGCCTGCTGTCCAGCAGCACGCTGAAGAGCTCGGTATTGCCGATCATATATTGTTCCTTGGGCAACGTTCTGACGTGAATCGCCTTTATCAGGCTTTTGATGTTTTTTGTCTTCCAAGCCTTTATGAGGGGTTGTGCATAGTCGGTGTTGAGGCACAACGTGCTGGCCTCCCATGTTTGTTCGCAGATGCAATTACACGAGAAGTTGATGTTACGAAATCATCTCGATTCATGTCTATGGAATCGGTTAAGGGATGGAGTTCCTTCATAGCGACGCTGGAATCTGGGGCACGTGTCAGTCTCTCTGAAGAGATGTTTTCTGACTATGATATTTCCAGAAACGCTCAGAAGTTAACTGCTATGTATATCAAACTTTTTGAGAAGAAATGAAAAGCAGTATGAATCCGCTAGTTTCAGTTGTCATACCTGTATATAACGTTGAGCCTTATCTATATGAATGTGTGACGAGTGTAGTCGAACAGACTTACACGAATATTGAAATTATTCTCGTAGATGATGGTTCGACTGATAATTCAGGAATGTTGTGTGACGAATTTGCCTTGTCGGATTCAAGAATATGTGTTTTCCACAAGAAGAATGGCGGACTGTCCGACGCGCGGAATTACGGTATTCGTCAGTCCCATGGAAGTCTGATTTCTTTTATTGACAGTGATGATTATGTATCATCTGATTACATAATGCACTTATATCAAGCGCTGGTCAAAGGAAAAACAGATATTGCGACCACTTCCATTTGCATTTTCCATGATGGGGAATCCCCTAAAGAGTGTAAGCGCAATGCGGCAACTTTTCATGTGTATGATGCATGCGATGCGCTTGAAGATATGCTCTATATGAGGCATTTGGAACCTAACGCTTTCCCGAAAATATATAAGAAAGAGCTGTTCGGCACAATTCAGTATCCCGTCGGAAAATTGTATGAGGATATTGCCACCACTACCAGGCTTATCGATAAGGTCGGCAAAATAGCATATCTTGATGAGAAAGATTATTACTACAGGATTCGTCCGAATAGCATTCAAACAGCAAGTTTTAATCCCAAGAAGCTCGATTTGCTTGATCAGCTTAGTGTTGTTAAGTCGATAGTACAGACGAAGTATCCTGATGCTATAGGTGCTTATTATTCAAAAGAGCAAAGTGCTCTGTTCAATCTATGTATGAATATTCCTCAGAACAGTGTGGGACAGGTCCAAGAGATACGTGGAACTCTCTGGAAGCTAATTTGTAAAAATAGAAAGAGGGTCCTTTTGGATAAGAACGCTCGTGTTGATGCAAGAATTGCGTCTGTGCTTTCATATTTTGGTTGTTCTGTATGTAAAGATATATATAAATTTATAAGAAGATAAACAATGAAGAGTGCTCGGGGATTTTAAAAATGGTTATATATGTATGTACGTTTTTGCTTTCTTCTTTTTTATTCCTGCTTTCAACAAAAACAAAAAAAATGTTCTCGGTCCTTATGCAAGGATTAGGGATTGTGCTCCCGTGTCTTGTTGCTGCTTTCAGAGACGAGACTATAGGAACTGATTTAACGGTGTATGGCACATATGTTTATCGAGGGACGCAACATGTATCTCTTTTTCATGCCATTAACGTATACTCAGACAATCCTGTGGGGTTTGTAACGTATGCTTGGCTGATAAATTTAGTTCACGGTTCTTTTCAGATTTACTTATTTGGAATTGAATTGCTGATTATTCTTCCTACATATTTGTGTTTCAAATATTTTGCCCAAAAGAATACATGGATATGTATGATAGTTTATTATTTCATCTTTTATGGAATTTCTTTAAATATAATGAAACAGATGATTGCGATTTCTTTGGGTATGCTCGCTTTTCGAATGTATTATGAAAAGCAAAACACAAAAGGAGTTTTGCTATCTATTTCAGCATTGTTATTTCATCAAACTGCCTTCGTTGTTTTCCTTATGTATCCTCTATATGAGATATATAAAAAATTTGCAAATTCATCATGGTTTAAAAAAATTGTTTTTTACTGCACTTCCGCATTATGTTGTGTACTGATTTTTGCATGTTTTCAAAGGATTATTGGCTTTATTTCAGTAATGAAAGAATCTTATTCTTTCATTACTGAAAATGAAGGGAATGGAGAATTCATGCTTTCGCCAATAATTTATTTGCTTTTCATTTTACTTCTACATTTCTTCTCTCGATATGCTTTGAGGAAAAATAACGAAACGTCCTTAGGGATATTATATAATACTTTTTTTTATTTTGAATATTTATCGGTGTTTGGTCTGATTTTTCTTGAGACACAAGTTCTTACTCTTGGTGTTGCGCGATTCGGTTACTACTTCGAAGTGTTTTTACCTTTATACATCGGTATGACCTTTACCAAGAAAAATGTTCTTTGGGTAAAGAGCATAGCGATTGTAATGATTCTCTGTGTCTGTATTCTTCAGACTCGTTCTTACCTTAATGGAGCTTGTGACATATATCCGTATACTTCCTCTTTTTTGCGCATTTACAAATAGGAGTTTTGAAGATAATGCTATTTTCCATAATTATTCCTGCATTTAATGCAGAAAAATATTTATGTGATTCTTTGGAATCTGTTCGTGCGCAGACCTTTACAGATTATGAAATTATAATTGTTAATGACGGATCCACTGATAAGACGCGTCAAATAGCAGATTCTTTTGCTGGGAAAAACCTTCAGACTCATGTGATCCACCAAGAAAACAAGGGTCTTTTGCTTGCCAGAAGAGCTGGACTACAAGCGGCGAGTGGCAAATATGTTGTTTTCTTGGATGCGGATGATGCTCTCTGTTCTACGGCTTTGCAGGATATTGCCGAGGTAATTCATAAATATGATGTTGATATTGTTTCTTTTAGGTATTCTCGGCAGGATAATTTCTTGACATCTGATTCGCCTTCACCCTTGCCGATCGGGATATATGATGGCGAACGATTCAAAGAAGCTAAGCTTCATCTCTGCAAAGGACGATTCAATGAGATGTGGAGCAAGGCGATAAGGCTTTCATGTTTTGACTGTACTGCTGATTATTCCAACTATGCAGGGTTGATGCACGGTGAAGATCTTTTACAGCTTCTTCCTGTTTTCGACAGTGCTCATTCTCTTTATAGTTTAGATAAGGTTCTCTATTTTTATAGGCCTAATGATTCCGCTAGCACGGCTAGATATAAGTCCAGTCAGTTATCTGATATCAGAAAAGTAAATGCTTGTCTTCTGTCTTTTTCGATGAAATGGGGGAAAGCCTGTTATAAGACGGCATGCAGTGGCGAGGTCATGCAGTATATCAATCTTCTTAAGATTGCTGTTTCATGTCTTTCCTATAGCTCTTTTGGTGATGTGTTTCGTTCGATACATAAGGCAATGGATGATGAAGGATGCTTGGCGCGTGCTCAGAATTGTCAATTGAGGATTGATAATTCTGTTGTCGTTTTTTGTCTTATGCACAATTTCTGTTATTTTTCTTTTCTTGTTTTGAAAGCAATAAATTCCATTAAGAGATGAAGCGTAAGGACTTTTGATGATTAAAACAAAAGCTGATTTATTAGAATATATTCAAGAAGACATGCGTATGCAGCCGCGGCCTTCATCTTTTGTGAAGCGTTATCTGGGTACAAGTGGGGCAGTGGTCCGGTGGAAAAAGTGTTTAAGGAAATGTGAGTACCATCACAATATTTCCAAGAATATTTATCACAGGTTGGCATATTTTGTTTATCTTTTTATGTTGAAAAGATATGATCGACGTTTCTCTTCAGAAATCCCCATTAATGTTTTTGGTAAGGGATTATTAATTTGGCATCCGGAACGGATAATTATTAATCCTGATTCAAAAGTTGGAGATTACTGCGCGCTTTCGAGTGGCGTTGTCATTGCACAGGCACATGGAGAATGCCCGACAATCGGTGATCATGTAGAGCTTATGATTGATTCGAAGGTGCTGGGAGGAATTGCTGTAGCTGATAACGTAAGAATCGGAGCTTCTGCGTTGGTGCTTAAACCGATAAATGAAGCTGACACAACTTGGGCTGGTGTTCCGGCAAAGAAAATTAACGATCAAGGGACTATTGAAACGCCCATTTCTGTTTGTACTTATTAGGCGAAGGTGAGATGGATGGAACAGAGGGAAGGTCTGCTGGTCAGTGTTATCTTGCCGGCATATAATGTGGCGAATTATTTAGATGACTGCTTGGAAAGTGTCATTTCCCAGACGTATACCGACACGGAGATCATCATCGTTGATGACGGATCAACTGATGATACCGCAAAGAAGGCAGATGATTGGCTTTCCAAAGATGGACGTATTCGTGTTATCCATCGACAGAATGGTGGTCTTTCGGCGGCAAGAAATACCGGTCTGCACTATGCACAGGGTGAATTTATTCTTTTTATTGATCCCGATGATCGGATTGATAAAAATTTGATTTCCAAATGCATGGAATTGTTGAGCGACGGTTCGGTTTCTTTGGTTCATTATGGGTACCGATTAATTAATGAAAACGGAGTATTGTGCGGAAAGAATTTTCCGGATATGCTCACGAATGCTGAGAAACTATTGCCAACAATTTTAAGTGACAAAATTCCAAGTCATTCTTGGCAATTCTTATGCAGGAAAGAACTATATTCTGATATCCGTTTCCCTGAAGGGCGCAAAGCTGAAGATCTGGCAACGACGTACAAGATTGTAGCTAAGGCAAAAAAGTGCGCTATTTTACCGGATTGTCTGTATGAATACCGTGTTCGCAGCAACTCAATCCTCGGAGAGCTAACGTCAGACCACTCTAAGGCTATAAAGTACTATGAAGATGAGCTTCTTGCGTTCCACGAGATAATTGATTGGGCTATTGCTCAAAAGCGAGAAGATTATGCTGTTGCGGCTCGGAACAACATGATGAGACATTTGTTCTATCATTACAAGCATTTGCTTGCGCTTGATGATGCGCAAGGAGCTGACTGGATATGCATGCAGATCAAGGAAGAATTGAAATCTCTCTTTCTCCGTCGAATGGATCCGCTGAATAAGGTCAGATCATTCATGTTGAAGCTTAATTTTCTGGGCCTTTTTTATAGACTCAATAATCTATTGGAAAAAAACGTTAAGAAAATCCTGCATAAGATATAAGGGAGAATATAATGCCGAAATATACAGATGCGCGTAATGCACAATTGGTTATTGCACTATTAAAAGAATATGGTATTCGAAATATAATTGCGTCTCCGGGTACAACAAATGTTCCCTTTGTATACAGCGTACAGAATGACTCCTTTTTTAATATTTATTCTGCTATTGATGAGAGATCTGCGGCATATATGGCGTGTGGTTTGGCTGCTGAATCGGGGGAGCCAGTGGTGCTCTCTTGTACAGGTGCCACAGCTTCGCGGGATTATATGCCAGGCTTAACGGAAGCGTTCTATCGTAAACTCCCCGTTCTGGCTCTTACTTCTATGCATTTCACTGAGGACATAGGTAATCTGTCCACTCAGATTCTCGATCGTTCGGTTATTCCCAACGACATTGCTCGTTATCATACTTCTCTGGAGATGATTGAAAATGAGAGAATGGCTAAAGATGAGGAGCTGCGAATCAACATTGCACTTTCTGAGCTCACACGTGATGGTGGCGGCCCAGTGGCAGTCCAACTTATCACTGACGGCAATTATACGTTCAGTGCAACTTCTCTCCCTAAGGTAAATAGAATAAATCGTTTTCTTCCTGAAAAAATTTCAGAGTGGCCGGAATTACCGGATAACGCTAAAATCGCAGTTCTCTTGGGGGTGCATCGAACTTTTAGTGCTACTGAATCCGAGATGCTAGAGCATTTTGTCGAGACGCATGATGCGGTGGTGTTTTCTGACATCTCTAGTGGTTATCACGGCAAGTTCGCATTCGGATCAGCGCTCGCCTGTATCCAATTGCAGAATAACCCTATACGTTCCGCTTTTGAGCCAGATTTGGTTATACACGTCGGAGAGATGACTGGCGACTATAACACCATGGGATTTTTGACGGGCCTGAATTGCCCAGTTTGGAGGGTATCTCTGGATGGAGAGTTTCGCCAACATTTTGCTCGACTTGAAAATGTATTCCAATGTTCAATCGAGTTTTTCTTTTCCCACTATGCGAGCAACAAGCACGTGGAGTCGGGTTACCGTACCAAGTGGGAGAATTATGACATTCAGTTAAGAAAACGTATGCCAGAATTCCCATTCTCGAATATCTGGATGGCTCAGCAATTGCATTCTATGATTCCTGCTGGTTCAATTGTTCATCCGGCCATACTGAGTTCCTTGTCAAGTTGGGATTATTTCCCTCTCCCGAAAGATGTTCGCTCAAGTGCGAATGTGGGTGGATTTGGCATTGATGGATGCACTTCAGCATTAATTGGAGCAAGCCTTTCCTCACATGAATTGTGCTTCTGCATCACGGGTGATTTGGCCTTCTTCTATGACATGAATTCTTTGGGATGCAGGGAAATCGGTCCAAATTTGCGTATTCTTTTAATCAATAACGGTCTCGGCATGACATTTAAACTCTCTAATCATGTTGGTAGCCAAATTGGGCCGTCCGCTAATATATTTATTGCTGCAGAAGGCCACAATGCTGCAGCAAAGAGCGTTACGGGGAACCAATCGCCAGCTCGCGCTTGGGCTGAATCACTTGGGTTTAAATATCTTAGCGCATCTTCAAAAGAAGAATTCAATGCGGTTAAGGATATTTTTACTTCAAAGGATTCGGAAGCCCCGATTCTGTTTGAGTGCTTTACTCACGAAGAAGATGAGAGGACCGCACGAGACCTTATTGATTCTATCGATAGCAGAACTGATTCGAAGACGCAGCTTAAGAAAACGATAAAAAAGGTTCTGCCGAAATCGGTCATTGATTCACTGAAAAGCCTCAGACATTAAGCATCTTGAGGAAGGAAAAGCTTCTTGGGTAAATACAAGAATCTACTGGTGAATATCGGCTTATTCACATTAAATACGGTATCAACGAAATTGATTACATTTCTGCTGGTACCGCTATATACGTATTTCTTGACTGCGGCGCAGTACGGCGTGACCGACATGTCTCTTACGGTGGCGGGTTTGGTCACGCCTGTCGTTACCCTGTCCATCGGCGATGCCACCACTAGATATATCATCGATGATCCTGATGATAAGGAACGATATATATCTGTCGGGTTTTGGGTGACTTTGTTTGGTTGCCTGATTATGCTCCTTCTGCTTCCGCTACTGGGATTGCCCATATTCGGCGGACTCGGGAATTACAAATGGTTCTATCTTGCCTATTTTGCTTCATCCGCTTTCAATGCGTACTTGGCAAATGTGGCAAGAGGTTTGAACCAGATTAAACTCATCACCTGGGCATCTATAGCTTCGTCGCTTGTTTCGGCTCTATCGGCAGGTTTGCTCATCGGTCTGCTTAATTGGAAGGTCGAGGGATATTTTGTTTCGTTGATTTTCGGCGGGCTTGTTGCAATTGTTTTATATCTTATATTTGGTGGCTCATGGGAATACGTACGTATTCCCAAAAAGGAACGCGACCGTCATTTTCTTAGGAAGATGCTGCTGTATTCAGTGCCGCTGATGCCCAATGCTATCTTCTGGTGGGTTGGCACAAGTGTGAACAGGTTCTTCATTACCAGTATGCTCGGTATCGGTGCTTCCGGCTTATTTGCTGCGGCCAGCAAGATACCGAACGTAATGAATATGGTCTCTTCCACGTTTTGGCAGGCTTGGAGCTTGTCTGCATTCCAAGAGTTCAAGAAGACTGATACCGGCAAGTTCTATAGCAATGTGTTTGCGGTGTTTCGTACATTCTGTTTCCTCGCGGCATCAGGACTTATGTTGTTGACGCCGTGGCTCGCCTCATTGCTTTTGCAGAAGAAATTCTATGATTCGTGGCCTATTATTCCTGTCTTGATTCTTGCATTTCTGTTTAATGTGTTCGCAGGATTCTATGGAACGGTCTTTACTGCAAGTATGAAAACCAAACATCTAATGACATCGACTGCTGCTGCTGCGATCGTCGTTGTTGTTCTGACCTGGCTGCTCGTCCGTATCATGGGACTGCAAGGAGCTGCGTGGGCTATGGTCGGCAGCAACCTAGTTATGTATGTCATACGTGTGGCTATGGCTCATCCGATTGTCAGGATAGCGGTGAACTGGCCTCTTATGCTGATCAATATCCTGATTGTAGCTGTTCAAGCATGCATAATGGCATGGCATCCATCCAGGTACTTGTTGATCTCTGGTGTGCTCTTCCTTCTTGTATGCATAGTATCTGCGTTGGATGCCTATCCATTCGTAAAATCTTTGGCAACTGCAATCAGCGGAAAGTCACTGCATAAAAATGGCAAACATGTCGGGAAATAGGGATTTAAGGAGATGAATAATGAGGATAGGAACCATTACCTTCCATTGTGCATATAATTTTGGTTCTGCACTGCAGACTTATGCACTCAGAAAATATCTCACGAATTTAGGCCATGATGTACATGTTATCGATTATCGGAGCGCAGATTTCAATGGGTATAAGATTTTTCGTGGAATAGGGGTTAAATCATTTATTGCAGATTTGCTCTTTCTTCCAGGTAATTTACGCAGGCGCAGCAGTTTTCAATCTTTCTGGCATAAATGTTTTGGCCTGACGAGCCGGACTTATGAGGGGGCTGATGCAGAGCGTTCTCTAGCTGAGGATTTGAAGGATTATGATGCACTGATTTGTGGTAGCGATCAGATTTGGAATTTGGATTGCACCTTAGGGCCTGTTCCTCCGTTCTTTCTTTCTTTCGCTTCTGATGGAACAAAGAAAATTGCGTATGCGCCTAGCTTGTCGCATGCCAAGTTTGAAGAAAAGAACTTCACTCTAGAAGATAAGAAGCATGTCTCCGAGTGGTTGAATCGTTTTGATGCACTTTCTGTGCGTGAGCTTTCTGTAGCAGGGCAGTTTCAGCAACTAACTAATAAGCATATTGTTGAAACGCTTGATCCGACGCTTTTGTTGAATTTAGAGGATTATCGACATATACAGGCTCCGCGACTTCCAAAGAAGCTGGAAGCAGGCAAATATATATTTGCATATACGTTATGGCCGAATAAAGATATGGTGCATTATATTGATAAATTGGCGGCAAAACGTGGACTAACTATCGTTTATTACTCTCAGAAGCCGATTCGGTATCAATCGCACGCGATCAATGTATGGGGAATTGGCCCAGCTGATTTTCTTACATTGATTGATAAGGCAAACTGTGTGATTTCGAACTCTTTCCATGCAACGGTGTTCTCCATTCTCTATGGCAAGCCATTTCTTACGTTTGGTACGGAAAAGAGTAGTTCTCGCATGAGAACGTTACTTGTCAAGCTGGGTTTACCTGAAAAGCATCTTTTGCCTCCTGATTTCGAGGGCGGAAGTAATGTTGAACCATTTGCCTCTCTACTGAATATGGCTCGACTTAATAATCTTCGTGCAGATTCTGAACGGTTCCTTAATGATGCACTGATGTAAAAACTCTCAACTAGTATTTGGCATGGAATTTATTGCATGCTGCTTTTTCAATTTTCATAGCATGTTTGAGTTAAGGAGTGCGGATATTTTCTTGGAGAGATAGTCATACAGCTCCTTATC
>OLPZ01002464.1_pt1 | contig 10659 bp, 6 predicted proteins | sample 1672711 | NCBI WGS metagenome assembly OLPZ01 (sample SAMEA3136716, study PRJEB25190) | human gut metagenome | reverse complement strand
CAATGCGCTTGTAAAAGAGACTTTCCCATTATTAAAAGGAGAGAAGAATATCAATTTTATTGGAAGTGTGGAGGCAAGAGAGATTCCGCATGGACAGGCTGATGTCATTGTCTGTGAAGCATTTGCCGGTAATATTATTCTTAAATTATTCGAAGGTGTCGGAAGTGTGCTTATTTCCGAGATCAAGAAAGGCATGATGGGAAGCTTAAGAAGCAAGATCGGTGCGCTTCTTGTAAAACCGGCACTGAAGAAGGCGTTGAAGAGTTTTGACTCGTCCGAGTACGGAGGAGCGCCACTTCTGGGACTCAACGGTCTCGTTGTCAAGACACACGGCAGCTCTACTGCGAAGGAAATCTGCAATACGATTATACAGTGTGTTACATTTAAAGAACAGAAGATCAATGAGAAGATCAAAGAAAGTATTCAGCCGGAGTAATTTCCGTTGGATAGATAGAAGAGCAGAAAGGATGAACAGATATGGAATTTGAAAAATTGAAAGCAATTATCGCAGATGTATTAAATCTTGATGAGAATGATATTCACATGGATTCTACATTTGTAGATGATCTCGGAGCAGATTCACTGGATATTTTCCAGATAATTATGGGAATCGAAGAAACTTTTGATATCGAGATCGATAATGAAGATGCGGAGAAGATTGTTACAGTCGGAGATGCTGTAGAACAGATAAAAAACGCAACAAATGACTAGGCATGAACAAGACGAGAAAGCCCACAGCGGGCTTTTTCGTTTTATGAGGTAGATAATTTATGGATAATATGTTAAAAGAGTTACAGGATCGGATCGGTTATCATTTTCAGGATGATAAACTTCTGAAAAAAGCGATGGTACACAGTTCCTATGCAAATGAGAAGCATCTTCCAAAATACGAGTGCAATGAACGTCTGGAATTTTTGGGTGATGCAGTTCTGGAACTGATCAGCAGCGATTTTCTTTATAAACGCTTTGATCAGGTTCCGGAAGGTGAACTTACTAAAAAGAGAGCAAGCCTTGTATGTGAGCCAAGCCTTGCTTACTGTGCAAGACAGTTTGGACTGCCTGAATTTCTTCTCCTTGGAAAGGGAGAAAACATGACCGGTGGCAGAAACAGGGATTCTATTGTATCTGATGCTACAGAAGCATTGTTGGGTGCAATTTATCTTGACGGTGGTTTTGCTAACGCAAAAGAGTTCGTCCTGAAATTTATCCTGAATGATATTGAGCGCAAACAGCTCTTTTATGATAGCAAGACCATCCTGCAGGAAATGGTACAGGAAAATGGAATTCAGCCTATTGAATATGTGCTGACAGGAGAAAGCGGTCCTGACCATGACAAACAGTTTACTGTGGAAGTACACATTAATGGCGTGGCTGCAGGAGAGGGAACCGGACATACCAAAAAGGCAGCAGAACAGGCAGCTGCTTACCAGGCCATCCGCAAAGCTCAGAAAGATGCTTCACCGGAAATATCCGGCGAAAAATAAAACAGCAGGTGAAACATGTATTTAAAAAACATTGAAGTATATGGTTTCAAATCTTTTGCGCAGAAGATCAATTTTGAATTTCATAACGGAATTACAGGTATTGTAGGACCGAATGGAAGTGGTAAGAGTAATGTCGCTGACGCCGTCCGCTGGGTTCTTGGAGAGCAGAGAGTGAAGCAGCTGCGTGGAGGCACCATGCAGGATGTGATTTTCTCGGGAACCGAGAACCGGAAGCCGCTTAGTTACGCTTCGGTTGCAATCACATTGGATAATTCAGATCATAAGCTTCCGGTAGAGTACGAAGAAGTCACTGTTACACGTAAATTGTACAGATCCGGAGAGAGTGAGTATCTGATCAATGGTTCAGCCTGCAGACTGAAAGATATCAATGAGATGTTCTATGATACAGGTATCGGTAAAGAAGGCTATTCGATTATCGGTCAGGGACAGATCGATAAGATCTTAAGCGGTAAGCCGGAAGAGAGAAGAGAACTTTTTGATGAGGCCGCCGGAATTGTAAAATATAAGAGAAGAAAGTCCCTTTCTTTGAAAAAGCTGGAGGATGAACGGCAGAATCTTACCCGTGTGAATGATATTCTTGCAGAGCTTGAGAAACAGATCGGTCCCTTGGAAAGACAGTCAGAGACAGCCAGAATCTATCTGAAGATGAAAGAAGAATTAAAAACATATGACATTAATATGTTTTTGCTGGAGGAAGAGCGGCTGCAGGAGCGTATTCGTGAAGTCAGTGGGAAATATGAGATTGCTTTTCAGGAGATGCAGGAATCAAATGCCCGTTATGAGAAGATGAAAGCAGAATACGAGGCAATCGGGGAAGAAGTAGATCAGATTGATCTTGCAATTGAAACTGCGAAGAACCAGATGAATGAGACGAATCTTTTAAAGCAACAGCTGGAAGGCCAGATCAATGTCCTGAAAGAGCAGATTAATACAGCCCGTATGAATGATGAGCATTATGATCATCGCCTGAGTACGATCGTCAGTGAGATAGATACAAGGCAGCAGCAGAAAAGAGAGCTTGAAGAAGAGAAGAAAAGAATTTCAGAACAGTTAGAATCAGCCAGTGGACAGGATACGGAAGCACAGCAGAGTTTAATTGAGATTCAGTCAAAGATTGCAGAACACAGTACTGAAATTGAGCAGAAGAAGCGGGAAATCATGGATCTGCTTGGAAATCGTGCTTCGACAAAAGCTAAGATTCAGCATTTTGATACGACGAAAGAACAGATTCAGACACGGAAGGCTGTCGTTGCCAGAAATATTCTTGAGATTTCGACGGTAGCAGAAGGACAGAACAACAGACTTAAGAAGTATGAAGAAGAACTTGGTCAGATCCGTGAGCGCATTCAAACCTATAAGGATAAGATTTCTCTGAACGAACAGGAACTTGGCAAGCTTCAGAATGAGCTGAAAGAGAAGCAGGAAAAGTTACGGATCGGACAGACCGCTTATCACAGAGAGTCTTCCCGTCTGGAGTCATTAAAGAATATTACAGAGCGCTATGACGGATATGGTAACAGTATCCGAAAGGTAATGTCGAATAAAGAACGTGAGAAAGGTCTGATCGGTGTTGTAGCGGATATCATTAAGGTTGATAAGGAATATGAGATCGCTATTGAGACAGCACTTGGAGGAAGTATTCAGAATATTGTTACAGATAATGAAGATACAGCCAAGCGTATGATTGATTTCCTTAAGCGTAATAAATTCGGAAGGGCAACATTTCTTCCGCTGACAAGTATGCATGGCGGCGGAGGAATCAGGAATCCGGAAGCACTTAAAGAGCCGGGAGTGATCGGACTTGCGAATACATTGATCCATGTGGAATCAAGATTTGACGGACTGGCAGATCAGCTGCTTGGGCGTACGATCGTAGTAGACCACATCGATCACGGAATCGCAATTGCGAGAAAATACCGCCAGTCTCTGCGTCTGGTCACATTGGAAGGTGACCTGATCAATCCGGGCGGATCCATGACAGGTGGTGCATTTAAGAATTCAAGTAATCTGCTGAGCAGACGCCGCGAAATCGAAGAATTCGAAAAGACGGTTGATATGCTCAAGTCTGACATGGATGTGCTGGAAAAAGAAGTTACAGAGGCGAAGAACCGTCGTGCAGCATGCTACAATGTGATTGATGAAGTACAGGAACATTTAAGAGAAGAATCAGTGCTGGAGAATACTGCGCGAATGAATGTTGCACAGGTACAGAGAGAACAGTTAGAATCGAAACAGCGTTACGAAGGATTTCTGAAAGAACAGAAAGCATTGCTTCAGGAGCTGGATGAAATCAATGAGAATGAAGATTCTATCCAGATGGAACTTGAGACATCAGAGAAGTTGGAAAAAGAACTGAATGAACAGATTGAAGCTTTGCAGATGCAGTTGGAGAAAGAAAGAGAGGATGAGGCTGTCCAGATGAAACAGTCTGAGGAAGTCCATCTCTCACTGGCAGGCCTGGATCAGCAGAAAACTTTTATTGTAGAAAATATTTCCCGTATAGATGAGGAAATCACCAGATATGAAAAAGAGCAGGAAGAACTTGCCGAAAATCGAGGAGATGTATCTGAGGAAATTCTGCAAAAAGAAAATGAAATCGAAGGACTCAGGAAAACGATTGAAGATTCAAAAGAACTGTTTACAGAGATTGGTGAAGAGATTAAAGTACAGAGTAAAAAACGCGAAGAACTGAATCAGAAGCACAGAGATTTCTTACGACAGAGAGAAGAACTTGCAAAGCATGTGTCAGATCTTGATAAAGAATGTTTCCGTCTGAACAGCCAGAAAGAAGGCTATGAGGAAGCGTCAGAGAAGCAGATGAATTATATGTGGGAAGAGTATGAACTCACTTACAATCATGCGAAAGAACTTCGTAATGAGACACTGACAGATCTGGCATTGATGAAGAAAAAGATCCAGGAGCTTAAGAATGAGATCCGAAAGCTTGGTTCGGTCAATGTCAATGCAATTGAGGATTACAAAAATGTATCTGAGCGTTATACATTCTTAAAAGGTCAGCATGATGATCTTGTAGAGGCAGAAGCATCTCTTGAACAGATTATCGAAGAATTGGATGTGGCGATGCGCAAGCAGTTTACAGAACAGTTTGCAAGAATTGCGACAGAGTTCAATGATGTATTCCGTCAGCTTTTTGGAGGCGGAAAGGGATCATTGGAATTACAGGAGGATGTGGATATTCTTGAGGCAGGAATACGCATCATTGCACAGCCACCTGGAAAGAAACTGCAGAATATGATGCAGCTTTCAGGTGGAGAGAAGGCGCTGACTGCAATTGCATTACTATTTGCAATCCAGAATCTGAAGCCATCTCCGTTCTGTCTCCTTGATGAGATTGAAGCGGCACTGGATGACAACAATGTAGATCGTTATGCGAAATATTTACATAAGCTGACAAAATATACACAGTTCATTGTCATTACCCACAGACGTGGTACAATGGCAGCAGCAGACCGGTTGTATGGAATTACCATGCAGGAAAAAGGAGTATCTACACTTGTTTCAGTGGATCTGCTGGAAGATGATTTGGAAAAATAAACCTGTTTTTATTGTAAACAGGGTATTAAGAGAACAGGAGGCTGAAAATGGGAGAAGAAAAAAAGGGATTTTTTAAACGACTTGTATCCGGTCTGACAAAGACAAGAGATAATATTGTGTCCGGCATGGATAGTATTTTCCGTGGATTTTCAAAGATTGATGATGACTTTTATGAAGAACTGGAAGAAACTCTGATCATGGGAGATCTTGGCGTCAGAGCAACAATGGACATCATTGAAGATTTAAAGGTTAAAGTAAAAGAGCAACATATCAAGGAACCGATTGAATGTAGACAGCTTGTGATCGACAGTATTCGTGAACAGATGGATGTCGGAGAGACAGCATACGAATTTGAAAATCGTCAGAGTGTGGTTTTCGTGATCGGAGTAAATGGTGTTGGTAAAACAACAACGATCGGTAAACTTGCAGGAAAGCTGAAAGCACAGAATAAGAAAGTGATCCTTGCGGCAGCGGATACATTCCGTGCGGCAGCAGGAGAGCAGTTAAAAGAATGGTCCAACCGTGCCGGTGTTGAGATGATCGGCGGTCAGGAAGGCGCAGATCCGGCATCAGTTGTATATGATGCGGTTGCTGCTGCGAAAGCGAGAAGGGCAGATGTACTTCTGTGTGATACAGCCGGAAGACTTCACAATAAGAAGAACCTGATGGAAGAGCTTAAGAAGATCAATCGTGTGATTGACAGAGAGTATCCGGATGCGTTCCGTGAGACGCTGGTTGTGCTGGATGCAACGACAGGACAGAATGCACTTGCCCAGGCAAAGGAATTCAATGAAGTAACAGATATAACAGGAATTGTTCTGACAAAGATGGATGGAACAGCCAAAGGAGGAATTGCAGTAGCAATCCAGTCTGAACTTGGTATCCCGGTAAAATATATCGGTGTAGGAGAAACAATTGATGACTTGCAGAAATTTGACTCAGAGGAGTTCGTAAACGCGTTGTTTTACAGAGAGGAAGAAAGACCATGATGACATTAGAGAAATTTGAAGAAGCTAGCGAACTGGTAAAAAAGGTAACAAATCCTACAAAACTCATTTACAGTGAATACTTAAGTGCACAGACAGGAGCAAAGGTTTATTTAAAACCGGAAAACATGCAGCACACAGGAGCTTATAAGATTCGTGGTGCATATTACAAGGTCAGCACACTGACAGACGAAGAAAGAAGCCGTGGACTGATCACAGCATCAGCAGGAAATCATGCACAGGGCGTTGCATTTGCAGCAAAACAGTTTGGATGCAAAGCTACGATCGTTATGCCTACAGTTACACCGCTGATCAAAGTAAACCGTACAAAAAGCTTTGGAGCAGACGTAGTACTTCATGGTGATGTTTATGATGATGCTTACGCATATGCATGTAAACTTGCAGAAGAGAACGGATATACATTCGTTCATCCGTTTAATGACCTTGATGTCGCTACAGGTCAGGGAACAATCGCAATGGAGATCGTTCAGGAACTCCCGACTGTAGATTATATCCTTGCACCAATCGGTGGAGGCGGACTGATTACAGGTGTTTCCACACTTGCCAAGATGCTGAATCCAAAGATCAAAGTAGTTGGTGTAGAGCCGTCAGAAGCGGCCAGTATGACAGCAGCCCTAAAAGCAGGAGAGCCTGTAGAACTTCCATCTGCAAATACAATCGCAGACGGAACAGCTGTAAAAGAAGTTGGAGATAAAGTTGTTCCGTATGTGAAAGAGAATGTAGACGATATTCTTCTCGTAGATGATGATGAACTGATTGGTGCATTCCTTGACATGGTAGAAAACCATAAGATGATCGTAGAGAATTCCGGACTTCTTTCCGTAGCTGCATTAAAGCAGATGGACATCAAAGGGAAGAAAGTAGTCTGTGTATTAAGTGGTGGAAATATGGATGTTATCACAATGTCCTCAATCGTCCAGCACGGATTGATCCAGAGAGACCGTATCTTCTCCGTATCCGTACTCCTTCCGGATAAGCCGGGTGAACTCGCACGTGTGGCGCAGACAGTCGCAGACGTACAGGGTAACATCATTAAGCTGGAGCATAACCAGTTTGTAAGCACAAACAGAAACGCAGCAGTAGAGCTTCGTATCACAATGGAAGCATTCGGAACAGATCATAAGAAAAAGATTCTCGATACACTCGATAAAGCAGGATTCAGACCAAAACTGATCAGTGCGAAGCTGTACTAATGGGTGTGTGTTTGTTGAACTTGGATTTTGAGAGTTGAAACAATCAGTTTTGCAGGAAAAGGGAACGCAAGGTCAGCCCTGCTATTACCACAAGCACCGGCCCGCTTTACCTCATCCCTTTGAAAGTATGTAACATAAGAGCCAGAACAGTTACCGTGTGTGGTGCCTGTTCTGGCTTACATATTCCAAACGGGATATTTAATTCCAATCAGACAAATCCAGAAAACAAATTACAGAATCTGTAGGTAAACGTAAACGGATGTTTTATCGACTAAGATAATCGTCCCATTTTTACGCACGTACTAAGTTTGCATTTTGTTTTCTGGATTCATTTCATTTGGAATAGCACTTACTCATTTGAAAAGCTGAGTGAGGGAGCCACTGTATTGTTGAGGACACATTTAAGGCAGGAGCGTTCCGAATACACTTTGCAGAATCTGTTAGAAAAAGCCAGACACGAATCACACACGGTGAGTGCTCTGGCTTTTTCGTTACAGATTGTCAAAGGGATGAGGTAAAGCGGGCCGGTGTCCGATGCAATACAGTGGCTCCCTCACGTCTGTTTTTATTAAAAAGTACTTATTTGAGTGATAATGAATCCAAGTTCAACAAATTACAATACATCCACAAAACGATGGAATGCCTCCAGTCCTTTTTCATCACACTTATAAACTCCGGCATCTTCGAGTACTTCGCAGAATACTTTTCCGACTTCCTGCTGAAGGATCTCTTCAACATTCTCCTCTGTGATGGATGTGTAATTCGGAAGGAATTCATCTACCCAGTCAGCGTGTTTTGCAATCTGTTCATTGCTGCGGATATCTTTTCCTGTCAAGATGTAATCTTTCAGAAGTTCCATCTCTCCTTTTAATCTTGCAGGGAGAACAGCAAGTCCCATTACTTCGATAAGACCGATGTTTTCTTTCTTAATATGGTGCAGTTTAGCATGTGGATGGTAGACACCGAGCGGATGTTCTTCTGTGGTGATATTATTTCTCAATGTCAGGTCGAGTTCGTAGAGATCTCCACGCTTTCTTGCAATCGGTGTGATCGTGTTGTGCGGTGTACCGTCTGTCTCAGCGAAGATGAAAGCATCTTCATCTGTATAAGATCTCCATGCATTTAAAATGTGTTCGGCCAGATCAATCAGAGGTTTTACTTCTTTGCTCTGAAGACGGATAACAGACAGAGGCCATTTTACGATACCGGCAGTTACATCTTCGTAACCTTTCACAGTGAAGTGTTCAATGATCGGAGCTTTAGCCATTGCGAAAGTATAATTTCCACCCTGGAAATGATCGTGGCTTAAGATAGAACCGCCAACGATCGGAAGGTCTGCATTGGATCCCAGGAAGTAGTGTGGGAAAAGTTTGATGAAATCAAAAAGCTTTTCGAAGGCATTGCGGTCGATCTTCATTGGAACATGCTGTCCGTTGAATACGATGCAGTGTTCGTTATAGTATACATAAGGGGAGTACTGGAATCCCCAAGGGTTATCCTGAATTGTGATCGGGATGATTCTGTGGTTCTCACGAGCCGGATGATCAAGGCGTCCTGCATATCCTTCGTTTTCCATACAGAGCTGACATTTTGGATAGGAAGAGGATTTTGCTTTTCCTGCTGCTGCAATCGCTTTTGGATCTTTCTCTGGTTTGGAAAGATTGATTGTAATGTCAAGAGTGCCGTATTTTGTGTCAACCGTCCATTTGCGGTCCTTAGCAATACGGTATCTGCGGATATAATCACTGTCCTGGCTTAATTTGTAATAATAATCAGTAGCTGTCTCCGGAGAAACTTTGTATTTTTCCCAGAAAGTCTGCTGGATCTGTGATGGGCGTGGCATCAGAGTATTCATCAGTTTTGTGTCAAATAAATCACGGTAGCCGATGCTGTTTTCAATGATTCCGCGTTCTGCGGCGATATCTAAAAGTTCTGCAAGAATGTCTTCCAGAACAAGATTGTTCAGATCACAGTCAACATCTTCATAGTTATCTTCGTGGAACAGATCCAGAAGAAGATTCGTTGTATAAATTCTTTCGGATTCCGGAGTGATTCCGGTATTGATTCCGTACTGTACTAATTTTTTGATCGCATCATAAAGCATATGTCAAGGACCTCCTTAAATTAAGGAATGCCAATGGCATTCCTATAACAAAATATACGTTACTTCATATCTGATCTCAGTAGAGACGAGTATTAGTCGAGACGAGAAGCACCGTCTCCGATCTTGTAGAACTCGGCTTCATGTCCTACTTTTTCAAGATATGTTTTTCCGATGGTTTCGATAAATGTATCTATGGATTCATCTTTTACGATGCTGACTGTGCAACCGCCAAATCCGCCGCCTGTGATACGGGAACCAAGAACACCAGGAATCTTCCATGCAAGGTCTACAAGGATATCAATCTCTTCACAGGATACATCATAATCATCACGCAGTGAAATGTGAGACTGATTCATTAATTTTCCGAAGCTTTCAATGTCTCCGGCTTTCAGTGCTGTAACAGCATCGATTGTACGCTGGTTTTCGTATACAGCATGTTTTGCACGCTGTAACTGGATCTCATCTTTGATCAAGGATTTGTGTGCCTCGAATTCTTCAGGAGTAAGATCGCCAAGTGCCTGAATGTCAAGTTCGCTCTGAAGAGCTTTCAGTGCAGCAGCACATTCGTTCCTTCTGTCGTTATAAGCAGAATCAACAAGACTATGTTTTACTTTACTGTTTGTGATCACAATCTTGGCACCATCAAGAACACAAGGTGCATATTCGTAGCTTAAATCACTTGTGTCAAGGAAAATTGCGTGGTCTTTTTTACCCATGGCAACAGCAAACTGATCCATGATACCACAGTTCACGCCATTGAAGTTATTCTCTGCAAACTGACCGTAAAGAGCGATATCAATATTGGAGACCCCCTCCACACCATACATATCACGCAGAGCAACTGCCGTCAGCATATGTACGGAAGAAGAAGAAGACAGACCGGAAGCATCGGGAATGGTTCCGTAGATCAGCATATCAAAACCGCAATCGATGGGATGTCCCTTTTCGCCGAAGGTCCATACCATACCTACCGGATAATTGCTCCATCCGGCCTCTTTTTTCGGCTTCAGTTCATCCAGAGAGCCGGTCAGAACACCTGCCTTGGGGAAGTTTACAGAATAAAAACGCATGGTACGGTCATTTCTTTTACGGAAAACGCCATAGGTTCCGATGGTCAGAGCGCAGGGAAATACATGACCGCCGTTGTAGTCGGTATGCTCACCGATCAGGTTTACACGGCCCGGTGCAAAATAAGTTTTCAGTTCTCCGCCTTCTCCGTAGATTTCATTGAACTTCTGGATCAGTTCCTGTTTCATTTTTAATCCCTCCATTGATATCGTTTAATCTGGTATATA
>OLPZ01002456.1_pt1 | contig 10685 bp, 8 predicted proteins | sample 1672711 | NCBI WGS metagenome assembly OLPZ01 (sample SAMEA3136716, study PRJEB25190) | human gut metagenome | reverse complement strand
CCAATGCCAGACCAAGGCAGATGAACGCCACTGCAAACAATGCCACCAAGCCGACCGACGATGCCCAAGAACCATAATCCACACCGGTTGCGGCCGCCGTGCCAAGCCCGAACACGTTGTCGATGGACACGCACAGCCACCATCCCGGCAGCAGCTTGCCGATCATGATCATCGGGGCTGGCATCATGTCCACTGCGAACGACATGCCCGACGTGAACATGGTGAGCAGGCCGAATACGTTGACGAACCCATTCACAGCCATTTCGGAAAGAACGACCGATCCCAGCAGGAAACCGCAGGCGATGGCCATTAACGTATAGACCAACAGCGAGACGAACGACAGTCCGACGTTGGCGATCGTCAGTCCTTCGAACGGCACTCCCGCCATCGTCATCAGCAGGAAGATCGCGGCGGTGTAGCCGATGCATACCAGCAGGCCGAACATGCAGCATGTGGCCACCTGCTGCAGTTCCAGCGATACCGAACGTTTCGGCGAGGCATAGAGTCGGCGGCGGATCTCGCTTTCGTTGAATGTGCCGATCACCAGGAACGTGCATATCGGCATGACCAGCAAGAGCGGATACAGGCCGGTTTTGATGGTGCTTGCGAATGCCGAGGCGGCCGGCTTGACGGTATCGGTATCGTTGGATGGCGCCTGGATGACGGCGACGGATGATTCCTTGATGTCTTTCTTCGTGATATCCAATACTGCCTGTGCCGCATCGGATACGTTACGTGTGCCGGAGGGAAGTCCCAGATACGAGGTGCGTGTCAGCGAAAGAAACTCGTTGACCTTCAACTGTGCGAGCGAACCGGAACCGGAGGTGTAGCTCACCACCGTCTCGATGGCGGGCTGAGCGGCGGAACCGTCGGTCTCATTCAGATACCGTTGGTACCGTTCGGCGAATCCTTTCGGGATGATGGCGATCAGATCGACGTAGTTCGAGGCGACGGCCTGTTGTAACGATTCGTCGTCGTCCGCAATGTCGACGATTTCGCTGTCCGTCGACAGATAGGAACGCAGCGAGGATGCCAGGCCGTCGGCGTCTGCGTCGCGGTCGATTATGGCCACTTGGGCGGCGCTCGGCTGATAGGTGGTGCTGTCCGCGTTTCGTGAGGCATGCATGATCTGCCAACTGATGCCCAACATCATCGCGCCGATCCATACAAGATAGATGATGACGTAAAGTTTGCGGGCATGGAGGATCCGCAATGCGGCTTTACAGGTATTCATAGCGTTGCCTCCTCAGGAAAGCGACCGCTGCTACCAGGCAGATCGCACTCATGGTGAGCAGTATGCCTATGGTTTTGAACAGCGGTGTGAAGCTGTCGTAGTAGAGAATGTCATAGAACAGGTTCGTGATCTGCTGGGCCGGGTTTATGAGGCTGAGCAATGGCGCATGCCGGGCGATCATATCGCTCAGGCCCATGGCGAACGAACCGTACAGTCCGGAGAAGAGCGACAGTATGCACGAGATTGCCGTGCACAATCCATGTTTGGCGCCGGTCGGCATCTTCGGCAGGGCTCCGATGAACATGCCGAATGCGCTCGCGGAGAAGGATGCCGCCGCGCAGGAGCCGATTGCGGCCCATTCGCGCCCGCCGAGCGATATGCCGCATCCGAAGCGGATGTACAGCATCGCGACCGTCAGGCTTAGGAACGAGCAGAACCAGCTGGCCAGGAATCCGGCTGCGAGCTGTTTCCATTTGGCCAATGGTGCCACGGAACGGCGGACGCCCAGCGTCGACAGATTCGCCTGCGCCATCGTCACCGTGCTCACGGCGAAGGTCATCGCCATCAGTGCGGTCATGCCCAGCAACGCGTAATAGTAACGGGCGGTTCCGTCCGGTTTGAAGTTCGTGAGCTTCACTTCCTTCGTGTATCCGGATATCGCGCCGATGCTTGAGGTCAGTCGTCCGTCCATCATGGCCGTCGGGTTGGTGGCGAGAATGTCGGTAATGACCATGCCGGTACGGTTGTACAGGTTGACGATGTTGTTCAGCATGGTCAGCGAGATGCCCAGACCGCTGCTGTTGGCCATCACATCCGTGACGCTGCCTTGCGTGGATTCGCTGACCGCCATATGCAGCCGGCCGCTGGAGTCGGCATACAGGTAGCCTTGCGCCTTGCCGTCGGCGAGTAGCCCGTCGGCGGAGGCTCTCGATGTCGTCGGGATGGCGTTGATGAGTTTCGGCATATCGCCGTCGTCGTCGACGACCTTGCCCGTCGTGTCGGAGTCCGAAGAGCCCCTATCGGTCGAGATGCCGGCGATCAGCGTCTGCAGGCCCGGATTCGCCTTCCAGGCCGCGTCTTCGACCACCGCCATGTCGAAGGTGTGCAATGCGTAGTTTTCGGAGATGTTGCCGAACATCCCGTTGAACATGGTGGCCAGGATGATGGGGAAGGCGAACAGCCAGAATAACTGTATTTTCTGACGAAAATGCAGTTTCAACGTGATCAGTAACGTCTGCAACATGGTGATCACACGCCTTTCAGTCGCGCAACGCCGTGCCGGTCAGCTCAAGGAACACGTCATTGAGCGTCGGCTGATGCGAGGTCAGATGCCCGATGTTCGTGCCGTTTGCCTCGAGTACGTTCAATACGTCGATGAGGTTGTGTTCGCCCCGGCGGCAGCGCACGGTCAGTTCGCGGCCGTCATAGGCCGCCTCCAGCACGAAGGGGAGCGCGCGCAGTCGTTTGAGCATGATTGCGGTGTTCGAGCCGTCCGCGGTCCCTCCTAGGTCGGCGGTTTCCACACTGATCCGTTCGCCGGCGTCAATCATGGCTTTGAGCTCGTCGGCGGTGCCGAGCGCGAGGTGCCGGCCGTGATCCATGATGAGGATACGGTCGCAAATCTGTTCCGCCTCTTCCATGTAATGGCTGGTGTAGATTACGGTCGCGCCCTCGCGGCTGAGCTTCTGGATGCCTTCGAGAATCGCATTGCGGCTCTGCGGGTCCACGGCCACGGTCGGTTCGTCGAAGAAGATCAGGTCGGGCTTATGCGCGATGCCGCATGCGATGTTGAGGCGGCGCAGCAGTCCGCCGGACAGTTTCGCCGGTCGGAATCTGCGGTAGTCCTGCAATCCCACGAAATCCAGCGCTTCGTTCACCAGCTCGCGTCGGCGGGCCTTGTCGCCGACATAGAGCGAGCAGAAATAATCGATGTTTTCCTCGACGGTGAGCTCATTGAACACGGCGATGTTCTGAGGAACGATGCCGATGCGACGCTTCAGCGCGTAACTGGTCGGGCCGATCGGCTCTCCGAACACGCGTACCGTACCTGCGTCGAACGTGAGCAGCGCGAGTATGCAGTTGATCGCCGTGGTCTTGCCCGAACCGTTCGGCCCGAGCAGGCCGAAGATCTCGCCCTGACGTACGTCGAGGTCAAAATAGTCGAGCGCCAGCATATCGCCGTAACGTTTGATGAGATGCGTCACCTGCACCGCGCTCACGGTGGAATGGTCTTCGTTCATGGAATGCTCCTTGCTCCGTTGGTTCCATTGTCGTTCGCGGGAATTCTCCGACATAGTGCATGAAATCACGTCGTTCATGACGCCCATGACGGTTCATCATGACAATTGTCACGTTCGGACGCCGTCGTCGCCGAATACCGAAGCACGTGCATTACGCTTGAAGCAGTGGTATGACGGCGAGGCGAAACAGGTAGGGCATGCGGCGACTGACATTCCAAGGTCTGCTCATGATCATGGGCGTGCTTCTCGGCATCGCCGTGATCGGCGATGCCTCCCTGCAGCTGATCTATGCGATGGTGCTCGCCATCTGCTGTGCCGCCGTCGGCGAATATACACGATTCGGCATCGTCACGTCTGCCGTGATCTGTGCGTTTTCGCTCAATGCGGTATGGTGCCCGGAAATGTGCTGGCTGTTGCCGGTGATTGCGGTGGATGCGGCGGCGATTCGTGGATGCGGCCCGCTCCGCCAAGGCGAAGCATGGCCGGATATGGGCAAGTGCGCGGCCCTGTGTGCGCGATGGGTCTGGACGATACCTCTCGCAGGTCTTGCGGTTCGTAGGAACATTGCGAATCTTCCATGGGATTGGACGTGGATTGCGGTATTGGCCATGTTGACCATGCTGGGATTCGGCGTCGGACTGCAGCTTATGCGGCTTGACGATCTGCTCTTGCAGACCAAGCGCCTGCAGGACACGCGGCGAAACCAGATTCGCCAGTTGCGCAATCGGCTCTCCGAATCCGAGGAGGACCGTGCGGCCTCGGTGCGTTCGGCCATCCTGTCGGAACGTACCCGTATCGCCCGGGAGATTCATGACAATGTCGGGCATCTGCTGACCCGTGCCATCATGCAGTCCGAAGCATCTCAAGTGGTGGCGCAAATCTCCGGTCGGGATGCCGACGCACGGGGGTTCGAGGATATTCATGCGACGGTGAACGAGGCGATGACCATGGTGCGCAGATCGGTGCATGACCTGAAAGAGGAAGGTACCGATTTCACCGCGCAGATCGATGCCGCCTCGCAGGCGGTGGGTCTTGAGGTGATGCTCGACAACGCCATTGATGACGCACCCTCTCCGATCGCGCGTTGCTTCGCCACTACGATTCGTGAGGCGTTGAACAATACCGTCAGGCACAGTGACGCCGAAACCGTGCATATCACGTTACGTGATATGCCGGCATTGTGGCAGCTGGTCGTGCAGGACGACGGCCATGCCATGCCGGCGAAACCCCGTGACGATGGGGGCATCGGCCTGGCCGATATCGAGGAGCGCGCCCGGGCCTTGGGCGGTAGCGCCGTCTGTGGACCGTATCATGGAGGATGGCGGGTGTTCGTATCGATTCCCAAGTCGAAGGAGGCCTCATCATGAAAGTCGCCATCGCCGATGATGATCCGATCGTCTGCTCGTCGCTGGCGACGATTCTTGCGGCGACCGGTGCCGCGGAGGTGCCTTGGACCGCAAACAGCGGCGAAGCCGCCATGTCTAAATATGACGAGAACGTTCCCGACATGCTGCTCATCGACGTACAGATGCCCGGCATGGACGGATTGACCGCGTCCGAGCGCATCCTTCATGCTCATCCGGACGCCCGCATCCTTGTACTGACCACGTTCGCGGATGAGGCGTATATCGCCAAAGCCATGGAGATCGGCACGAAAGGCTATCTCATCAAGCAGGACGTCTCTTCCGTCATCCCGGCGGTGCAGGCCGTCATGGCGGAGGTCCTCGCGAAGTTGCGGTTCGCCAATGGTGCGGCGCCAACGGCAGCGCGACCGAACGAACCGCAGGACTCAGGGCGCATGGATGCTCCCGACCGTTTCGCGCATCTCACCGACCGTGAACGTGACGTGGTGGAGTTGGTCGCCGAGGGCCTTGACAACCGTGAGATCGCGGCGAAACTGTTCTTAAGCGAGGGCACGGTACGTAACCGCATCAGCGACATTCTCGCCAAAACCAATATTTCGAACCGTACGAAGCTCGCCGTCGAATGGCTTGCCGGCCATTGAGGCCGTCGGAGGAGTCGGCTGAAGGGGGTCAGCGTTTCTTGAGTCGGTAGGCTTTCCAGATGTCGCTGAGCTTTTGGCCGTTCGAGGTGCGTTTCCATACGGTCAGTCCCGCACTGCCGCCGCCGACGGCCCGGGCGGCAGCGGTGGGGGAGGCGTATTCCTGCCCGTCATCCATGCGTAGCTTGCCTTCGGCGGTGACGGTCACCACCCAGCGTTCGCCCTTGCGCGGTCGGTCCCAGACCAGCGTTTCGCCCGGAATGAGCAACCCGGCCTCCAGAATCTGCATGATGGTCACGCGTTTCGAGGTCGGCGTCTTGGCCTCGGTTTTTCTGGTGAGGAATTCCTCGCTTAACGTGGACAGGTCGGTACGTTCCGCATCGTAGCGAATGTTCCAATGATCGGCGATAAGCCGGATGGTTTCATCCTGTCGGAATTGCAGGGTCTGAGGAGTGCATTGGGCGATATCGGCAAGCTGCGCGGTCAGGGGGAATCGTTTGGAGCTCGCCGACAGGAGCATGCGGTCGCGGCGTTCCTCAAAGGATGCGAGCGGCGCGAGCTGGCGTTCATTGGCCTGGCTAAGCGCAAGATTGCCGATACGGTTGGCCCAATGGTCACGTACGGCTTCCGGCCAATCGGCGAACGACGAACCCGACACGACCTGTTCGGGCATGATCGCAACGGCGTTGAGACTACGCGGTCGGGTGATGCGCAATCCCGTCTGCTGCTCGTTCGCGCGAATGAGCAGCAGACGCTTCAGCGCGGGACCGGTCTGTAGCTCGCCACGCAGGTGGGCCAGCGCGCTCCGGCGGTCATCGTCGGTGATGAGGAATCCGCGGATCTGCTGCAGGGTGTGGCCTCGTTCGAGGTCGCGGATGGCGCTCGCCGAACGCGTACGTCGGTACAGCGGGCTTTGTCTGTTCAGGCTGTCCACGCCGGTGACGCGTTCCAGCGCGGACAGAACGTCGCGCAGGCGTGCCATGTCGTGCAGTTGCAGGTCTTCGTCGTTCTTCCCGTTCGTGGTGGTTTCCCTCGTATGCGCTCCGGGTTTGGGGAACACGCGGGCGGCGTCGCTGCCGAGATTGCGGATGGAATTGACCAGCGCCCACATGGCGACCGGTTTCCAGTCGGTGGTCTGATAATCGTTGAGTGCCACGAGCTGGCCTACCACGTCGTCCGGCAGGTTCGCGTCGGTCGGTCTGCTGATGATAAGCCATGCGTTGGCATAGGGCGCCAGCACGTCGTCGATGAACGAGATGACGTTCTGATCCCTGACATACGGTTTGAGTACGTCGTTGCGGAACTCCTCGAGCAGTTGCGTGCAGACGGCCTTGTGCGAGACGATCAGGTGCAGGTCCGAGAAGAATTCCTCCAGAAGTTGCGAATCGTCGCCAAGCGGATCCATGATGTCATCCCAACGGGTCGCGTAGACGGTACGTGCGACCGGCGAGATGGCGGCGACCGATTTCGCTTTGAATACGTCAGATGCGGTCAGGGGAACGCCTCGCATGTTCATCACGTCGAAGATGCGATGCGCCCCGGCCAGATCGTCGGTGGTCACGATCACCAGCGTGACCTCGTTGACCAGATACGAGGCGAAACGGCGTCGGTCGTGGTCTTCCATCTTCGCAAGCTCATCGAAGACCTGTCGTGTATTGACGGCGATGTTGCGTTGCGCGTTGGATTCGATGTCGCCGTCGCGCAGGTCGAACAATCCCTCCAAATCGCCTTCCTGCACGTACATGCGGAAGAAGTCGGTGTCGCGTTCGCGCAGTTTCAGACGCGGTTGCGCCTTGATGCCGCGCAGTTTGTCGCCTGGCTCGAGAATAAGCTCGTTGAGACTGCCGATAAGGTCCGGGTCGGTTTCCAACTCGCGCAGTACGGAGATGATGATGGACAGCGAGATGAGGCGCTGTTGTCCGTCGATGACCTGGTATCTGGCCGAACCGTCCTTGACGAGAATCAGGGAGCCCAGAAAGTAGGGGCTGTCCGGATTCGCGCAGGCGTCCTGCAGGTCGCTCACCAGCTGCGAGACGTTGTCCGCCTGCCATGTGTAGGCGCGTTGGAAGGAAGGGATGGTGAACTGATAGTCGGAGGTGAACACTTTGCCCAAAGGCTTTTCCGTGGCGCTGATTGACATGCTGACCTTCCCGTCGGGACCGTTTCCTACCAGTCTAGATGTGGGTGTTGTTCCGTATGTGATGAAGGGGGGAAGCCGTGGCGTGTCGGCATGGGATTCGCAAAACCCGGCGTCGCAATGTGCGTTGATGAATAAAGTCCGGGTTTGTGCCGATTCCGTCATATTGGTACGGGATATTCATGAAATAGTCAGAAAAATCCCGTACTGTTATGCGTAATCGAGGTAAGGAGCAATTATGACATTCGGTCAGCAGCCCCAGGGCGGCAACACCCCCAACAATAATCTCAACGGCCAGCAGCCGCAATATCAGTACCAATACAATGCCCAGCAGCCGCAGTATGGCCAGTCCCAGTACCAGCAGTACGGCTACGCGCAGAACGGCACCGCGGCCATCAACACCCAGGCGGCCTATGCCTATGAGGAGGCACAGCGCGTTTCCGTGACCCGGGCCTACGGCGAGATGACCATTGGTCTGCTCGTCACCGCCGTGGTCGCCATCGTCACGCAGATGACCGGCCTGTACATCACGTTCCTCCAATACACCGGCATCTTCGGCGTATTCGCACCGGCCATCGTCCAGATCGTGCTGGCCGTCTATCTCGGTGCCCGCATCACCAGGATGACGCCTTCCTCGGCGCGCGTCATGTTCTATGTGTACGCCGCGCTCATGGGCTTTACCCTGAGCATCATCTTCGCCGTCTATGACCTCGGCACCATCGGCATTTCACTGGCCTTGTGCGCTGGGTTCTTCTTCGCGCTGACCATGCTCGGCCGCACCACCAAGTTCAACATGCTCAAGGCGGGACCGGTCCTGCTTGCAGGCCTTATCGTGCTCATCATCGCCGAAGTGCTGCTGGCGATCTTCGCACCGGGCGACACCGCCCTGATGCTCATCTCCGCCATCGGGCTGGTGCTGTTCGCCGGCATGACCGTCTACGACGCCCAGGCCACCCGCGCCCTGTTCGCCCAGTACGCGGGCGAAGGCCCGGACATGATCAAGAAGATCTCGATTCTGTGCGCGTTGAATCTCTATCTCGACTTCGTGAACATGTTCCTGTACATCCTGCGTCTGTTCGGCAGCCGTAACTGAGGCACATCGAGTAACGACGTTCGCGTCGCTTGTTGGCCTGACCAGAATATGGTCAGGCCTTTTTGTTGGTAAACGGCCTGCTTTACGGTTGTTCCTCATGAAGAGCAAAGAGATCGGAGGCATGGCCTGCCTGATATTGACGGCCATGATTTGGGGATTCGCGTTCGTGTCGCAGGTGCAGGGCATGGCTTCCATGACGCCCCTGTTCTTCAACGCCACGCGATTCACGCTGGGGGCCCTTTCGTTGCTGCCGTTGTTATGGTTCAGACGGCGCGGCAAGGCCACGGCCGGATCTCGAACGGCATATGATGCAGGCGAACGGCCGGTTCTTGAGCTCGGGGACGGCAAGGTCATGGATCTGCCGAAATGGACCGCCAGCCCCGTGGCGGTCAGCGTCATCTGCGGCGTGGTGCTCTTTTCTGCCAGCACGGTGCAGCAGTATGGCGTGCTCTACAGTGGTTCGGCGGGGCGTTCCGGTTTCATCACCGCACTGTATATCGTCATGACGCCGCTGCTTGCCTTCGTGGTGCTACGTCGTCGCATCCATCTGAGCGTCGTGATCAGTGTGGCCATAGCCGTGGTCGGTTTCTATCTGCTGTGCGTCACCGATGGCTTTGGCTCCATCACCATCGCCGACGTGGTGCTCCTATTTACCGCCGTGTTGTTCGCCACGCACATCCTGGTAATCGATACGTTCGGCCGGAAAATGGATGTGATCGCGCTCTCGTTCGGTCAAATCGCCACAACCGCCGTGTTGAGCTGGGTAGGTTCGTTCGTCGAAGGCTCCGTCGACTGGGCGGGAGCGGGCCATGCGTGGTTCGCCATAGTCTATGCGGGCGTCGGATCCGCCGGCATAGCCTACACCCTGCAGGTGGTCGGACAGCAATTGGTGCCACCCACGCGAGCATCCGTGATCATGTCCCTCGAATCGTTCTTTTCCGTAATCGGCGGTGCACTGCTGCTTGGTGAGGTCATGACGATGCGTGCCTATGTCGGCTGTGCGCTGATTTTCGCGGGAACCGTGCTTGCGCAGATACCGGTCAGGGTGCCACGGTTGCGGCGGTGTGAGCAGTCGGATGATGCGGTGCTCGGTGCGGAACGGCGCAGATGATGATCAGCTGGTCTTCGGGGCTTCGCCGACCTGCGGTGCGCCGTTGATGTCGCGATGGATGTTCTGCATCTGCGTTTCGATGTTCTGCAGGCTGCGCGCACAATCGAGCAACGTCTGCGAATGCTCGGACAGCTTGGCATCCGGAAGATCCGTCTTGTAGCGCAGCGCATGTTCCAGACTCGCCCAATAGTCCATGGCGATGGTGCGGAACTGTACTTCGACCGGTGTGTAGTGCGGGCCTGAAGATAGGAACACCGGCACTGCATAGATCACATGCAGCGAACGGTAGCCGTTCTGCTTGGGATTCCTGATGTAGTCCTTGACCCGCAGTACCTGAATGTCGTTCTGAGCCGACAGATAGTTGGATACGGAATACACGTCGTCCCGATAGTTGCAGATCACGCGGATGCCAGCCACATCGAACAGGTTGTCCTTGATGGCATTGACGGTAAGCGGCAGGTCACGCCTTTTCAGCTTGCCCAGAATGGAATTGACGGACTTCAGACGACGTTCCATATGATGGATCGGATCATGCGAGAAGCGTACCTGGAACTCCGAATCGAGGATTTCCAGCTTGGTGCTGATCTCGTACATGGCACCCTCATACACCTGCATCTGATCGATGAATTCGGTGATCTGATCGGCGGGGAATGCCCCCTTGCCGAAGTCCACATTCTTCAATCTGGCTTTGAGATCGGCAGTGTTGATGCGGCTTTGTCTGTCAAGTATCACGGGCAACAGTGTACCCATGATGCCCCTAACGACACTGTGAAAAGACCGAGGAAGCGCTTCGTATTCACGCAATCGCCATGATTGTCGCCTCGTTCATCAATCTCTGGGCGGCCCTGCCGATAGCATGGTGCGTTAT
>OLPZ01002448.1_pt1 | contig 10712 bp, 8 predicted proteins | sample 1672711 | NCBI WGS metagenome assembly OLPZ01 (sample SAMEA3136716, study PRJEB25190) | human gut metagenome | reverse complement strand
TTCTAAATTATTTTTTAATTCATTATAAAAGTCAGTATTTTTATCTATGTTTATTAAAATTTTATATATAATATATATTTATAATTAGCTTTAATTCAGATAAAACTATAATTCTATTTTCCAACATACTTCCTTATACTAAATGATTATAATTTTAACAACTCTATACATATCTTTTGTTTTATTTACTAAATATAGTGTTATCGTTATAAATTATCTTTATCGTATATTTAATAGATTTTTTATTTCTACTCACCGTTAAAGAATCTTTTTAGAATCACAAATCTAACATGTATTATTCAAAATATAATAAAATACAACGGAAAAATCTTTGCATTTCAAGACTTTACCATTGTATTTCACCTTGTTTATTATTTTTAATTTTAATTTTTATACTAAATTTGTAGATATATTTTAACTCTTTCTCCTTGAATATCTCTCTAAATAGTTATACTTTTATTTTTTTTAGATAAAACTAATGTTAATATAAATGTAACCACAAAAGCTATTCCAAGCGAGATAAAGAAGTTTACTATATTTTGAGGTCTTATTGTTACAAAACCTATAATCCCTGTTGGCCCTGGAGATACATTTAATACATTTGTAAATACCGAATATGCAGAACCCAAAGCACTACCTATCATAGCAGAATAGAAGGGTGTTTTTAACTTTAAATTAACACCAAACATAGCTGGTTCAGTAATCCCTAATAATGCTGATATACCTGATGTTAATGCTATGCTTCTTAATTTTTTATTTTTTGATGTAATAATTGATGCTAATGACGCTGCACCTTGTGCTACATTGTTACAAGATGCAATTGCTAAGAAAAATGAACCTCCAGTTACTGCTATATTAGCGAATAATTGCATTTCTACTGGAAGTATACTATGATGCATTCCAGTCATTGTAAGAGGTGCATATATAAATCCTAATACTGCTCCTCCAAGGAATCCCAAAGTATTATAAAGCCACATAAGAGCATTTGTTATGATTTCACCAGCGCCTCGCATTATTGGTCCTACTACCATAAATGTTGCAAGTCCTGTAATAAATACTGTAAATAACGGAGTTAATAAGTTATCTAAGAATTCTGGAATTACCTTTCTTAAAAGCTTTTCAATCTTAGCTAAAATATACGAAGATGCAATTACAGGTAATACTGTACCTTGATAACCTACACTTTCTATACTTAATCCAAATATATTCCAAGTTGGAATTGTTCCATCAACAACTGCAGCCCCATAACTATATCCATTTAATAAATCTGGATGAACCATTATCATTCCAATAACTGCTCCTAAATACGGATTTCCTCCAAATAACTTAGTAGCTGAAAATGCTATTAATATTGGTAAAAATACATATGCTGCATTTGCAAAAGTATTTATTAGCCTAGCTAAATCTGCAATTTGAGGATATGCTTCTACTATAGATTTACCTTGAATAAACAAATCTTGCGATGTTAGCACATTATTTATTCCCATTAATAAACCACTAGCAATTAATGCTGGTAATATTGGAACGAATAAATTAGACAATGTCTTAACTAATGCTTGAAGAGGATTCAATTTCTCATCTGCTTTCTTTTTAATCTCCTCTTTGCTAGATTCTGTTATTCCTGCTAAAGCAATTATTTCTTTATATACTTCATCAACAGTTCCACTACCAATTATTATCTGAAATTGACCTGAATTTGAAAAATAACCTTTTACTATTTCAACATCTGATAACCTATCTAAATCAACTATACTTTCATCTTTTAAAACTAATCTTAATCTGGTTGCACAGTGAGCTGCACTTATAATATTATCCTTTCCACCAATTATGTCTAAAATTTCTTTTGAGCTAGTTTTTATTTTTTGCTCTGTAGCCATATTTTTCTCTCCACCTTTCTCAAAAATCGTTTTCATTAATTATATAAATTTATTTTATAGATTGGCTTTGATAATAAATCTTTAATTGATGTATTATCAATAGCCGCTCCAAAATTATTTTTTAAACTTATAAACTATTGTTTCATATGGTCTTAAACTTATAACATTGCTAAACTTTGCACTATCAGTATAATTTGTTAATAAAGTTTCATAGGAATACTCACTATATTCATTTGGTAATTCAATTTCTATATTATTACTATAGAAATTGCATATTACTAAAAGTTCTATATTTTTATACTTCCTTATATATGCAAATACCTCTTTATGATTATCTAAAATCAATTCAAAAGTCCCATATTTAATTACATCATTCTCTCTTCTTAGTTTTATTAGTTTCTTATAATAATTTAATATTGAATTTTCATCATTAATTGAATCTTCTACATTTATATAACGATAATTATCATTTATATGTAACCATGCTTTTCCTTCTGTAAAACCTGCATTTTTTTCTTTGCTCCATTGCATTGGAGTTCTTCCATTATCTCTACTCTTTGCATAAATAGAATTCATAACATCTTGCTCGCTATATCCTAAAGCTCTTCGCGCTTTATAAACATTTAAAGTTTCTATATCATTGTAATCTTTTATAGAATTAAGTCTTATATTAGTCATTCCTATTTCTTCACCTTGATAAATGTAAGGCGTCCCCTTTTGCATATGCAACATAGTAGCTAACATTTTTGCACTTTCAACTCTAAATTTTTTATCATTTCCCCACCTTGAAACCATTCTTGGAAGATCATGATTATTTCCAAATAAACTATTCCAACCTTCTTCGTATAATTCTACTTGCCATTTCTTAAAAGTTTCTTTAAACTTTATGAAATCTAAAGGTGCTAAATCCCATCTACTTTTACCTTCTTGTTTATCTAATGAAATAACTTCAAACTGGAATACCATACTTAATTCTTTTCTATTTGGTGAACTATATAACTTAGCTATTTCTGGTGTTGCTCCCCATGTTTCTCCAACAGTTAATGAGTCATATCCTCCAAAAGTTCTTTTATTCATCTCTTGTAAATATTCATGTAACTTAGGTCCATTTTTAGTTATTAGTTTATCTACATCTTTACCTATTAAATCTATAACATCTAATCTAAATCCACCTACTCCAAGTTCTAACCAAAAATTAATCATTTCATATATTTTTTCTCTTACTAAGGGATTTTCCCAATTTAAGTCTGGTTGTCTCTTATCATGTAAATGGAAATAATATTGACCCGATGCCTCATCATAAGTCCATGCTGGTCCTCCAAAATTTGATTGAAGTTCATTTGGAACACCCCCATCTACTGGGTCTCTCCAAATATAAAAATCTCTATAAGGATTATCCTTTCCTTTTATTGCCTCAATGAACCACTTATGTTTATCAGATGTATGATTAACAACTAAATCCATAAGAATTTTAATATTAAATTCTTTAGCCTTATTAATTAATTCCTTCATATCATCCATTGTTCCAAATTCATCCATTATGTCATAGTAATCGCTTATGTCATAACCATTATCTACATTAGGAGATTTATATACTGGACTAAGCCAAATTACATCTATACCTAAATCTCTTAAATAACCTAACTTTGATATTATTCCTCTCAAATCTCCAATTCCATCATTATTACTATCCATATAACTACGTGGATAAATTTGATATACTATTGAGTCATGCCACCACTTGCGCTCCATAAAATCACCTACCTATTTATAACGTTTTCTTTTATGCTAAAAATATATATTGATTTTCATTTATATCAATCTATAATTGTATTATACATACTATTTTTTTTTTAAACTTGCTCTATTTTATCCTAAAATAACATTATTTTGACTTTTTTAAGGAGGTTTATTTTTATGGCAAATATAAACTTAAAAGAAAAATCCAATCATGGAACTGCTATGTTTCCTTTTCACATATACAGTCACTTAGATTCAATAGGAAATTATTCTGTCCCTTTTCACTGGCACAATGAAATTGAAATTATATATATAGAAAAGGGTGAATTAAAAATTGATATTGATATGGTTACTATAATTGCAAAACCTGGAGATTATTTCTTTATAAATTCAGAACAATTACATCTTATTAATTCAGTAGATAATAAAGCATCTTTACATCATGCTATTGTTTTTTCACCCCAAATATTAAGTAGTTCATATTTCGACTATTGTGAAATAAATTATATTATACCTATATTAAATAATATAATTAGTTTTCCAACATCACTTCCGAAAAACAGTAAAGTTAAAAAAAAAATACTTAAAGAGATTTTAGATATGATAAATATATATAAAACTTCTAATAATGGATGGCAGTTAAATATCAAATCATCTTTATACAAGATAATTTCACTATTAATTTCTGAAGATATGTTATTAAATAAGAAAAATATTAAATCTATAAAAAAAGATTATAAGATAGATTTAATAAAAAAAATACTTAACTATATTCATGAAAATTACAATGATAAAATATATATTGAAGATTTAGCTTTAGAAGCAAATATGAATGTTCAATATTTTTGTAGGTTTTTTAAAAGTGTAATTGGAAAAACACCTGTAGAATATATTAATAGTTATAGAATCGAAAAAGCTACAGAACTTCTGCAAACTGAAACACTCTCAATTTCTAATATTGCATTAAGTGTTGGAATAGATAACTTTAGTTATTTTGTAAAGCAATTCAAAAAGTATAAAAACTGTACACCTTCCCAATACAGAAAATCTTTATAACAATAATATATTTATACTACAAATTAAAAAATCCACTAAAACATTTCTTATATTTTAGTGGATTTTATTGTTGATGCGAATCATAAATAAGCTCTCACCTATATTAATAATCCAATTTCAGTAAAAACCTCATTTATTTATGGTACGGTTCTCCGTTACACCTCCAAAGGAGCTCGATTTTTAATCATGTATATACTTACTATACTTTTCCTTAAATTTTTCAAAATCTTTATCTTTATTAAATGATAAATCTATCCATTCATCATTGCACAAATGGTAAACGTACTCTTTCTTCTTATGAACTATGTAATAGTCTGCCATTCCTTTAAAATTATTAACTAAATCGTCCTCAATCAATTCTCTTATTAATCTTTTATATTTTATATCTTTAACTTTACAATCAATATAAAAGTTATATACATTTTTAATACCTACATCATTTGTTTTTCCTAAGTCTGTAGCTATACAGTTTAAATTTTTTAGTAAATCTTTATTGCCTATATATGGGTTTATCCTTATATGTTTTTGTGTATAGCTAGGCTCATCATACAAATATTTACAATCATATTTACCATTTTCACTTTGTATAATTTCCCATTGAAAATGGTCATATTTATTTATTATAAATAGTATATCATCTTCATCATCAAATAAGTCATTAAAAATATCTAATGCTCTTGAATATACTAAATCTAAAATTCTATTATCTTCTGAAATTAATCCGTCAATGTCTTTTTTTAAATCTAAAGGTATAGTATTTTTATTAACACTACAAAAAGGTTGATGTAGCTTCAAATTTATATATGAATTGCTTATGTAATTTTTTAATTCGCTCATATATTTTATTTTCCTTTCTAGTACTAGAATTACTTTTATTTCATTATATTACAAATTTCAAGCAAGTACAATTAAGCATAGAAATATTAAAAAAGGAAGGGTCTTCATCTTCTTCAGACGCCCCTTCCTTAACTAAGTATCTTATTACATCTTCATTTATTTGTAACTCTATAGTGTCTATTGACCTCGACTTATCTATTGTAACTTTGGACACAAGTAAATTCAACAACTTCTTTCTTTGCTGTATTGTGCTACTCTCCTTGAACACTTGTCCAAACTTCTTCATCACTTGACTTACTAACTCAAAAGGTACTGGCTCCCCCTTCTGCTAGCATTATATCTTGCTTTGATTCATCTAGCCTAAATTTCATTGTCAGATATACTTATTTATTGTAAAATTTAAATATCTTAAAATAGGAGGTTGTATTTATATGGAAATAGAATCAAAAAATAGTCTTGCTAGGCTATGCATTTTAACTTCTAAGTTAAAGGAATCAAATAGCTCTAATCCTAATATTGCTTTTTCACGTATTTTCGAAGTTAATGAGAATAACTTACTTGAAGTAATGACTGCTTATTCTGATTTAATGCAGTTATGTAATAATTCAAATAATATAGTTGATAAATATTGCCCTAATAAAGAATTAGCAAAAAAACATATTAGTAATATTATGTACTCCTTATCAAAAATTAATTTTAGCGATAGCCTTGGAATGAATAGCTTTAAACATAGTTTATCTGACTCTTCTTTATCTAGCTTAGAAATGCTTTGTACTATGCTTCCATCAGATGGAGAAATTTTATCAAGTGATAAATTAAATAAAATTTATGAGAATATTAACTCTATTTCTAATGAGATTAACAGATCAAATATCAACAATGAGTTAAAAGAAATCTTGATTGATCGTATAGAAGACATTTTACTTATTATAAGAAAATATAAAATACACGGAACAAATGAACTTATCAAGTCTCTAGAAACATCTATTGGATCAATTTGTACTAATCAGACTAATATAAAAACAGAAGAGGAAGTTAGTCTTTGCAAAAATATTCTTTCAAAATTATCAAAATCCATTACATGTATAAATCAAAATATACCTTTAATAGAATTTGCTTCAAAAGTGCTCTCACAAATACAATAAAGAATGAACAAACTGTTTATTCTTTATTGCTTTATTTAAAACCTCGCTCCCTTATTTGTGATACGGTTCTCCGTATCAGTAGTAAATGCGGTTTTATTTCTATGATATTATATTATTAATGTTTGGGTATTTTTCCAATAGAGTGTCACCACATACCTTCTTAATATTATTTTTATTTTTTAAAATTATTTGCTTGTACAATTCTATCCTAGTATTTCCATTAATTCGTGAATCTAAATTACTCCTCATCTCTACATTATCTTTTAATTCCTCATAACCCCATTCAATTTTTTCTATCATTTCTACATCCCATTCTATATAATCAAAGCATTTACTTATATACGAATCATCTTTGATATTTCCATATGAGTAATAATCCCAATGACTACTTGAATCATTTCGGAACACATCTTTCCCTGCATTTAGAATAAATTTATTAAAAACCTTATATTTATTTAATAGACTCTTTTCATATTCATTTATATCAATATCTTTAATTAGTATAAAATTATTATAATTAGATGTAATTGATTCTATATCAATTCCTTTTGGGTGTTCAATTAGAGAACCACATAACATTTTCCAGAAATATTTTTTATATAAATATTTCTCCGATAATTCTTCACACAATAATGGATTAATATAATCTTGTATAAATCTTTTATTGCAACTTATAGCTAGTTTTAAAATATCATGAAAGTAATTATAGAATTGAAGAAATATATCTTGTTTTTCACATATACTTAATGCAAATGCCTCTTTAATTACATCTTCTTTGTTAAATATAATTTGCTCCCAAAACTTAAGATTTTCACTATTTATCAAATTTCTACTTACTTTAATTAGACTATCTAAAAATTCTTCAAAAAATCCTTTCAATTCTCTTTTATATACGATTTCCACATCCTTTAATAAATGTGATATATCTTTCTCATCACAATCGTAATATCTATGGCATTCAATAAGTTCATTCATCAAATAAGCCTTGCCACCAAGAACATAAAACTGACTTAAATCATCTTTAATATAATTCCAAAACTGTTCAACTGTTGCTGAATCTATATGTGCCTCCTTTGCATGAGCACAACTATTCCTAATATCTTTCCAATATCCATACCTCATTAAGGTTCTTTCCCTATTAGTAAATTTAAAAATACTTGCGTATTTTTTTCCTGTTTCTTTTCTAGGATTTGCCTCAATAATATCATTAATAGTATCTTCCCATTTATCATCACTTTTTAATAAATTCACCACACTTATATCCCATTCAATACTATTCGCATAACACTCTGGATATGTTGGTGATGTAATAATCCTTTCTCGTATTGTTTGCTTAAATGCAAGATATGACATAATATATGCTGAACGATAAGAACCTATTTTATAGCAAGATACAGATTCTTTCATTAATATTTTTGCATTATCTGTTAAATTTTTTTCTGACCAATTTTCTATTTCAATCTTCATAGAACTTACCTCACAATTTTTAATTTAAATTTAATAATTCATTTTGTAATTCTCTTGTATTATTTTATAGTAATATATAATATTTTTCTACATTGGATATATTATCTATATGGCAATATCTAAATTCAATGTCTTTATCCCAATATTTCTTAACATAAAAGAAGAAGGAGCATCCTTTATAGATACTCCTTCTTCTTTACTTATATAATCAACCAAGCTATCATGTATTTTTAGTTTTATTGAATCTATTTCTCTTGCTTCATTTATAGTTATTTCTGATATTATCATATGAAGTAATTTCTTTTGTTGCTCTCTAGTTGCACTTTCTGTTAGTACTTTGCTGAAATTCTCTAGTATACTCTTTATGAACTCATACGATATTTCTTCACTTACATCATCTGAAAGTGTTACTAGAAATGGTTCTTTTTCCTCTTGAAGACTTTTTGCTCTTTTATTTAGCTCATCTTTTCTTTCCTTGAACTCTTCCTTAGATATTACTTCTTCTTCATATGCTTCAAAAAGTTTAGTTTTCTTTCTATCTATCTTTTCAAGCTCTTTATCTATTCTTTCTAGCTCCTTCTTAGCTGGGTTTATCTTTTTATGTCTTTCCTTATTAATATTATTTACGACAAATCCATTGATTCTATTTTTTACAACTGAAGAACAATATTCATTAACTATACATGGTAATCCCATTGACATTGCTTCTAGCGTAACCATTCCAAATCCTTCAATTATTGAAGTGAAAATAAATGCATCATACTCTTTATACTTATTAATAATTTGTTTATGTGGAACACTACCATAATATTTTACAGCTTCAAAGGAAAGTAATTTTTCTAACAGCACTTCATCTTCTTCCTTATTAGGGACTCCTATAACACCAAACTCTATATCTTCATTGTTTAATTCCTCTATTATATCTATTAAATAATTAATTCCTTTTGCTATACTTATAGAACCCACATATAATATTTTTAACTTTCTACTATTTATATTACTATACTTATTTTCTATATAATTATTAAATTCATTTTGATTCATATAATCAAAATTGCTACCATAAGGAATTATAAAACTCTTTTTAGATGCCTTTTCTTTTCCTAATACCTCTTCTGTTATATTATAAGTTGCATTAGATGCATTTAATATAATGTTGGCTTTTTCTATATTTTTATAATTATCATATATCTTCTTTTCTGATAAAAACTTATCCACATAGCTTATTGGAAAATTAGCCCTTTTAGCTTCCCTTAAAAGTAATTCTCTTTGCTTAATCCCAGCAGGCATTATATGATCATATATTATAATTTTATTATTTTCATATGCATAATCTATTATTTTATTACAATAGTCTTGTAAAAATAAATATACATCACGATCCTTAACATTATTCAGTGTATTACTTTCAAATTTTTCTAAAAATAGTTTTGTTTTATTTTTATCAATTTTTGATAATAAAAATAATATATTCGATATATTGCTTGTTCTAACAACATCATCAATTAAAACATCATTATATCCTAAAAACTTAGATATAACTTTATTATTTTTATGCTTCATTATTTTATTATAGAAATAACCTTTTTTATTGTAATATCCATAAAATGCTTCAACATCATTACTTATATTTTTCAATGCCTTTACTGTATTGTATGAATGATGCCTATATGGATGGATTAATGTAATTTTCATCTTTATCACCCTTTATTTATAATAATTATTTGAAAATTTAATTATAAATTTTCAAATACATTTTCATAAATTTTTATATCATCTGAATTATTAGAAATTTTACAAACATACTGTTCTAATCTTTTTCTTTTAATATTAAAATCATGTTGATTCATATTTATCATTTCTTTAATAGAATCCTTAAAGCCATTACTATTACTTAGGCTAATATCCCACCCTATATTTTTCTCTTTTAAATTTCTCCAAGGAGTTGTATCACTTATTAGTAATAAACATCCTGCCATCATACTTTCTACAATTACATGTCCATAATTTTCTCCTAATGTTGGAAATAAGAAGGCATGATACTGACTAAATATATTTTCAATTTCAGAATGCTCTACTTCACCTTTATATTCTACTTTAACATTAGCTGGCATTTTATTTATTATATTTTTACATTCTTCCCAATATTGTTCATCTTCCATTGGTCCATAAATATCAAATAAAATTTCTCCTTGTTTTATTTCTTTCAATATCTCAAGAGCAAACTTTAAATTTTTTTTAGGAAATATTCTTGATATAAATACTAATTTTAAATCCCCACTTTTTTTCTCTAGTAGTTTTTCTTTTACTATATATTTAGCTGATAAATTAGAAACTGTAAACACTTCTGCTTTTTTAAATTTTCTTTTAATATCTTTCTCTTCTAATTCACTAGTCGCATGCCATAATAAATTATTATATAATCCAATAATTTTACATAAATATATATAAGTATACTTTTTTAGTTTTTTATTTTCGCACCCTCCTGTAAAATCTCCTCTTGGCGTTAAAATTATTTTCTTGCCCTTAAGAAAACCTAATTTCCCCAATATTAACGGCTTTATTGTAAATATAGGTGAAAAAAATCCAT
>OLPZ01002447.1_pt1 | contig 10713 bp, 7 predicted proteins | sample 1672711 | NCBI WGS metagenome assembly OLPZ01 (sample SAMEA3136716, study PRJEB25190) | human gut metagenome | reverse complement strand
TTGGCCAGCTGAATCACGTCCACCTGGGAACGGCCGCAGGACGGGCAGGAGATGATGTCGAACTTACGCGGGCGCAATCCCATGTATTCCAGCAGCTTGCAGCCCACCTTCACTTCCTCCACGGGAGGCGCGGACAGTGAAACGCGGATCGTATCGCCGATGCCTTCGGCCAGCAGCGCGCCGAATGCCAGGCAGCTTTTGATTGTGCCCTGCCAGGTCGGGCCGGCTTCGGTGACGCCCAAATGCAGCGGCCAATCGCCCTTGGAAGCCAACAGACGGTACGTCTGCACCATGGTGACCACATCATGGTGCTTGACGGAAATCTTGAAATCGTGGAAGCCGACGTCTTCGAACATGCGCGCTTCCTTCATCGCGGACGCCACCAGCGCCTCCGGTGTCGGGCCGCCGTATTTGGCGTACAGCTCCTTATCGAGCGAACCGGCGTTCACGCCGATGCGCAGGGAAATGCCCGCATCCGTGGCGGCCTTGCAGATCGAAGGGCCGACCTCGTCGAATTTGCGAATGTTGCCGGGGTTCACGCGCACGGCCGCGCAGCCGGCGTCGATGGCCTGGAACACGTACTTGCTTTGGAAGTGGATGTCGGCAATCACCGGAATCGGCGATTTTTTGACGATTTCCGGCAATGCGTCGGCATCATCCTGGCTTGGCACGGCCACACGCACGATATCGCAGCCGGCCGCGGTCAGTTCCGCGATCTGCTGCAGGGTGGCCGGCACGTCAGCCGTCAGCGTATTGGTCATGGATTGCACTGAAATCGGCGCTCCCCCGCCGACCGGCACCGGGCCGACCATGATGCGGCGGGACTTGCGGCGCGGATGCAGCGGGCTTTCGCTGATGGCCGCGTCACCGGTTTTGCGGAACGGTTTTTCGATTTCTGGCATACGTGATCCTTGCATGTGCGAGGCGCGTTATGCGCCCCGCGATGGTTCTTACGGCTTGTGCTCTTTACTTGTTTATCAGCTTGTCGGCGCGGGCGCGAGCCTCCTGCTCGAGTCGGCTCATTTCCTCCACGGAAGCGAACAGCGGGTTGCCGCGCAGTTCGGCGTCCATCTCGTCAAGCACTTCGCGCACGGTGTCGACGATGCCGAGGTATGGCAGACGGTGTTCGAGGAACGCGTGGACGGCCTGCTCGTTGGCCGCGTTGAGCACGGCCGTATGCTTTTCGGACGATTCGAGGCAGTGCCGGGCCAGGTTCACCGCGGGGAACGCCTCGTTGTCGAGCGGCTCGAACGTCCACGTGGCCGCCTTCGTCCAATCGCATGCGGCGGCGACGTTTCCGAGACGTTCCGGCGCGGACAGGCCGAGGGCGATCGGCAGGCGCATGTCCGGCGGCGAAGCCTGCGCGATGGTGGCGCCGTCGCGGAATTCCACCATGGAATGCACGATGGATTGCGGATGCACGGTCACGTCGATGCGGCTCGGTGGCACATCGAACAGTCGGCTTGCTTCGATGACTTCAAGACCTTTGTTCATCAGCGTGGACGAGTTGATGGTCACGACCGGCCCCATGTTCCATGTGGGGTGGTTCAAGGCCTGTTCCGGCGTGATGTCGGTCATTTGGTCGCGCTTCCAGCCGCGGAACGGACCGCCGGACGCGGTGACGACGAGCTTGGACACTTCGCCGTGCGTGCCGGAACGCAACGACTGCCAGATGGCGGAATGTTCGGAATCGACCGGATTGATCTGCTTGTCGCGTACCTGCGCGCTAAACAGCAGGTGTCCGCCGGCCACCACGGATTCCTTGTTGGCCAATGCCAGCTGGGAGCCTGCCTGCAGTGCCGCGATGGACGGTTCGAGGCCGATGGAGCCGGTGATGCCGTTAAGCACCACGTCGGCGCCGGAGCCTGCCATGGCGATCACCGCGTCAGGGCCGGCTGTGATGTTGACGTTGCCTGCGCCGGCCTGTTCCAACGCCTCACGTAGCGCGGGGACGGCTTCCTTGTAGAAGATCGCGACGGTTGGCACATGGAATTTCGCCGCCTGCTGCGCAAGCAGTTCGACATGTGCTCCGCCCGCGGCGAGACCCGTCACGGTGAAGCGGTCGAGATGACGTGAGATGACGCCAAGGCCTTGGGTGCCGATGGATCCGGTGGAGCCCAGAATTACTACGGTTGATGGTTGCATGGGTTATGCGCTGCTCTCCGTATGATATGCCGATGTTCCGGCATTGGTTTGGACTATGTAAGTTGGGACTGTGTAGTCGAGGCTGTGTAGTCGAGGCTGTGTAGTCGAGGCTGTGTAAACGCGAGAACAGGCTGACGATTCCGCCAGCCTGTTTATTACCGTTGGTTCACTCGAAGGACGGGAACGACAGATCCGGAATATCGAGATTGTCGTCGTTGCCCGACGCCGGGAAAATCGACCTGAAAGCCGGGCTTGGTTCCGGCTTTTTGTCCTCCTGCTGCTTGTCCGCATCGGATTCGGCGGACGGTTCAGTTGCCGGGGCAACTGCCGGTTCTACGGCAGGTTCAGCCGGAGCGGCCGGCTCGGCCGGAGCCTGTTCAACAACCGGAGCCGGAGTGACAGTTGGGTTCGAATCCGGAACCGGAGCGGCCGGAGCGGCCGGTTCAGGCGTGAAGGATGGCGGCACCGAGGCTGCGAGGGAGCTCAGGCTCGTCGAACCGGTGGTGACCTGAGGCAAGTCGGACGCGGACAGGCTCGGAACCTGCGGCGTGAACGTGTTTTCCGTCTGGTTCGTCTCATTGATGGTGTGGGCCAGATGCGCCAACGCGGCCAAAGACGGATCCTGCTGCGGCTCGGGTTCAACCGGAGCCGGCGGGAATGCCGGAGCGGCTGGAGCCTGCGAATCGGTCGTGGTCGGAGCCGGAGTCTTTGGCGCGGCATCTTCCATCGCATCATCGGCAAGCGGATCGAACGCCTGGGTCTCTTCAACGGCGCTCGGTGCGGAAGAAGCGGAATCGGTCTGCGGCTGGAACACCGGCGGAACCACCGGAACCGCAGGCGGAGTGTTCGTCGGCGTGGCAGGCACGCTCACCGGGGAGGTGACCGCGGACGTGAAGATCTCATGCTCGGCCTTGTTCAGCGCGTCGAAGGAATCCTCTTCGCTCGGCGTGACGGTTGGCACAGTAGGAGGAACCGGAGCAGCCGGAACCGTGGCGGAAGGAGCTGCGAACAGCGGTGCGATCATCTGGGTTTCGCCAGCTGCGGAATCACTGGAAGCCGGGGCAACGGACGGTGCGGCCGCGGCCATCGCCTCTTCGGAGGGTTCACCGACGAAATCCGCGACGCGCGCATACGATTCGAGTCGGGTCAGCAACTGCGCGCAGGCGGCCAGATAGTAATCCACCTGACGTTCGTCATATCCCCTCTTGCCTTTGCGCTGAGTGAAGATCACGTTGCTCAAGGTCTGGGAATTCGTGTCGGCGATCGCCTTGGCGTCCGCTTCACTGACTTCCTCGACACCCAGCTCGCCGGCGGCTTTCGTCAGGCACTTGTCGATCACGCTGTCGACCTGCTTGCGGTCGTAGCTCGGATTCTTGCCCTCGCCCGGCTTGAACCGTTGGCCATGCTCGCGTTCGGCATGCGCGTCGAGCTTCTTGAACAGGTCCTCGGTCTGCGCCTTCCATGCCACACGGCCATGCTGGGAGATTTCCCACGTGGTCTGCTTGTCGACCACGGCACGTTCCAGACGGGCAAGCGCGGCATCCACTTGGGCGATCACATAGCCGCCCTTGACCAGTTCGAAGGAGACGTTCTGAATATCATGCTGGGTGAGTTGCGCGCCCTCACCTTCATACAGCATGTGCGCACGTTCAAGGAAAGCATCCACCTGTTCCGCATCGTAGCCCCACTTTCGCTTCGCGGCATGAGCGATTCCCGATGCGTTCTTCTCGGTTTCAGGTTCCTGTGCCATTGGCGTTCGACCTCCTGCTACACGTATTAACGTCACTACTTTACGTGATTGATTCGACGCAGACGCCGCAAAAGATGAAAATTCAGTGAATCGACACGTGCGGCTCATGGCCCACACGGCGGTTTCGTACCGATCAAGCGGCATCATATCCGCCATGCCGACACACGAGTGCGGCTCATCGCGCGGATACGGTACAGTAGTTCGTTGCGGGCGATTAGCTCAGTTGGTTAGAGCGCCACCTTTACACGGTGGATGTCGGGGGTTCGAATCCCTCATCGCCCACTTTTCGCAACGCCGTGAAAAATCAAGGAATCGCATATCATCCCGCGTAATATCAACGCGCGCACCCGTGTTTTGCCCACATTCCGCCCACGTTTTGTTTGTGTTTTGCCGGAAAGTCCACGTAACAGCGAAATCCCCCAAGCCCAATGGGCCCGGGGGATTTTCGTATACGCGAGAAAAATCGCGAAAAGTCTTGGTTTACTTGCCCTTGCCGAACGCGCGCAGGTGAATACCGTTCCAATCGGAGCTGACGGTCAGCGGAGTGGCGGCGTTCATGCCGGCGGTCTTGGCCGCGGACTGCACGGTGCTGGAGCTTGCGGCACCCGGACGTCCCGGCTTCGGGGTGAGCACCCACAGCGGGCCGTCATCGCCGAGAACCGCATAAGCATCGACAATGGTGTCGGCCAGTTCGTCCTCGTCATCGCCATCACGCCACCAGATGATCACACCGTCGACTGCGGAGTCATAATCCTCGTCGACCAGCTCCTCACCGGTCAGTTCCTCGATCTTGGCGCGGATCGAGTCATCCACATCATCGTCCCACAGCCATTCCTGTACCAGGTCGCCGGCGTGGAAACCGAATTCTTCAGCGTTATCAGATGCCGTTTGATTCACGTTCGTCAATATACCAACACTGCTCGAACATATACGTTACGAACGCCGGAATCGCCCACTTTTCGAGATGAAACGGCGATTTCCGCCTGTATCACGCCTATCTCCTTCCGCCGCACGCTCATTGCTTGACGGTGCATTGCGGCAGTGAACCGCCTTTACCATCGCGGATGGCGACCAGCGCGTCGTACGCCTCGTCCAACGTGCCCACCTTCACCACGTGGAGGCCCTGTGGCACGTGCCCAACCACGTCGGAGCAGTTGGATTCCGGGGCAAGGAACCACGTGGCCCCGTCACGCTTCGCGCCGATCATCTTCAACCGGATGCCGCCGATCGCGCCAACCTTGCCTTTGGCGTTCATCGTGCCGGTACCCGCGATGGTCTTCCCGCCGGAAAGCTGCTCTCCGGTCACCTTGTCGATCAGACCGAGCGTGTACATCATGCCCGCGGACGGGCCGCCGATGTCGTCGACGTGCATGGACACCTTCATACCGGACACGTCATAACCGTGCGCCTTGAGGAACCGCTTCGCGGCCGTGGCCGCGGCGTTCTGCGATGAGGACATCTCCTTGTTGCTTTCCTTCGCATAGTCCTTGGCGCTTTGTCCGACGGGGAACACGGCCTCCTGCGGAATCACCGTGGCCTTCGGATTGGCCCATGCCAGCAACGCCTGCGCGTTGGTCACAGGATATCCGGGAACGCCTGAGGCGTTGACGGTGACGAGCAGTAGTTTGCCGGAGTCCTTATGCGTCTTCACGCCGGACACGTCGATGACCTGCTTGCCTTCGACTTTTCCGAGCACGTCCTGGGTCGGTCCCGGCTCCTGCACCACGTACGCGCTGGGCGCAATAAGCACCAGCACGCAGAGCACAGCCACGATCGGTCCGGCGAGATATCGCCAAGGGCGAACATCGAACCACCGTCCGACCTGACGCCAACGTCGTCTGATACGTGGCAGAAGGCCTTGAGACGACCCGTTACGTGTGCTTTTGGCGTGAACTCGCTGTGTTTCCTGCATATCGGCCATGCCTCCCATACTATGGAAGGCAACGAACTTAACAATCGCGTGGAACAAAGGCAGGAAACGGTATGGATGAGAATGCGATCCGCCAGTGGCTTATCGATTGCTTCGGACCGATTCAGGGCGAGATGGCATGGAACCAGCTTTCCAACATGCCGGAAGCCGTACGCGACCAGCTGATGAGTCAGGATCCGAGCACGCTGCCCAAGCCCGAAGAGGTCAAGTCCATGATGCAGGCGTTCACCGCCGGCGGACTCAACACCATGGGAGATATGCAGCAGGCCGTGGAACAGGGGCCGATCAACATCAAACTGGCGAAATCGCTCGCGTTGCAGCAGGCGAATGGTGCCGGATCGGACAGCAGCGTGAACGCCGAAACCGGCGAAATCGCAAGACGTGCCATCAGCGAGGCGAACCTGTGGCTTGATACCGCTTGCGAGTTCAACCCGGCGCAAGGCGAGACGCAGCTGCTCACCCGCGCCGGCTGGGTGGAGGACACAATCGACGCGTGGGCGCAGTTCGCCTCCCCCGTGGCCGAATCGATGAACGACGCTCTGGCTTCGATTCTGTCGCAGCGTTTCGGCGACGGCGAAATCCAGACCGAGATTTCCGGGGTTTTCGCAGGCCCCATCGAAATTCCGATTCCGGACGAGATGAAGAATCCGGCGAAGCTGATGCGATTCGTCGGCAACACGTCGTTCGCCATGCAGTTGGGGCGTGCCGCCGGCGACCTGTCCCATGAGGTGCGCGGCAGCTTCGATCAGGGCATCGCGCTGCTGAAGAATCCCGCCGGCGGACTGATCGTGCAGAACGTGACCGAATACGCGAAGTCGCTGGACATCGACGTGAACGAAGTGATGGGCTATCTTGCGCTGCAGGAGCTTGCGCATGCCAGGCTGTTCGCCTCCGTGCCGTGGCTGATGCCCCGCTTCGAGGCGCTGCTGGGCAAATACGCGCGTGGCATCACCATCGACATGGATGCCATGGAGGAGCAGATCCGTGAGGCGGATTCCATCGATCCGGATTCCATGGCCAGCGCGGTGAACATCACCAAGGTGGCGTTCCCGGACACTCCGGAGCAGAAGCAGGCCATGAAGGCGTTGGAGAATCTGCTTGCCTTGGTGGAGGGCTGGGTGGATGCCGTCGTGTGGCGTGCGGGCATGGCGCATATTCCGCATATCGAACAGCTTCGTGAGATGTTGCGCCGCGAACGCGCCATCGGAGGCCCTGCGGAACGCACGTTCGAAAGCCTGATGGGCATGCAATTGCGCCCCAAGCGCATGCGTGAGGCGGCCGCGCTGTGGGAAAGCATCGGCGCGCAGGAAGGCCCCGAGGCGCGCGACGCGAAATGGTCGCATCCGGATCTGCTGCCGCAACTGCCGGACGAACAGTCCGAGGATAACTCCAACGAAGAGAACGGCGCCGCATCCGCCACTACCGGTACGGAACAGACCACGGCGCAACAGGATATTCCGGACAGCATCGATTGGGATGCCGAACTGTCCAAGCTGCTCGACGAGGAAGAGCACAAGGGCGATGACGCCGATGGCACGAACGACGCCGACGGTACAGATGACGCCGGCGATACGAACGCTTCCGGCGACCCGCAGTCACCGGAAGAAGCGTGATTTCCTGCGCCCGCGATCGGACCCATCGTCTTCGCGGGCGCGCGCATAGGACACGTCGAGTGTGTCTTCGGCACGCGTGACCGCCACGTACATCAATCGCCGTTCCTCTTCCAGAAGGTCGCCTTCGGGCGGTGAACCGTATGGAATCAGCCCTTCGGAGCACCCGATCAGGAACACGTGTTTGAATTCCAGGCCCTTGGAGGCATGGATGGTGGAGATGGTCACGCCTTTAACGTCGCCGCCTGCGCCAAGTGCTTCCAACATGGCCAAGCGGGTCTGAGCGTCATCCGCGAGCGCGGAGTTCTGCCATCCGCTGTCTCGTTTGACGCGGTAGCGCAGGTGTTGTTCGCCCAGTGCCCGGCAGAGGATTTTCTGCTGCGCGTTGACTCGGGTGAGGATGGCGCAGTCGCCCGGAGATGCTCCCTCGTCCACGAGTCTGCGGATGCGTGCAGCCACGCCCCGGGCTTCTTCGAGATCGCTGTTGTAGACGGTTTGCGCGACTCGGCGGCCTTGGTCTCGCTTGGAGTTGAGTTTGAGATAGTCGGCGCGTTGCGGTGAGGCTTCGAGCACGCGGTTGGCGTAGTTGACGATCTGCGGGGTGGAACGGTAGTCGTTGTTGAGTCTGACGTCGGCGGTGAGGGGTCCGAATTCGGAGGCGAAGTTGAGCAGGTTGTAGCTGCTGGCTCCGGCGAACGAGTAGATGGTCTGTGCCGGGTCGCCGACCACGCAGATGTTGCGGTTGTCACCGAGCCATCGGGTGAGCAGCCGATGCTGCAGGGGCGAGACGTCTTGGTATTCGTCGACGGTGAGCCATGTGATGCCGGAGCGGATGCTGGCCGCCACGTCTTCGTCGCTTTCGATGAGGTGGCAGGTGATGAGCAGGATGTCGTCGAAGTCGATTTCGTTGCGATTGGTTTTTTCGGTTTCGTAGGCTTTGTAGACATCCACGAATTGGCTTGGTTCCAGTCCTGCCGGCGGCTGGTGGTGGATGGCCGCGCAGACGCGTTCATAGTCTTCCGGCGCGATGAGCGAGATTTTGCACCAGTTGATTTCGGCTTGCAGGTTGCGCACGGTGTCGTCGTCCACCTGCTGGGTGGTGACTCGGCGTAGGGAATGTTCCACGATTTCGCGCGGATTGCGTGAGATGAACGGCATGGGCCCTTCGCATACGTCTGGCCAGATCCGACGGAGTTGCTGTAGTGCCGCGGAGTGGAAGGTGGCGGCTTTGACGTCGGATGCGACGTCGAGTTGGGATAGTCTGTTGCGCATTTCCGCGGCCGCTTTGACGGAGAAGGTCACGGCGAGCGTGGCGTGCGGATCCCATGCCTTGATGGCGCATGCGTAGGCGATTCTTCGGGTGACGGTCCGCGTTTTGCCGGCACCTGCGCCGGCGATGATACGGACGGGTCCGCGCACGGCGGTCGCCGCCATGCGCTGCGCATCGTCCAGTCCGTCGAGAATCGCTTCCGCTGTTGCATCCATATGCTCCATTGTGGCAGATTGCGTGACGAGACGGACGTCATCGGCGCGATTAACCGTGAATTCGTGGCAAGTCGCGCCCTTATTAGCCTTCAGTGTGTATTAAGGTTGGAATTGTGACCGAACGAAGCAGATTTATGATGGCCGCCTTGGCGAGCGCGGCGATGCCGAACGCCACCATCGCTGGCACGCGTGACAGCGAGCAGGTCAACGCCACCGACAAGGGGTATGGCATTGATCATGCCGTGGTGCAGGACGCCGCGGGCAAGTTGTATGACACGTTCGCTTCGAACACGCCGAAGGGACGCAAGCGTCTCGCTGGTCGCGTGCGTGCCGCGCAGACGTTGATGGGCAACCGCGAGTTGGGCGGATTGGGGTTCGACGTCGATCGCGTTCTGGCGTTCTCCAACGGCGAACAGGAGAGGTCCGTCACAGGAGACGTTTCCGTGATGATCGCCACGCATCATGATGGTCAGGCACGTCCGCTGACGCTGCTGACGTTGGACGACTGTGCCAGCGTGGGCACCGCGTTGGGCGCGATACACCGTCTTCGTCCGGATTTTCTGCAGGAGGCCGGCTATCCGGTGTTCTCCACGGGGCAGATTCGCGCGCAGCTGACCGCATGGATCAAGCGTTTGCGTCAGGCTGGCCATGTGCCGCAGGAAATCACGACGAGCTGGTCCGACGTTCTTGAAACGGACGGCCTGTGGTCGTTCGCCACCTGTCCGGTGCATGGTGGCCTGTCCGACGGCGATGTGCTGTTCTCGGGCTCGTCGATCACCGCCATCACGAACTGGCAGGATATGCAGGTCAATGATCCGGCACGTGATTTGGCGTGGATTTTCTCCAAGCTTGACGAGAACCACCGTAATGCGTTGCTCAGCGCGTATGGACGCATGCTGGGCAATCGTTTGGACGATCTGATCATGCTGCGCGCCAACCTGTGGCTGCAGATGGAACAGGTGGGCGATTTCATCAGCGCGTTGAATCAGGCCGATAGCGTCAAGATCATGCAGTTCAAGGCGCAGGTGGAGCGTTTGGCTCACCAGTTGGGTATGCTCACCGCGAAGAACCACAGGCCGAGCGAGACGCGTCAGGACGAGCAGAAGGCCGGCAACCGTCCGCCGAGCACCATCACCGTGGGCACGTTGCTGGACGAATCGGAACGTCGCAGGCAGGCGGCGGCGCAGCAGAATAACGATGCCGACGCGACCGGCGAACGTCATATCGACGCGACCGATATGGATGATGACAGGACCGGCGATTTCGACGTCACCGGCTCCCAGCCCGTCCGTAAGACGAAGCAGATCGTCGATGACGCCACGGAAGCGTTCGATGTGACTGCCGCCGAACATATCGCCTCCGCCGGCACGGTTTCCGGCAGTGCCGATTCGGACGATACGAGCGAACGTGAGGAATCCCCCGTCAGCACGTTCGTTCCGGAGCAGTCCGCGAGGGAGCGTCACGAGTCGTTGCCGTCCAGTTCGACCATTGTGATCAGCACGTTGCAGACCGCCGATGGCAGCGACGACACGAACGAGGAGGAAATTCCTCAAGCCCATAGCGAAGCGGCGACCATGCTCATTCCGCTGCTCGAACGCGATGAGGCCACTATGCAGAAGGCCAAAGCGGAGGTCGACCGGCTGCAGGCCGAGGACGCCACCGATGAGAAACCGCGCGTAGAATAAGCGCATACATTGCAAACGACTTTGCACACGAACACCCTTACAAGGAGCATCATGGATATCGAACTGGGCATTCAGAACGTGGCACGCACCGTCACCTTCAGCACCGAG
>OLPZ01002443.1_pt1 | contig 10721 bp, 9 predicted proteins | sample 1672711 | NCBI WGS metagenome assembly OLPZ01 (sample SAMEA3136716, study PRJEB25190) | human gut metagenome | reverse complement strand
TTTTGGCGACATTTATTTGGCCAAGGTCATCTAACATCATGCATGCCGATAACAACAATGCACTTGGATTTGCGATACCTTTACCTGCAATATCTGGAGCGCTGCCATGAACTGCTTCATACATCGCGTATTCGTCGCCTTTATTACAACTTGGCAATAAGCCTAATCCACCAATCAAACCACTGGTTAGATCCGAGATGATGTCTCCGTATAGATTTGGCATTACCATGACATCAAACTGCCAGGGATTCATGACCAACTGCATACATGTGTTATCAACAATCAAGGAGTTAGATTGAATCTGAGGATATTCCTTTGCGATATCTTTAAAGATTTCTAGAAATAAACCATCGGTTTTCTTGAGGATGTTTGCCTTATGAACACATGTTAATTTTTTTCGATTATGTTTAACGCAATATTCAAAAGCCGCCTTGATGATTCGAGAGCTGGCTTTTTTTGTGATGATCTTATAGGCGATTATGGTATTATCATCGATAACTTCCTCTTTTCCTACATATAGATCTTCGGTATTTTCGCGAAAGGTAACGATATCAATGTCTTTAAAATATGTATCTAATGCAGGATTGGATTTAGCTGGACGTATATTGGCCCATAAATCATATTTGGTTCTTAAAGTTACATTTAAGGAACGAAATCCTTTTCCAATGGGTGTTGTGATAGGAGATTTTAATAAGACTTTATTTTTTTGAAAGGAATCAAGAGCTTGTTGGGGAATATATTCCTGGCATTTGTTAAAGACAGCTTCACCAACATCAAAGATTTCATAATCAAGGTCTGCTTTGGCGTGATTTAAAATTTCAATTATGGCATCTGTAATTTCAGGGCCGATTCCATCTCCTCTAAATACTGTGATCGTTTTCATGATTATCATCCTCCAATTTCTTAAGTGAACCAACATAAACGTTGGCTGGTCGTATCAGTTTTCGATTTGATTGACGATTTTCTAGATGATGTGCGATCCATCCAGCTGTACGACTGATACAAAATAATGGTGTAAATAGAGATTCGCTGATGCCTAACATAGAATAGGCAAACCCACTGTAGAAATCCACATTGGCGCAGGCAGTTACACCTTTTTCTTTTTTCATAACGTCAATAGCAGCGTTTTCAAAGGCCTCCAAGGTATAGAAAGTATCCAACTGACCTTTTTCTTTGGCCAGTTTTTTACACTCTGCTTTGATGCATTGACATCTAGGATCGCTGATCGTATAGATCGCATGACCGATTCCATAGATCAAGCCACTTTTATCAAAAAAGTCTTTATTAAGTAATTGATGGGCAATGTTTTTCATAAGCTCAGGGTCTCTTGAATGTTTGGTTACTTTAAGGATTTCTTTCATCTGCTGGTAAACTTTTGTGCTGGCTCCACCATGTCTAGGTCCTTTTAAAGAGCCAATTGCAGCACTGATACATGAATAAATATCAGTTCCAGTACTGGAAATAACGACATTGGCAAATGTAGAATTATTTCCACCACCATGATCAGCGTGCAAGACCAAAAGCGTATCCATGACACGAGCTTCCTGATGAGTGTATATATTGGATCCACGAGCCATTACAAGAATATTTTCCGCAAGACTTTTATTGGGCAATGGGTATTCACAGATTTGTTGCCCAGTAAAAAAAGAAAACGTAATTAAAGGAATCTGTGCCAATATGGAGAGTCCTTTAAGCATTCTTTCTTCTAAGGTGTCTGAATCTGGATTTGGATCTTGTCCATATAGTTTTAAAACTTCGATCTGTACACCGTTTAAAATGCTGGTGGTTTGATACTTAGGATCAATGTTACAAAGATTTCGCTTCTTAAGAAGTTCCTGTGTAAATAAAAATAATTCTTCTGCATTCGGAAGTTTTCCATAGATCAATAAAAAAGCAATTCTTTCATAGTTGCCTAATTGGGCAAAGTTAGGATCATTGATCAAATCTTGGACGGAATAGCCACGATAGATTAGTTTTCCATCAACATTGATCTTTTTTCCATGGATGTATTGATAACCGACAACATCACAGATCTTAGTCAATCCAACTTTGACTCCCGTTCCATTATCGTTTCTTAAACCTGCTTTTACACGATATCTAGGGTATAAAGAAGCATCGATATAATTCTCTTTTTCACTTTCCATATATATAGTTTTCAAAGTTTTCATAGCATTACCTTTCATTTTGTTTCATTATTATATCATAAACTTTCAAATTGTTACATTTTTTGTTATAATTAACGACATTAGGAGGAATGCTCATGAATTTAACACAAAAAATCATTAAAGAACATTTGATAAAAGGAACTTTAGAGCCAGGTAGTCCAATTGAAATTAAAATGGATCAGACATTGACGCAGGATGCGACTGGTACCATGGCATATATGCAGTTAGAAGCTATGGGAATAAAAAGAGTTAAGACAGAGATATCGGTCTCGTATGTTGATCATAACACGCTGCAGAATGGATATATGAATGCAGATGATCATGCCTATCTTCAAAGTGTAGCAGCCAAATATGGAGTATATTTTTCTCGTCCAGGAAATGGGATTTGTCATCAGGTGCACTTAGAGCGATTTGCTAAACCATCGAAAACATTAATAGGATCGGATTCACATACACCAACAAGTGGCGCCATGGGATGCTTAGCGATAGGGGCAGGTGGTTTGGATGTTGCCAAGGCAATGGCAGGAATCGGATATCGTCTAACAATGCCAAAAGTTGTCCAGGTCAATCTTCATGGAAAACTTTCGCATGGAGTATCTAGCAAAGATATTATTTTAGAATTGCTAAAAAGATTAAGTGTTAAAGGTGGAGTATCTAAAGTTTTTGAATATACCGGAGAAGGTGTTAAAGGCCTATCGGTTTATCAAAGAGCAACGATTACAAATATGGGAGCTGAATTAGGGGCTACAACTTCTATCTTTCCAAGTGATGAAATCACACTTGCTTTTTTAAAACAACAAAATAGAGAAGAGGATTATATTGAACTAAAAGCCGATGAAGATGCGACTTATGATGAGTATATTGATATTGATCTATCTTCATTAAGACCAATGGCTGCATGCCCAGATTCTCCAGACGCGATTAAAAACATCAGCGAATTAAAAGGCATTAAAATCGATCAGGTAGCGATTGGTTCATGTACCAATTCTGGATATGAAGATTTGATGAAGGCAGCTACAATTTTGAAAGGAAAAACGATTGCCCCAAATGTAAGCCTGGTTGTTTCTCCAGGATCACGTCAAGTCATGATGAAATTGATTCAAAATGGAGCTCTAGCTACTTTTATTCAAGCTGGAGCTAGAATCTTAGAGTGTGCTTGTGGTCCTTGTATCGGCATGGGACAATCGCCTAAAAGTGATGGTATTTCATTAAGAACGTTTAATCGTAATTTTTATGGACGTTCTGGAACATTAAGCGCTGGCATTTATTTGGTATCTCCAGAAGTTGCAGCGGCAAGTGCTATTGAGGGGAAATTTGTTGATCCAACCGAATTAGATTATGATGATACATTTGAAAAAGAACCTGTTTATATCGATGACAGTATGATCATAGCTCCAGTAGAAAATACAGACGATATAGAAATCATTCGTGGACCTAATATAAAACCGCTGCCAATCAATGATAGAATGGACCAGATCATTGATAAGAAAGTGATCGTAAAATTACCGAATAATATAACGACAGACCATATTGCGCCTGCTGGTGCCGAAGTTTTGCCATATCGTTCGAATATTGAGAAACTTTCTACATTTGTCTTTAAGAATAATAAACCACATTTTGCTGAAATATGTAAAGAAAATCATGGCGGGATCATTGTGGCTGGAGAGAACTATGGACAAGGATCTTCTAGAGAGCATGCGGCTTTAGCTCCAATGTATTTACAGATCAAAGCGGTTATCGCAAAATCATTCGCCCGTATACATTTGGCAAATTTAATTAATTTTGGAATCCTTCCACTCGTTTTTAAAGATAAGGAAGATTATGATTTCATTGATGAAATGGATGAATTAATGATTGAAGATACTTCAAAATTATATGAAACAAATGAAATCAAAGTTTATGATAAAACCAAAGATAAATATTTTACTGCCTTAACTTCTCTTTCAAACGAAGATGTAGATATCTTAATGGCTGGTGGGGCGTTAAATTATATTAAAGACCAACAATAAAAGAGCTGGATTCCAGCTCTTTATTCGTATATATCAAAATAATCCTGATAGATATCGAAGTTTTCATCTGAATGGATCTTTGCGGCAAAGAAAGCATTTTTATCATTTAAAACTTCACGGGATACATTGACGATCGGTTCTTTGAATTTATAGATTCCATCCTCGTTTACACGCCAAATATTTTCATTATGGTGTGTAGCAGGTGAGAATTTTTTTAACATAGTTGCGATTGCAAGTTCTTCTGGATACATACACATCTTAAAGTTATTGGAACAATAGGCAAGGTTTTCTGCTAAGGCAACAGCACTTTCGTGTCTTAATACGAACCATGGATAACTCAATACTAGAACATCATCCAATTTTTTTTGCTTGAAATTATGAATGACACCAGCTGTAAACTTGTTCATACCTTGAATGATCTTTGATTTTTGAAAGTCCATTGAATTTGTAAAGAATGCATACTCTTCAAATCGAGTCATAAGTTCTGGATCTTCTTCACTTGTTTTTTCAACATAGTAGATATCCTGTTCAGGATATTTGTTTAGATAGTCTTCCAAATCCTTTTTCTTAGTAATAGGGATCATCCCATCTGTCAAATTAATGAAGGCATCATACTTAAATCCGTTTTCCTCTTCTTCCTCTAGAGCATCTGCGATGGAAATGATCATACCGCGTGGTAACGATAGATCTCCAGGCAAGGCAGCTTCCTGCTTATGGACTAAGTGCATGCTTGGTTCATTGCCATAGGCAAGCATGAGCTCATCTCTTAAATCGTCATCATTAACAATGACATAACAATCATCACCGGCTTCTAAAATTGTATCTAGATTTTCTGTGATTTCATCATAATTTTTTTTCATATAATGTATCAAATATGCTATTTTCATGGTTTTCCTCCATTTTGAATTTTGTCTTCAGTAAAACAAGTATAACATATTTTATAGAAGTTGACTTAATATACTTGTACCAATTGAGTTATTGGGCATAGAGAATCCAAAGTTATCCAGGATCGTAGCTCCAATTGTTGCAAAATTGTTTTGGTCTTCTAATTGCTTTGATTCTTTGAAACGTTTGGAATATATCATCAAAGGTACGATTTCCTTTGTATGGTCACTTCCTTTGCAAGTTGGATCATTACCGTGATCGGCTGTGACAATCAGAAGATCATTTTGTGTAAGCTGATTGATCAATGTCTTTAAGTTTTTATCAAATGCTTCAAGTTCTTTGCCATAACCTATAGGATTTCTTCGATGTCCCCATTTCGCATCAAAATCAACCAGGTTACAAAAACATAATCCTGTAAAGTCTTTTTTTGTCAGTTCGATGGTTTGTTGCATGCCATGGATACTGGAATCTGAATGTAAGCTTTCAGAAATGCCCTGACCATTAAATATGTCACTGATCTTACCAATACCAATTACATCCAGCTTGTTTTCCTTTAGAACATCTAAACAAGTTTTATGAGGTGGTCGCAATGCATAATCTTTACGATTGGAAGTACGAATATATTGCCCGTTTTGGATGATATAAGGCCTTGCGATCACACGTCCAACCTTCCATTCAGGGCGCATCGTCAGTTCTCGAGCAATCTGGCAACAGCGGTAGAGTTCATCGAGTCCCATGATTTCTTCATTGCCACAAATTTGTAATACAGAATCCGCACTGGTATATACGATCATCTTTTTTGAATGGCTCATAGTTTCCTGGGGTGCCAGTTCTTTTAGAATTTCGGTTCCACTGGCTGCCTTGTTTCCGATGATTTCATGTCCGGTCTGTTTTTCTAACTCCTGAATCAGTTCAACAGGAAATCCGGTTTCAGTAAATGTAATGAAAGGTTTATCCAAATAGATGCCCATCATTTCCCAATGACCGGTAATCGTATCTTTTCCAACACTGGCTTCAAACATTCTTCCGTAATAACCTGCTGGTTCTGAATCTATTTTGGCATGGATCGTTGGATGTAACTGGCCTAAACCAAGTTTCATCATCGTATCGATGTGAAATGGATTCATGATCAGATCAATGTGTCCAAATGTGTCTGCACCTTCATCGCCATATTCTTTGGCATTTGGCATTGCGCCAATGCCAAATGAATCGACAACGATCAAAAAAATTCGTTTAAATTGAGTCATATCATTATTATATAAAAAAACTGTGAGTTATTCACCCACAGTTTCCAAAATTGTTTTTTCTAACGCTTTTGCGGCCAAAAGACAAGTGTTTAAACACTTTGTTTCTTTGGTATGATGAATGGGTTTTACATGGGCGCAGTCCATGTTTCCAAGCTCTTCTTTAAAGTTGCGAACACATTTTTGTGTATAGGGCCTGATTTCATCCAACTGGTCGTGTGCTTTTGTCTTTATGACCATTTTTGATAAAGCAGCTACACTACCCACAAGAGCTCCACATGTAGAGCCAACAAACATACCTCCACCAAAGCCGGCAATCATTTTCATGTCTTCATCATGAAGATCAAGATGATAATATTCATTGGCAGCACGAATGAGTGTTTCAGAACAGTTATATCCAGATGTATAATATTTTTCAACTACGGTTTGAAATTCTGTCATATTAACGGTCCCACCCGAAATCTTTTAAGATTTCTTCTATGTTTTCTTCGAATGTACCAAAAGTGATACCAAGATTTTCTAATTTTGAAGAGTCAAGACGATAGTCTCTGAAACGTTCACTATACCTTTCTTTATTAGGAAGGATGTATTTTACGATTGCCTCATCGCTTGCCTTAAGTTCTTTGGCGATATAAACTGCCGTTTCATATGTCGTCATCTCGTTTTTGCTGGCGACATGATAAGTGCCTGTATCTAATGCAGTGATCTTTTCAAATTGTTGAGCCAATTTTTTAGCATATGTCATGCATCTTCTTTCATTGCATGTAAACAATGTTGGTGTTTGATGCAACAATGCATTCATAACGTTTTTAATGATACTTGGGCTGGCTTTGACTTTATCAAAGCTTAATCCCATCATCCAGGAAAAACGTAAGATCAAATAGTCATCCAATTGTTCATGGATTAGATCTTCACATTCGATCTTGTTTTTACCATATACCGTTACAGCGCTGACGGATTCTTCTTCATTAAAAGGTCCATGGTTTTCTTTACCATTAAATACTTGTTCCGTTGAACAGAGAATCAAACGGGCCTGATTTTTTTTGCAAGCTTCAATGATCTTTTGTGTGGATTCCACATTGATCTTATGTGCTAATTCCGGATTTTCTTCACATACAGCTGTTGTTGCATTAGCGGCTGTGTGAAAACAGATGTCAAATTGTTTATCTTTTAAGAAAGCTTCGACTTCTTCTGGTTTGCTTAGATCGGCATCTTTTCTTGTCATCGTTATCCAGTTGAATTTATGATGGTTTTCTTTACGAACATAGCTTGCGATATAACCATTCGCTCCGGTTACTAAGATTGTTTTCATTTGTTTTCTCCTTTAACTGGTTGACTTAATAACACGTGTGCACCTTCTTGTAAGGTGATTTCTTTAGCGTTTGCCGGTACAAACATACTATCATAACGTGGTAGTGTGATGGTCGTACCATTCCATATGATATCTGTATCTTCATCCACATTGGTCAAGATTACAAAATGTGTATCACTTGTAATTGTCTGATTTTCTGTAGCAAAGATTTCATCGACAGTAAAGAATGGAGTATCGCCAATTCTTCGTGTTTCTTCTTTCGCTTCTTCAAAATGAGGCTGTAAGGCAAAATTTGTTACATCAAATGATTCTTTTAGATGCAGTGGTCTTGGGTTGCCATTGGCATCTTTTCGATTGTAGTCATAAAAACGATATGTTGTATTGGAATTTGTTCCTACTTCAATGGCCCAGATATCTTTTCCAAGAGCGTGCAGCATACCGGCTTTTTAACCGGCCATTTTTGAAGATATTGCTCTAATGTATTATCCTCTAAGGCTTTTTTGATTATGTTGGCATCATCCACATTTGTTCCAGCAACCAATGTAGCACCTGGTTTAGCATCAATGATATACCAGCTTTCATATTTACCAAAATCATTGGAATGCTTTTTTGCGTATTCATCTTCTGGATGTACTTGAATGCTCAAGGCATCTTCTGTATCTAAATAGGCCAGGCGCAGCATTTCATGAAGTGTATATCCTTTTCCTAACATTCCTTCCATATCCTGATCGATCAATTCTTGTAGAGTTGTTTCTTCAGGCAGGTTGGTAATTTTATTTGTACAGTAAGGATGAGCTGAAACTTCCCACCATGTTCCGTATTTTCTATCGTAGTTGCGATGTTTGCTGAGATGATCAGACCCCCATATTGTATAGTCTGGGATTGGTTTCAATAATAATGGCTTCATTTTATTCACCTTCAAATTCTTTTAAGATATTTAGAGAAGAACTCGTTCCAATGCGGGTAGCTCCTGCTTCAATCATTTCTTTACAAGTTTTCCAGTCGCGGATTCCTCCTGCAGCTTTTACTTGAACTTCACCATCTACAGCTTCAACCATGATCTTAACATCTTCTATGGTAGCTCCACCAGTTCCAAAACCTGTGCTTGTTTTGATAAAGTCTGGTTTTACTTCTTTGGCGATCAAAGCTAGTTGGCGAATTTCATCTTTTGTCAAATAGCAGTTTTCAAAAATAACTTTTAATAAAACCTGTCCTTCTGTACAGATTTTCTTGAATTCTTCCATTTCATGACGAATAAAGTCCCAATCATGCATCTTAGCTTTACTGATGTTGATTACATAATCAATTTCATCAGCGCCCTGTTCGATGGCCCATTTGCATTCAAATAGTTTTGTATCCAGTCCGCACTGTCCTAATGGGAATCCAATAGCAGCACCTACATGAACATCGGTTCCTTGTAATTGTTCTTTACAGAATTTAGTCCATTCTGTGTTAATAGCGACCATGGCAGCTCCAATTGTCTTTGCTTCCGTACATAGTTTTTCTAAGTCGGCATTGGTTGCATATGCCTTTAAAAAAGTATGGTCAAAATATTTTGCAAGTGATTGTTTTGTTAAGTTTTCTGTTTTCATCACATTCTCCTCCTATTGATAATTTTAATAGAATTAATTCGTAAATTCAAGCAATGTTATAACATTTAAATCATAAAAAGTATGCTATACTGTCGAGGGTGATAAAATATGACAACTTTAGATAGAAGCATAGAATTTAAAAAAGTTTTAATGGTAATCACAAGAAAAACGATAAAGAGAGAGACTCCATTAAAAGAAGGATATAAATATACAGAAGAACTGGAATATACATTGATTGACAACATGCTTTCTGCCGGATTATATGCCAACAAGACTTCCATCCGCAAAGCAATCAAAAATAAAGCCCTGACAAAAATGTATTGCATTCAATGTCATATTAACGAGGATGCTTTACTGAAAAAGCAACAAGTATCATCCATTTTGTATATTTATTACCCTTTGAACGATCAGGAATCCCGATATCAAGTGTACGGTAGTGACGATGATTCTGTCAGAAAAGAATTATCCGATTACAATACTGACGAAAAAGATTATCAACTGTTAAACCTTGGCGAGCATATTCGCTTTAAATATAAGGATAAAATTCTGGAAGGATACATTTCTTGTCTTCCTAATCTGAAAAGAGTAACATTTGAAAGATTTTGCGAATCCTATGAAGTACTTATTCTAAACGGAAGATCCTATGATTTACTATATGATGAAAATGCTATTCACCGAAAAGACATTATTGAGGTATTGAACAGTCCAATGCCAATCAAAAATCTGTATGAAATCATCGTCAGGAACAACCATTACCATATTTATACGGAAGAATAAAGGATTATGATTATATGGTACACAAATAATATTATGGTTGAAAATAGAGATCGAAAACTGGATCTTACAATTTCCATATGTAACACAACCAAACAACGGGATTCTATCCGCAACATAGACACTGACCTTGATTGTATTATGGTAGATTTCCAAAACGGTTTTGAGGATGTGATTGAAAATCTGATAAACGCTAAGGTTTATTCCAGCAAAAAATCACTGGAAGACGATATCAAGGACGGGAACCTTCAGTTACATGCAGAAGCCCAGTATATAGATATCAGCAAATGTATTCCGTGGTATTCACGCACCTCTGCCCAGAAATCATTTCGATCTCACAAGGAATACTATGAAAATTGTGCATCAGCTATCACCTATTGCATAGAATATCCGAGTGGTATCAGGAGAAGATTTGAAGTCTATGGAGATATGACTTGGGAAAACAGTTGGGAATATCGGTACGAACTTTCAGATTACGATCACATACATGAACGATATAAATTCGGAGATATTGTTAAATTCAAGCATCCGATCTGTGGCTACTCCGAAGGAATCATTACCAGTATAGCAGAACCGAAAATCGGAACTGGAGATATTTGTATTTCCCGATTATATGATGTATTCTGCGGAGAAAATGCCCTCATATCATGTGACAGCTTTGAAGCCATTCATCATGACGATATTGAAGCCGTCATTGGAAACGACAAAATATCTGCGCAAAGAGCTGTAAAAGAACGGTT